>JAEEGH010013503.1_pt1 | contig 18098 bp, 12 predicted proteins | sample 9134181 | NCBI WGS metagenome assembly JAEEGH01 (sample SAMN16246544, study PRJNA631951) | gut metagenome | biome: gut microbiome; feature: rumen; material: DP-attached | host: Bos | place: Iran: Karaj | collected 2018-10 | reverse complement strand
GGCCAAAGCAGGCACTGAAGGTGGGCGTGGGCTCGGTGATACCGCGCTCGGTACCGGCCAACTTGGCGGTGAAGCCGCTCAGGAAGTAATACTTGCACTGCTCGGCGGTGAGGATACTCACGGGAGGCAGCACGCCAAAGGCGTCGGCCGACAGGAAGATGACATTCTCGGCAGCAGGGCCGGCACTCTTGCCGTGCACCGGCTGGACAATCTTCTCGATATGGTCGATGGGATAGCTCACACGGGTATTCTCGGTGACGCTCTTGTCGGCAAAATTGATTTTACCATTGGCATCAACGGTGACATTCTCCAACAGGGCGTTGCGGCGGATGGCGTTATAGATGTCGGGCTCGCTGTCCTTGTCAAGGTTGATAACCTTGGCATAGCAACCACCCTCGAAGTTGAAAACGCCCTCGTCGTCCCAGCCGTGTTCGTCGTCGCCGATGAGAAGACGTTTGGGGTCGGTGCTAAGGGTTGTCTTGCCGGTGCCGGAAAGACCGAAAAAGATGGCCGTGTGCTCGCCCTTCATGTCGGTGTTGGCCGAGCAGTGCATGGCGGCAATGCCTTTCAGAGGCAGGTAATAGTTCATCATGCTGAACATACCCTTCTTCATCTCGCCACCGTACCAAGTGTTGAGGATGACCTGTTCTCGGCTGCTGACGTTGAAGGCCACGCAGGTGTCGCTGTTCAGGCCCAGTTCCTTGTAGTCGTCCACCTTGGCCTTGCTGGCGGCATAAACGGTGAAGCTGGGTTTGAAGTCTTTCAATTCCTCGGCTGTGGGTTTGATAAACATATTGGTCACAAAGTGAGCCTGCCATGCAACCTCCATAACAAAACGGACGGCAATACGGGTATCCTTGTTGGCACCGCAGAAAGCGTCGACCACAAAGAGCTCCTTGTTGCAAAGCTCCTTGCATGCCAGATTCTTCACATGAGCCCACACCTTCTCGCTCATCGGATGGTTATCATTCTTGTACTCATCGCTGGTCCACCACACTGTGTCTTTCGACTGGGCGTCCATAACGATGTATTTATCCTTGGGCGAACGGCCGGTGTAGATACCGGTCATCACGTTGACGGCGTCGAGTTCGGTGAGCTGACCTTTGTCATAGCCTGTAAGACTAGGGTCCATCTCAAATTTGAACAGTTCCTCGTACGAGGGATTGTAGTGGATATTCTTCACGCCGGTGATGCCAAGCGTCTCAAGTTCTTTTCTGATTTTGTCGGTCATAATATATTCAATTTTAGTATTCTATTCTATATAAAATATTAACTACCAACTCCTTCTCAGCAATTCATCCCCACAACGAACTGCAAAGATACGAATTATTTTTAATATTGTATAAAAAAAATAAAATACGAAACCACCTCAGATGGTTTCCACTACTGGATTAGTACCTATCGTGGCTGTAAAAGACCGACTGCATTGAAGCCCCTCCCCCACCGAATCTTTATTTGTTTGTAAAAAAAGTGGCTGACGCAATCAGTTGCGCCAGCCACTTCATTGCATAAAAACGCCTCATTTACTTCTCTCGGGCTTCCTTGATGGCAGCCTGGGCGGCAGCAAGGCGGGCCACAGGCACACGGAACGGCGAGCAACTCACGTAGTTCATGCCAGCCTTGTAGAAGAATTCGGCAGCGGTCGGATCACCACCGTGCTCACCGCACACGCCGCACTTGAGGTTGGCGCGGGTGCCACGGCCACGCTCAATACCCATCTTCACCAGCTGGCCGACGCCTTCTTGGTCGAAGCTGTTGAACGGGTCGGCAGGGATAATCTTCTCGTCGACATAGGTCTTCACGATAGCGTTGACGTCGTCACGGCTAAAGCCGAAGGTCATCTGCGTCAGGTCGTTGGTGCCGAAGCTGAAGAACTCGGCCACCTCGGCAATCTGGTTGGCGACAAGGGCGGCGCGCGGTATCTCAATCATCGTGCCGAACTTGTACTCGAACTTCTGGCCGTACTTCTTCTCCACCTCTTCCTTCACCTCGTTGGCAATCTGCTTCTGGTGTTTCAGCTCGGCGGCGTTGATGGTCAGGGGCACCATGATTTCGAGCATCGGGTGCATGCCTTCCTTCATCAGCTCGACAGTAGCGCTGAACAAGGCGCGGAACTGCACGCGGGTAATCTCCGGGTAGATGATACCCAGACGCACGCCGCGGAGACCCATCATCGGGTTCACCTCGTGCAGGCTCTCAACGCGCTTCTTGACGTCCTCATAGCTGATGCCGAGGCGCTTGGCGGCTTCTTTCATCTTCTCTTCGCCCTGGGGAGCGAACTCATGCAGCGGGGGATCCATCAAACGGAAAGTCAGGGGCTTGCCATCCAGGACCTTCAGCGTGCCCTTGGCGCTCTCCTTGATGTAGGGTTCCAGCTCGTCGAGGGCGGCGATGCGCTCCTCCTGGGTGTTGGCCAGAATCATATTGCGCAGCTTCTCCAGCGGCTTCTCGCTGTTCTCGCCATAGAACATGTGCTCGATGCGGAACAGACCTATACCCTCGGCACCGAAGTCAATAGCCTTCTGGGCATCGGCAGGGTTGTCGGCATTGGTGCGAACACCCATCTTGCGATGTTTGTCAACAATCTTCATAAACTGCTGGAACAGGGGGTTCTCGGTAGCGTTGATCATCTTCACCTCTTCATCGTAGACCCAACCCTTCGAGCCATTGAGGCTGAGCAGGTCACCCTCATGGAAGGTCTTGCCGTTGATAATCACGGTGCCACTCTCTTCCACGTTCACTTTCTTCTTGCCATACTGGTCGGTTTTGACAGATGTCTTCTCCAACTCAATCTTCACTGCGTCGCAGCCCACGATGCAGCACTTGCCCCAGCCACGTGCCACGAGGGCAGCGTGCGAGGTCATACCGCCACGGGCGGTGAGGATACCGTCGGCGGCACGCATACCCTCGACATCCTCGGGGTTGGTTTCCTCGCGGACGAGGATATTCTTGATACCAGCAGCTTGGTACTCTTTGGCTTTCTCGCTGGTGAGGGCTATCACACCCACGGCGCCGCCGGGGCCGGCAGGCAGACCCTTGGCCAGCACCTCGTGCTTCTTCTCGTCGGCAGCATCCAAGATGGGGTGCAGCAGTTCGTCGAGCTGGGCGGGGCTTATGCGCATCACCACCTCGCTGTCGTCAATCAGGCCTTCCTTCAGCATATCCATGGCCATCGTCAGGGCAGCCACACCGGTGCGCTTGCCCACGCGGCACTGCAGCATGTACAGACGTCCGTCCTGGATGGTGAACTCGATGTCCAGCATGTCGTGGTAGTTCTTCTCAAGGATGTTGCGGATATCGCACAGCTCCTTGTAGGTCTCGGGCATCAGCTCCTGCATCGAGTGCATGTGCTTGTTCTGCTCGTTCTTCGTGTCGTCGTTCAGGGGGTTCGGCGTACGGATACCGGCCACCACATCCTCGCCCTGGGCGTTGATGAGCCACTCGCCGTAGAACTGGTTGTCGCCGGTGGCAGGGTTGCGGGTGAAGGCCACGCCGGTGGCGCTGGTGTCGCCCATGTTGCCGAACACCATGGCCTGCACGTTGACGGCAGTGCCCCAGTCGTCGGGAATACCTTCAATCTTGCGGTAGCTCACGGCCTTCTTGCCGTTCCAGCTCTTGAAGACGGCCTTGATGCCGCCTTCCATCTGGGCCCTTGCATCGTCGGGGAATTCTGTCCCCAGCACCTCTTTCACCCTCACCTTGAAGGCTTCCGCCAGCTTCATCAGGTCCTCGGCAGTCAGCTCCGTGTCGCTCTTGTAGCCCTTCACAGCCTTGTACTCGTCCAACATGTCGTCCAACTGTTTGCGGATACCCTTGCCGTCGGCGGGCTCGATGCCCTCGCTCTTCTCCATCACCACGTCGGCATACATCATAATCAACCTACGGTACGAGTCATACACAAATCTAGGATTCCCGGTCTTCTTCAGCATACCGGGGATGGTCTTGCTGCTCAAGCCAATATTAAGGACGGTGTCCATCATGCCGGGCATCGAGCTGCGCGCACCGCTGCGGCAGCTCACCAGCAGCGGGTTCTCCGCGTCGTCATATTTCATGCCCATGATCTTCTCTATATTCTCCACTCCCTTCCAAACCTCTTCCATCAGTCCTTCGGGCAGTTCGCAGTTGTTGGCATAGTAGGCCGTGCAGCACTCAGTCGTGATAGTCAGTCCCGCAGGCACGGGCAAACCCAGCAGGCACATCTCCGCCAGGTTGGCGCCCTTACCGCCCAACAGGTTCTTCATCTCGGCTTTCCCTTCGGCAGTCTTCCCGCCAAACGTGTAAACGTACTTTGTCATCTTCTTTTTAATGTGTTAGTTATTAATTTATTTATTTAATATTTCTAAAAAAAAACAAAGTGCAAAAATACGAAAAATATTCGAAACTACCAAAAAAAAGTGACAAACCTTCTCGGTTTGTCACTTCTGTACCGCATATCAGAGTCGAACTGATGATCTTCTGCGTGAGAGGCAGATGTCCTGGACCACTAGACGAATGCGGCAGTTTTGTGAGTCACTTCCAACCGTGTTCTCTTGTTGAAAGCGAGTGCAAAAGTACGAACTTTTTTCATTCTGACCAAATATTTTATGAAAAAATTTTCCATACTATTGATTCTCAGATGGATATTTTTTACAACAGACCCGACCAAACCCAACAAACAGCCCTTTGGACAGACAACAAAAACCGATTTAGACCCCTTTGCAAAGTACAAAATACCCGATAGATGCTAAATAGCTACAAACCAGTTACCAACACCCTACCAACTCCCTACCAACTCCTACCACGGTAGGAGTTGGTAGGGGGTTGGTAAGGTCTTAACAGGGGTTTGGTACGGGATAATACCCGACCGTTTCATAAGACGGGTGGTGCGGCCATGCCTGATGCCACGTGGCGTTTCTTGATGTAACAATGGTTGTTTTTGGCTCATGGTTTTAAGTTTATTTAACATTTCGGGAATGGGCATAAAAAAAAAGACCCCAAAAAGTCTAAGGGTCTAAAAGTATAAAAGACTAATGGTACCAAAGTCTAATGGTCTTGCTCGCGGTGGCGCAGGAGGATGTTGCAATGGTATTTTTTGGATAGGCGAGCGGCGAGCTGCTCGGCACAGTAGACAGAGCGGTGCTGACCACCCGTGCAGCCAAAGGCTACCTGCAAAGAGGTGAAGTTGCGCTCAAGGTATTTCTCGACGCTCTGGCTGACAATGGCCTCTGCATGGTCGAGGAACAGTCCGACAGCAGGCTCGCCCTGGAGGAACTCGATGACGCGCCGGTCCCTGCCGGTATAGGTTTTGTATTCGGGGTAGCGCCCGGGGTTGGGGAGAGCGCGGCAGTCGAAGATGAAGCCGCCACCGTTGCCCGTGGGGTCGCTGGGCAGGCCGTTCTTGTAGCTGAAGGAGAGGATGGTGACGGTTAGGGTTTGCTCCACTGCGGTCGCAGACTGTGTCTCCTTTGGATCCAGGCAGGAAAGTTGTGCCACATGGCTTATCTCGGGCAGGGGGATGGGGAGCGGGTGGTCGCGGAGGAGGTTGCGGAGGTTGGTGAGGGCCAAGGGGATGGACTGCAGGAAGTAGTCCTTACGCTCGAAGAGCCCGCGGTAGCCGTAGGCACCGAGGGTCTGGAGGATGCGCACGAGGAGGTAGCCCCAGAAGAGGTCCATCCACCGGCGGCGCTCGTCGCCGCGGATGTCGCGAACGTCGAGGTAGTGTCCCAGCAGTTCGCGCCGGATGGCTTCGGGGAGGTTGCTCTTGGCACTATAGAGGAGCGAGGCGACGTCGTATTGCGCGGCACCGCGGCGACCACCCTGGAAGTCGATGTAGTATAATTTCGAATTCTGGATTTCGCCATTGACCATGATGTTGCGGGCCTGAAAGTCGCGGTAGAGGAAGTAGTGGCGGTCGGCAGTGAGGAGATAGTCGGCGAGGCGGTTGAAGTCGTCCTCGAGGAGCTGCTCGTCGAAGGGGATGTGCCGGAGCTTGAGGAAGTGGTATTTGAAGTAGTTGAGGTCCCAGAGGATGGACTGGCGGTCGAAATCACTGCGTGGGTAGGCCACGGTGAAGTCGATGTCGGCGCCTGCCTGCTGCAGGGCTGCGAGGTCGGCAAGAGCCTGCTTGTAAAGCTCCAGCATCGCGGAGTCGAATCCCCCACCCCGCCGCTGCTTGTCGTAGAGGAGGGAGTAGAGGGTCTGGTCGCCGAGGTCTTGCTGGAGGTAGTGGCGGCGGTCGGCGTCGACGGCGTAGAGCTCGGGAACGGGCATGCCCTTGGCATGGAAGTGGCGGGCATAGGCGAAGAAGGCCTCGTTCTCGCGGAGGTCGTCGGCAATGCAGCCAATGGCCGAGACTCCTTCCTTGCCCCCATCAAGGGGAGACGAAAGGAGACGGTAGTAGCGGCGCGAGGAGCCATTGGCGCCCAAGGCGAGGCATTCGGCACAGGGAACACCTGCCCACCGGACGAACAGTTCTTTGAGTTGCTCCATTTATTTGGCCTCTTCCTCGGCTGCAGCTTGCTCGGCTGCGGCCTGCTGTTGTTTGCGCACCTCATCGAGCATGCAGCACTTGCCGGTGAAGACGGCGCCGGGCTCGATGGAGAGCTTGTTGATGAGGATGTCGCCTTTGACACGCGCGGTATTGTGGAGGGAGAGGAGTTCCTTGACGGAGAGGTTGCCGTTGACGGTGCCGATGATGTTGGCATTCATACAGAGGACGTTGCCATTGACAACGCCAGTGTCACCGACAACGAGTTTGCCGTTGAGCTGGATGTTGCCTTCGAGGGTTCCATCGAGCCGGAAATCGCCCGTGGCTGTGATGTCGCCTTTGATAATGGTGCCGTTGGTGATGATGTTGATCAAGTTGGTGGTTTCTGATTCCATTGTTCTTGCCATTTTATTGAAGGTTTAATGATTTTATTTATTTTTTATATAATATCGGTTGAAGAAAAGCATGTAAGCCGCCACATTCTTGCGATTGTAAAAGGTGGCGTAGTTCTGAGTGGAGATGGGGAAAGCCTGATAGTCGTTGTCGGAATACTGGCGGAGGGGACTTTCGTCCTGTGAGAGGTGGCGCCAATAGTTGATGGCCTCGTCGGCATTGACAAAGCGGTGAATGGTGAGGATCTGTGTGGTGTCGGTGAAGAGGGCGGCATTGACCTTGTAGCCCGAGTTGGAGTAGTAGCGGTTGTTGAATTCGCCAATCTTGAACTGCAGCTCGGTGGCTTTGACAGTGCGGTCGTTGACGACGATGGCGATGTAGTATTGCTGGTTTTCGCGGAAACGGTAGAGCTGGGCCTCGGGCGGCAAGGGGGCCTCTTCGCGTGAGGAGGAGGTGGACATGCCATCGGATGAGTCAGAAACAGTGTTGGACGACGAGGAACGGCTTTGTGCCCGACGTTCGTCGTCGGAGGTGATTTCCTCGTTGGCTGCGTAGAGCACAAATAAGGAGTCCTGCAGAAGCTCGAGTTGAGCCTGGGCCAAAGGCTGAATGCTGTCGGTAGCAGGCAAGGCGGCAAGGGTGCGGAGAAGCTCGGTGGCATCGGCGCGGTTGCCACTACGGGCGAGGGCGAGAGCTTTCCAATAGCGGAACTTGTTGAGGGCAGAGTTGGCAGGATAGATCTCAGCGGCCTCGTCGGCAAGTTGTATGACGTTGGAATAGCGCCCGTCGGCAAACTGAGAATAGAGGACCTCATAGTCGGCTTCGATGCGGCGCGAACGACGAAGGAGCTCTTTGTAGTACTCGTTGTCGCGGATGAGGTTGGCGAAATCGGAGTCGGGGAAACCCATAAGCACCATGTCGCGATAATAGTTGGCCTGTGGGGTGTTGCCCTGCCGGTCATAGATGCGGTAGAGCATGTAGAACGCCTGCACAATCTCCGGGAAGGAGGTGTATCCCTCGGCCAGGCGAAGGTAGCACTCGAGGGCCCGAGGAATGTTGCCTACGCCATCGTAGAAGATATAGCCTGCATTGAGGAGAGATATGGAGGTGAGGGAATCGAGGGAATCGAGCGCCTGCTGCGTTGTAGGAAGATCTTTCAGGTAATAGGCCACATCATGCGGGTCGTCGGGGTTGCCGTTCTTCGAAGATGCGGCAGAGATTTTTGTGTTGAGCGTGTCGGCGGAGGTTTCGTCGGAGCCGGTGGTATCGCTTTCGGCAAGGTCGTCCAGAAGGTTGAAGGTGTTTTTGTTGGAGAGGAACCAAAGGTCTTCGAGAACACGCTGGCCCCAACGCTGACGGAAAGTATCCTTGCCTTTCTGAACGGTCTGTGGATTGTAGAAATACCAGTCGCCGGTGAGCGTGTTTTGCTGCTGTCGGGCGTCGGCACGGAGTTCCTCAAGGAGTGCACGTTCTTTTTCCTCTTCCTCTTTCTTTTTAAGTTCTTCTATTTTACTGTTGATGAGTGCCATACGCTCGCTTTCGGGCATAGCCGCCACGACAAGCAGGCTGTCGCAACGGGTGTAGACTCGGGTGTAGGAGGCAAGTTCGGTGAGCATCTCGTGACGGCGGCGGATGTAATCGTAGCGCGGATAGTCGCGGGAGATACACTGCATGGCGGTGTCGTAGTAACGCTGGGCCAAGTCGTAGTTTTCGAATATTTCGTACTGCACCTCGCCCATACGGAGAGCCGACTGGGCGCGCTGGGCCTTGTTGACGGTGGCGGCGGCGACACTGAGACGGTAGTTCTCACAGGCTTTCTCGGGTTGCTTGACGCCGAGGAACATCTCTCCTTTGGCGAAGTAGATTTGATCCCTATATTCCTCGTTTTTCTTGTCTCCCAACATGTCGTCGAGTTGACGTTCAAGCTTTGCAATGTCGGCATGCTCGAGGTCGGCACAGGATGCTTGACCGAGTTTGGCATTGAATTCGAGAACATAAGGCGGACGATAGCGGAGCACCTCTCCATAGTATTTGGCGGCGACGACACGTTTGTCCAACTTGCGGTATATCTGTGCCATGAGGAACGACAGACGGGCTTTGGTGTAGCTGTCGGAGGAAACATCGATGGCGTTGTGGATATATTCGACAGCTTTCTTGTATTTTTCTTGCGGGATGGTGGCTTCGACCATGGCACAATAGAGCTTGTCTCGCTGACTACGGGAGAAATTGCCTTTGGCAAGGTTCTGCACCAATTGGTCGAGGGCGACCTCAGCCTCTTCGTAGCGTTTCTCCATGGTCATACAGCGGGCGAGGAGCACAGCACCTTGGTCACCGGCCGAGGTCCCTTGAAACTGGGTGATAAGGATGTTGCAGGTATTGGCCGTAGAGACAAAGTCGTGCTTATAGAAAGTGGCGTAGGCTGTCAAGAGGTAGCATTCCTTGATGTAGGGCACATGCTCGACGCCTTTGACGAAGATGCTGTGTTTCTTGATGCCTTTGACCCCTTTCTCGATAGCACGATCCATCTCGGGGTACAGGCTGCGGGCCAGCTCTTCGCTGCCAAGGTTCTCGGGCGGGATGAACTGTGTGTAGTCGTCGACAGCACCCTTGCGCAGTTTTTCGCGGCCGGCTTTGAGACTCTCGTTGCCGTTCCACCACACGTTGTAGTGACACGTGGTGTTGTGGTATTGAATGTTGCCCCATTTGGCCTTCTCGGTAGAGCAGGCGACAAGGATAAAGAATGGAAAAACAAAAATGAAGAATCGACTGACGCCACGCATCAGCAACTCTTTGTTATTGTGTTTTCCAAAAATCTTCATCCTAATTCTTCATTTTATTATACATTGAAGCGGAAGTGCATAATGTCACCATCTTGGACAACATAATCCTTGCCTTCGACCGAAATTTTGCCGGCTTCGCGACACTTGGCTTCGGAACCGAGGGTGACATAGTCGTCATACTTGATGACCTCGGCACGGATAAAGCCGCGCTCGAAGTCGGAATGGATAATACCCGCTGTCTGAGGAGCTTTCATCCCCTTGCGGAAGGTCCAGGCACGGCACTCTTTGGGACCTGCGGTGAGGAACGTCTGAAGGTTGAGGAGCTTGTAGGCAGCTTTGATGAGACGGTTGACACCGCTCTCCTTCAAACCGAGGTCCTCGAGGAACATCTGTTTTTCTTCGTAGGTCTCCAGTTCGGCAATGTCGGCCTCGATGCCGGCACCGATGACAAGCACTTCGGCGTTTTCGTCCTTCACAGCCTCGCGTACAGCATCTACATATTTGTTGCCGTCAACCACGGAATTCTCGTCGACGTTGCAGACATACAAAACAGGCTTGGAGGTTAAGAGCATCAGGTCTTTAGCCACCTCGGACTGGTTCTCGTCAAGTTCCACCGTCCGCGCGCTCTTACCGGCAAGAAGGGCGGCCTTGTAGAGATCCATCACCTCGACAAGTTTTTTGGCACGGGCATCACCGCCTGCCTTCCCTTTCTTCACTTCTTTGTCATAGCGGTTTTCGATGGTCTCAAGGTCTTTGAACTGTAGCTCGAGGTCGATGGTATATTTGTCGCGCACGGGGTCGACAGTGCCGTCGACATGAGTGATATTGTCGTCGTCAAAGCAACGCAGCACGTGAATGATAGCGTCGCAGTTCCGTATGTCGGCCAAGAACTTGTTACCGAGACCCTCGCCCTTGGAGGCACCTTTAACAAGGCCGGCTATGTCGACAATTTCCACGGTGGCGGGTACCACGCTGGCAGGATGTTCTATCTCCACCAGTTTGGCCAGACGCTCGTCGGGCACGGTGATGACGCCCACATTGGGTTCGATGGTGCAAAAGGGGAAGTTGGCCGCCTGGGCTTTGGCATTGCTCAGGCAGTTGAAAAGGGTGGACTTGCCCACATTGGGCAGTCCTACGATACCACATTGCAGACTCATAGTTCTTTTTCGATTAAGTATTGGTTACGTGTAGTGGAATTGCGGCACACCAGTTCGCCGATGAATCCGGCCAGGAAGAGCATGGTCCCCATAATGACAAAAAGCATGGAAAGGTAGAACCACACGCTGTTGGTCAGTGCAATACGTCCAGCCAGGCGCAGAACAAGCACCAACATCAGCGCCACAAAGCCCAACAAGAAAGCAAGGCTACCCACAGCACCAAAAAAATGCATGGGCTGCTTACCGAATTTGGACATGAACATAATGCTCATCAAATCAAGGTATCCGTTGATGAAACGATTCATGCCGAACTTGGTGACACCAAACTCACGTTTACGGTGCTGCACAACCTTCTCCCCTATCTTGCCGAAACCAGCCCACTTGGCAATGACCGGAATAAAACGGTGCATCTCACCATAAACCTCAATGCTTTTCACCACATCGCGACGATAGGCCTTGAGGCCACAGTTGAAATCGTGCAGGTATATGCCGCTCATGCGACGGGTAGTCCAGTTGAAGAATTTCGAGGGGATATTCTTTGCCAACTTGGAATCGTATCGTTTCTTCTTCCAGCCGCTGACGAGGTCATATCCATCCTCCTTAATCATACGATAGAGTTCTGGCACTTCATCGGGGCTGTCCTGGAGGTCGGCATCCATGGTGATGACCACATCGCCTTGGGCAGCGGCAAAACCAGTGTTGAGAGCGGCAGACTTGCCATAGTTACGGCGGAACTTAATGCCACGATAGCAAGGATTGTCGGCGTGAAGTTTCTCGGCGGCTTTCCATGTGCCGTCGCGACTACCGTCGTCAACAATAATGACTTCGTAACTGAAGTTGTGTTCTTTCATCACTCTGTCGATCCATTCCGCCAGATGAGGCAACGACTCGTCCTCATTATATGAAGGTACTACAATTGAAATATCCATAGTTGTTTTTATATTATACATTAATTAATTTTATCTTTCTTTGAACGAACTTCCGACTTCTCGTTTCTGAACAGCAATGCCGCCACGAAAGCGCCGAAGCCGCCAAGGACTGCCAGCTTGATACCCGACTCGAAGCCCCACCATGCAGCCCAATAATGCGACGGGGCCGAAGCGACAGCATCTTCGCCCCTCAGTGTGCGGGTGAAGAGGTCGGTCTGTGCGGGCACAGCATATCCGAACAGCCATAGCGCCAAGCCATACAACACGCTGGCCACCACTGCCGTCCCCAATCCAAAAAGCATCAGTTCCTTGAGGGTGGCTCTTTTCTCTTCGAGCGCATTGCGATAGAGCAGCGTAAACAGCAACACTGCCACCAACATGATGATATCGCTCATGTAAGCCTCAGGGCTCTCCGCCGGCGACCCCATCATATAGCGCACCATGATGTAGAGCGTCAACAATCCACCAGTAATCATCCCGCAACGCAAATAAGCCTTGCGGTAGTTACCGTGAATCGTGCTGTTATATCTTTTAAAAAATCTCACTTTCTTTAATATTTAAACCTTATCTCACATTGGCCTCAAGCGCTTGACGCACCTTGCTCTTTATCTCCAGCGCTTTCTTTTCCGCCACACCCTGGCGTTTTGGACGGAAGAGGTCGGCATAAATCACCTTCCCAAGACTGATTTTGGGTTTGGTTATGGGTCCTTTGACGTCCACACCCACTTTGGCCAACAGGGGATTCTTCAACAACTCAAGGTGATAAGCGCAGTTCTTGTCGATGCCTTGCACTCCCGAAATACAAATCTGGTAACTGCCGATGTTCAATAGGAACGGCAGTATCTCCAACTCAGTTCCATGACCGTCGTCCATGCAGGTCATCTCGACGCTTAGGCTGTCAATCTTTATCTTGTTGTCTTTGTCCTTCCAACTCTTGAAACGCATAAATTTGGCAATGGTGGCCAAGTCGCTGTTGTCCATCACCACGAGATCGTTGCCCGAGATGGCGGCGGCTCCCTTGACGGTGGGCATCTTCAAGTTATAGTTGGCATCGAGGAATGTCTCGCCCGCCAAATGGAAATTGGCATTGCCGTTGAAAGCCGAGAGCATCGGCACAAGCGTGTCGACGGCGGGAATCATGTCGAGCAGTTCGTCAATCTGTATGTCGAGCAGGTGGAAATCGAGAGCAGCGAAGAGGTTGCCGGGTCGCGGCGACTTATAGAGTGCCGTGAGCTGCATGGTGGCAGCCTTGCACACAAAGCCCATCTGGTCGAGAACGACCTTGCCATCGTTGACTGTCAAAGCTCCGGCCACATCATGCAAGTCATTTCCAAAAGCAATACTACGCTTGATGTGGGTGTGGAGGGTGACGTCAACATTGCGCGGGACGATGAAGGGATTGGCTTCGGCAGGCACCGCATCTTCCTCACGCATGGATTTCAGACTGTCGGGATCACTACCCATACCGCTCACCATGTTCATCAGCTGGTCTATGTCGGCATAGTCCGACGTGAAGTTCAGATCACCCTTCAACATCGCCTTGTTGTCCATCCAGTCCTCCAAATTCTCCACTTCGCCATAGAGTTCGAAGTCCGAATGGCCCAAACGCACTTTGGCACTCTTGATGTGACAGCTCGTGGCATTGTACGACATGTCGAACTCCGTCAACCTCATGGCCTCAGGCAACTGCGGCATGAAGAGCAATGCATTGTGGGTAGTAGCATTGAAACGCGGGTTGTATTGTTTGAGCACATTGCTTTGTGTCGAATCGAAACGCACATTCCCGTTGAGCTGCAACTCGCTCATCGACGCAATCGTCGAGTCCAGCTGTGCTTCCGTCTCGCCCATCTTGATATCGAAGGAGGCTGCCAGCTGCTCTTTCATTACATTGTTGACCTTCACGTCGATATCAGCATTCTCCATCTCTGCCTTGAGGCTGTTCCCTTTTTCGACATTTAGCTTTCCACTGGTGATGTGGGCCCCGGCGAATTTCCCTTCCGAAGGCACCTGCAATGCAATGTCCATCCATGGCGCCTTGGCGCGCAGACTGTCCATGGTCACATCCACATCCTTCAACTTCAGCGTGCCGTGGGCTTTCATCTTGTCGTAGGCCTGCTTCTTCAGCTGACTCATCTTGAAGTTGGCCTTCAAGTCAAGATCGGCATCTCCTGCTGCCTCGAGTTTCATCCCTTTGGGAATCATCGGTCGGATATCCTCCAGGGGAAGTGTACCCTTAATCTTGGCATCGACACGCATGTCGCCCAGCAGGTCGTCCACCCTGCCGTTGAGGGTCACATCCGTCCCCTGCGTGTGTGCCTTCAGGTTCTCTATGGTCACGTGGCTCTCCTTCCGTTTGTCCAGGTTCAAGTCCACGCCCAGCTCGCCCTTTACCTTGTTAATCTTGTATGGCAGCATCTTCGGAGCATAGTATCGGCCGTCGGCCAATGTGATGTTGCCCACAATGTTCGGCATCGTGCTGTCGGTCAGCCTTCCGGCGGCATTGAGCCCAAAGCTCACGTCGCCGTCCATCTCCATTCCCTTGCTGAATCCTACATATCGTTCCGGCACAATGTCCAGCAGCGGTTTCACCCGCCAGGAGCCGACAGTCTCGGCGGCCATATCCATCGTGAGGGGTCTCTCCTCTGTGGCCAGGAAGCACTGGCCGTTGAGCATCAGCGCATAGTCGTCGATCTTTATCTTGCTGTCGCTGAGCCACACTTCCTTTTTGTTCAGATTGACGACCACATCAGGCATATCCACATTGAGCAAGTCTTTCTTCGACTCGCTCAGCTTGGCGTTGACCATCTCGGTGCCGGCGGCATTGAGCGTTCCTTTCTCCACGCCGAGTTTCAACTCGCAACGCATCTCGTCCATGTCGCCCTTGCCCTTGGCTTTCAGCAGCAGGTCGTCGAGCGCTCCTTTCAGCGTGTGGTTTCCCGCCGAGTCAATCTGCTCCAAGTCCACGTTCTTTCCGCCTATCTTGATGTCGGCATCTATCGTCTCCCCCTCTTTCGTTCCGTCGACATTCATCTCCAGCCCTTTGACGTGAGCCATCAGCGTCGACGCCGTGTCTCCTCCCTGGGAGAAGAACACCTCGTCAATCTTCAGCTTCAGGTCGGCCACGATATCTTCCTGTTCCATCGAGCCTTTCAGGTTCATATCCAGGCCTGCCACTTCAGCACTCATGAGGCCCTCCTTGCAGTTGAGGAAGGTGGCGTTGAGGTTATCGATCTTGATTTTCTTCAGGTCTATCACCTCGGGCAGCTTGGATTCGCTGCTGGTGGTGTCGTCGCTCTTGGGGAAGATGTCGAAGTTGGCGGTGCCGTCTTCAGCTATATAGAGGTTGGCCGTAGCATCGTCGAGCGCCACCTGGTGGACGATGACCTTGTTTTCCTTAAGGAAGGCTTTCACATCGATGCCCACCGTGAGGCTGCCTATCTTCGCCACAGTGTCGTTCTGCTCCCCGTCTATCACCGGACCCTTCCCTGGATTCACAATCACCACATTCTCAATCTTCAATCCCGCATCGGGGAAAGTGGAGAGCAGCGTCAGGTCAACATTGCCGAACTGGGCCTCGCAAGTGATGAAGTTGCCAGCCAGGCTGTTGACAATCTTGGTCAGCTTGCTTGGCGTAAACACCAACCACAACGCCACCGCAAACACCACAATCACCAAGCCCACAACCGAGCCCAGCGTAATCCATGTAATCTTCCAACCCTTCTTTATCTTCATGGCCTCATAGTATTTTGGTGAGATCAGTTGTTCGTCCCACGATGTCTTCCCAACGCAGGGTGCTCGACGTGATGTCCTTGATAGTGTACAGCTTCACAATGTCTATACCTCCCAGTTCGCCACTGCCCCTGAACTCCACCTCCAGCTCGTCGCCGCCGTTGATGGTCCACAGGAAATTGCCGTTGTGCTCGTCGCCTTCTTCTGTCGAACCCGTATGTATAAGACTTCCTGTGCCGTCGCTGCTGAAAGTCCAGTGATAGTTGTTGTCGTTGTCCTGCACCCATTCGCCATACAACTGGCTCGGACTCACATCCAAGTGGGTCTCTTTCTCGCTGCAACTCCACGCGAGCGCGCACGCGCACGCGATAAACATTATATATAAAAACTTTTTTTTCAGCATCTCACTTAAAAAAACATTAATCCTTTAACCTTAAACCCTAAAACTTAAACCTTAACCCGATACACATCCTTCAGTGTGCGCCCTTCCTCGTCGTAGTCGAGTCCGTAGCCCACAATGAACTCGTTGCCGATATTCCTTCCTATATAGTCCACCCGATAGTTGCCCTTGAAAGCTTCGGGCTTGAAAAACAGCGTGCAGATCTTCACGCTCCGTGGTTTCATCTTTTGGAGTTCCTCGAGCATACGCTGCATCGAAAGCCCTGTGTCCACAACATCTTCCACTAAAAGCACATCGCGTCCTGTGAGCTCAGGTGGGAACGGCAACCCACAAGTGACCGTGCCCGTGCTGTGCATGCCGCTATAGGAGGTGTAGCGCACAAAACGGACCTCACAGGGAATCGTCAACTGCCGCAGCATGTCGGATGCAAACATATAAGCTCCTGTAAGTATGGGACAAGCCACGAGGTCTTTCCCCTCGTAGTCGCGGCTCACCTCAGCAGCCACCCGCCGCCCTATCGCGCCGAGTTCCGCTTCCGTGATGAACACCTCGAATTCCCTATCCTTTATCTTCACTCCTTAAATTCTTTAAACCTTAAACCCTATTCCTCCATCACCACCCGCAAGCCATAAAACTCATACTTGCCCGTCGGGAGGTACCATCCGCGGTCGTACACCGTGCAGGCCGCCGACGTGCTGCCGTAGTGGCCTCCACGCAACACGCGGTTCTCACCCTCCCGGGGTCCCCGCGGGTTCGTCTGCTCGGCCTCCGTGTATTCCTCGACCCAGTCCTGGCACCACTCCGCCACATTGCCGCTCATGTCGTAGATTCCCAACGTGTTGGGTCTCAGCCGTCCCACAGGGTGTGTATTGTTCTCGCTGTTCACACAGTACCAGCCATGGTCGTCAAGCCCGCTGCGCTCGCAACCCGCATAGGGGTGCGCCGAACCTCCACGTGCCGCAAATTCCCATTCCGCCTCCGTAGGCAGTCGGAACCGCCGTCCCGTCATCTGGCTCAGCATCAGCACAAACTGCTGCGCCTCGTTCCACGACACACACTCCACCGGCAGACTGTCGCCCTGGAATTTCGATGGGTTGTTCCCCATCACAGCCTTCCATAGCGCCTGGGTAACTTCATAGCAACCAATCCAATAGCTGTCCACCGTCACTCGATGTTCAGGCTTCGCCAAGGCATAGTTCAGTTTCACCCCCTTGGGCGCGTTGTTGCAACCCATGGTGAACGTGCCACCCTTCACCCTCACCATCTCAATCGTCACCCCGTCAGTCACCTTCACCGCGAGCACACTGTCTTGCGCCTGGAGTTCCATAGGTCCTATAAGCCCTATCAACCCTATAAGCCCTATGAGCGTCTTTCTCATTCCCCGTGGTCTTTGCTCCACTGCTCGGGATTCTCACGCCATTTGGCAAGACTCTCCATCGCCTCGGGACGGATATAATCGCGCTCCTTCGCCACGCCGACCAGCGTGTCATAGTCCGTAAGAGTCATCAACTCGACATTCTGCTCGGCAAAGTTGTCGGAAGCCACCTGCAGCCCATAGGTGAAGATGGCGGCCATACCTTTCACCACGCAGCCCTTCTCCCTCAATGCCTTCACGGCAATCAGAGAGCTCTTGCCCGTCGAGACCAGGTCCTCGATGACAACCACCGACTGTCCCTCGTGGATTTCACCCTCAATCTGGTTCGTCAGTCCATGGCTCTTCTGCTCTGAGCGCACATACACAAAGGGTTTGCCCAACTCCTGGGCCACCAACGCGCCTTGCGCGATGCCGCCCGTGGCAACACCTGCAATCACATCCACGTCACCCCATGTTTCACTCACTATTTCCGAGAAACGCTGACGGATAAAAGTACGGATCTCCGGATACGACAAAGTAACCCGGTTATCGCAATAGATGGGCGATTTGCGCCCTGAAGCCCATGTGAAAGGATGCTCGTTGTTGAGCTTTACCGCTTTCACTGTCAATAAGAATTCGGCTGTCTGTGCAGCCATGTCTTTGTTTGTAATCATGCTGCAAAGATACATCTTTTTTTTTATATACTAAAATCTTTTTTTATCAACACCTTTTTTCACACCCGCCGGCACCCTCCTCCTCCCCTCATCAGACCCCTTCTTCCGACCCTCCTGCCACCCCTCTCGTCACATGACCCTACCATGTCCCTATCAACTCCCTACCAACTCCTACCACGGTAGGAGTTGGTAGGGAGTTGATAGGTGATTGATAGG
>JAEEGH010013500.1_pt1 | contig 18103 bp, 5 predicted proteins | sample 9134181 | NCBI WGS metagenome assembly JAEEGH01 (sample SAMN16246544, study PRJNA631951) | gut metagenome | biome: gut microbiome; feature: rumen; material: DP-attached | host: Bos | place: Iran: Karaj | collected 2018-10 | reverse complement strand
TTGGATTGCCCGCGGGGGGGGGGGGGGGGGGGGGGGGGGGGGGGGGGGGGGGGGGGGGGTTGGGTGGGGGGGGGGGGGGGTTTAGTTGTTGATTATTAGGTGATTAGCGTGCATATTTTTGCGTAATTGACTGACAACGTGACGGGTAAGGTGCGTCGATGGTGGTGTTTTTTTTAATTCGTGACATAATAAATGAAACAATTTGTCGTTGTAGGTGTTGTTATGGGTGTAATAGCACGGCAGAGCATCCGAGGGGCGTTGGCCAACTACCTGGGGGTGGCGATAGGGTTCGTCACCACGTTCTTCGTTGTCACGCGGTTCCTGACCACCGAGGAGGTGGGCCTTACACGTGTGATGGTCGACGCGGCCATGCTTTTCTCGGCCATAGCGCAGATGGGCAGCAACTCATCGCTTATCCGCTTCTTCCCTCATTTCCGAGACTCCTCCACCACCGCTTTGCGGCGGTCCCCCTCCCCTAATTTAGGGGAGGAGCATAATGATTTTTATCACGGCATCTTCGGCCTCAGCCTGCTGGTGCCGCTGGTGGGCTTCACGCTGGTGGCGCTGGCTTTCCTGGTGTTCCATGGCCCGCTGCTGGAGCTCTACAGCGAGCGTTCGGCCCTGCTCACCGACTACTTCTACATGCTGCCGATGCTCACCTTCTTTGCGCTGTATACCACGGTGTTCGAGACGGGTGCTTCGGTGCTTATGCGCATCACGGTGCCGAAGATGGTGCGCGAGGTGGGCATCCGCGTGTTCAACCTGGCGGCCTACCTGCTCTATGGTTACCGCGTCATCTCGTTGGACGTGTTTGTGTGGCTGTTCTGCGGCAGCTATGGCCTGGCCATGCTGCTCAACATGTTCTACCTCTACCGTATAAGCGGCCTGCCGCTGGCGGCGTGGCTGCACGTCGACTGGCGCTTCGTGGCCGACGGTGGTCGCTGGCGCGACATGCTGCGATACACGCTCTTTATGACCGCCACGGTGCTGGCTGGCAACATACCGCTGATGAGTTCTTTATTCCTCGGTGCCAAAGCAGGCCTGGCGGTGACGGGCGTCTACACCATTGCTTTCTTCATCGCCAACGTGGTCGAGGTTCCCTATCGCTCGCTGGGTGCCATCTCGCGGCCGGTGGTCTCCGACGCTGTGAAGAACGGCGACTGGGCCGAGGTGAACCGCCTCGGACGGCAGGTGAGCCTGCACCAGCTGCTGGTGAGCCTGCTGATATTCTATGTGATATGGATTAACCTCGACGCGCTCTTCGCCGTCATACCCAACGGCGAGGACTACCGCGGCGGCGCGGGGGTGGTGCTCATCCTCGGGCTGGCCAAGGTGATGAACTCGTCGCTTTCCATAGGTACCGATGTGCTCAACTATTCGCGTATATACCGCTGGTCGCTGCCGCTGATAGGGCTGTTGACCCTCAGCGCCATACTGCTCAACACGGTGCTCATAGGGCTGTGGGACATCAACGGCGCCGCGGCGGCCACACTGCTTAGCTACGCTCTCTACTTTGTGCTGCTGCTCTCGATGCTGTGGTGGCGCTTGCGGGTGAGCCTCTTCTCGTTGGCGCAGCTCAAGGTGGTGGCTGTGGTGCTGGCGGGCTTCGGCCTCAACTGGCTGTGGACCGCCTGGGTGGCCCCGATGGTGACGGGTCTGTGGCCTGGCTTGGGCGGCCTGATAGTCGACGCCGCGCTGAAGACCCTGCTGCTCGGCGGTGTTGTGGCGGCGGTGGTGCTGGCCTGGCGGGTGTCGCCCACGGTGAACGGTATGCTCCTGGGCAGGTTTAAAGGCTTGAAACGATGAAGCGCACGGTGGCCATAATGGTGGTTTTGCTGGCGACGGCAGTGGCTGTGGCACAGGGCGGCAGTGACGACTGCCCTGGCTTCCGCAACCCAACCACCTTTGTCACCAACAATCCGCAGTATTACTGGGTTGGCCGTGTTGGCGAGCGCGTGTGTACCTCCGACCAAAACGATACCACAACGGGATACCGTATTATGAGCACTGCCCAGTTTTGCAGTGACATACCTGCCGACAGCCTTCTCGAATACAAATACTATTCCAGGCTTGAATGGGATGGTGCTATTCATACTTGCGGGCACTATTTTTTCGATGCCAGCGACAGGCGATTCCAGATAATAACGGGTGCCAATGCAGGCCTCGACCAGTTCACTGTGTATAACGGCTACGGTATGCAGCGCATCTGTCCAGGCTATACCACCAGCATACGTCTGGGTGACATGTGTTCGACAGGTAATGCGCAACAGGTAGGCGATATTGTCCCGTCGATATATTCACCAGATTTGCCAGGGAACCGTAGCAGCGAGGCCTTGATCTACACCATGTATGTGACGCCTTTCAACGCCCTGCTTATAATCAACTACGCCGTTGTGGCACGCCGCTACGACCACGAGGCTTACGATGCCGGTGAGTTCTTGATACGTGTGGTGAAGCAGGACACCAACGGCACGTGGCCCAACGAGCCTATCAACGACTCGCTGTGGTACAAGGTGTCGGCGCCTCACCATACGGGCGTCGTCACGCCGCCGTGGGTGATGGGGCTGCAGAGCGGCTCGTGGCCCTGCGTGTATGTCTACAAGCCTTGGGCCCGTGTGGCCATAAGCTTGAGCGATTTCCTGTACGAGAATGTGAGAGTAGAGATGTACACCTCGGACTGCCTCTACAATGCCGACCCGTTGTATGCCTATATCTGCGGCGACTATCAGACCATGACGCTCTTCCCCTCGGGCTGTCCCGACCCCGAGTCGGATGTGCTCGACACCCTGACGGCGCCAGAGGGAATGCTGAGCTATGAGTGGTATGTGTCGACCAGCGGCCCGGTGCAGAGCATCTATAACCCTGACGAGATTGCCAACACCCATTTCAGGCTGGTGCAGGCTTCGTCGACCGACAACCACTATACTCCGCGGCTCGACGACTTCAGGCTCACCGAAGGGTCTTCGGCTGGCGACACCACGGTGACGCAGACCTTCCGCTGCGTGATGACTTCGGCCCTTGACCCCGCCAAGCCTATGCACTCGAGGGTGTATGTGAACCTTAAGAACCGCCGCCCCATAATGAGGTGCCGCTGGACCAACGAATGTACAGGCGCTGTGACTTTTATCAACGACAGCTATACGGGCCTCGTCAACGGCATGGACGATGAGGCCACCTACTGGGTGGTCTATGCCGACACACTGCACACGATGCCCCTCGATACCCTGTGGGGCGACACGGCGAGCTACACCTTTCCACGCGACGGGCACTACGGCGTGAAGCTCTATTGCTCCACCGCTGCCGACAACGACGGCGATGCCTGCGGTGCCACCAAGAAGTTCGTATGCAGAGCCTCGGCAAAGCCGCCAGTGGGCTTCCGAGTGGCTGGCGACGTGCATTGCGACAGCGACCGTGTGGTGTTTGTGTGCACGGCAGGATGTGATATGGCTAAGCGCTGGACCATAGACGACAGCGTTATGTGTTCGACTGTCGGCGAGCCCCTTAGTGTGGTGGGTATGGAGTTGGCGAAGGGTAGGCATGTGGTGACGCTGACCACAATAAACGAGGATGGTTGCGAGAGCACGACGTCCGACACGGTGACTGTGTATGGTATTCCCGAGGTTAACATCGGCGGCGACAGGTCGGTGATATGCCTTGGCGACACGGTGACGGTTACTGCCTCGGGCAACGGCACGGATTACAATTGGAGTTCGTCGCCCGAAGATACCGCCCTGGCATCGCAGCAGGGCAGGGACACGCTGGTGCTCACACCGTCGCAGACCACTGTCTATTACCTGTCGCCCAGCAGCAGCAACCCTTGCTCGGGCGAGAGTTCGATGTTTACCATTACCGTGCTGCCCAGCCCCAAGGCCGTGATACGAACCTCGCTGCCATCGGTGAGCATCGACGCCAGCAACGTGAGCTTCAGCGATGCAACCCTCAATAGGAAGACAACGCTGTGGCGCTTCAGCGACGGTGTGCAGGACAGCGGACAGACGGTGTACCACAGTTTTTCGGTTTATGGGGAGGATAGCGTGGGAGTGTGGATGGAGAGTTGCAACCGTGCAGGATGCTGCGGCGATACCTCGCTCTGGCTGCCTGTGGAGCAGGTGGGGGTGTGGTTCCCCAATGTGTTCATCCCTGGCGAGGGTGGCCGCTTTGGAATGATTACGGCCTTAGATATCAAAGGCTATGAGATATACATCTATAACCGTGAGGGATTGCTCGTGCATCGCAGCGAAGATGCTGCGATGCAGTGGGATGGCACCGACCTGAATGGGCGACCGTGTCAGCAGGGAGCATACGTCTACTGGTACCGTTATGCCACCAACGACCTTGGCGATTGGCACGAAGGACACGGCACGGTGACACTACTGCGTTAATTTTTTTTTGATAATTTAAATTTATTTTATATATTTGCATCAGGCTATGGTATGCGCATTGGGCGTATGCTATGGTGCTACTTAACATAGTATCAACTAAATGGAGCTATTATGACAAAATATTTACTACGTGTAAAAAAATATTTGGGGGTGATTTTTGTGTGTGCAATGATGATTATGGGTTCGGTGTCGCAGGCACAGATCGTTGGAAAGGTGAAGAGCCATCTGGAGGCTGACCCGTTGACAATCAGCGGAAGCCTGGGTACCACGCTCCAGAGCCTGTACAACAACCGCGACGTATACTCCAGCGGCTCGCCCTTCGCCCTTACGGCATACGCCAACTTCAACATTGGCATCTATGGCTTCAATATCCCCATCAACATCAACTTGATGAACATTGCTGCCACGCAGTTCTCATTTCCACGTCCGCAGTTGAACATCAACATGACGCCGCAGTGGAAGAACTTCCGCTTCCACATAGGTACCAGCAGCATGCACTTCTCGAACTACACTTACAGTAGCCAGAACTTTACCGGCCTTGGTGCTGAATATCAGGGAAAACTCTTCCGCTTTGCAGGCTTCTATGGCACCATGCAGGCCGCCACACGCTTCAAGGAGTACGATAACCGCTCGGCGATACGCTATCTGGCCGACTCGCTACTGGGTCTCAACGTGCAGGACTATGACTTGCCGCAGTACAAGCGTGTTGGCTATGGAGCCAAGATAGGCGTTGGCAACACTAAGAACTACCTCGACCTGAACTTCTTCAAGGCCAAGGACGATACCAATTCGCTGCCTATGTTCTGGTATAGTGAGGTTGGCGACACTGTGCATCGCGACAGCCTGGTCTTCGCCAAAGAGAACCTCGCCATCGGCCTCTCGGGTCGTGTGTCGGCAGGCAAGTGGTTCGCCCTCACCGCCAACGTAGGTGCCAGCCTTTATACGCCAGACCAGCACAGCTCGCCCATCAACAGCCAGACGATGGCAACACTGGGCGCCGACAGTACTGATGAGCAGATGGGCAAGATAATGGGAGTACTCGACAAAGTTGGCTGGCTCTACACACCGCGTATGAACAGCCAGCTGCGTTTCGCTGGCGACGCTGCTGCGAGTTTCAACTTCAGCCACGTCAATGCAGTGTTGACCTATCGCTTCGTGCAGGCCGACTACACGTCGCTGGGTACCACACGCTTCAGCCAGAACGCCCACGGCGTTGGTGCCAACACCAACATCAGGATGTTCAAGAACACCACGACGCTGTCGCTGGCTGGATATCTGCAGCGCGACAACATCGACCACAAGCAGGTGTTCACCAACCAGGTGGCCACCTACTCCACCAACCTCAGTGCCCTGCTGTTTGGCGCCTTGAACATGACGGTGGCCTACAGCGGCGTGAGCCAGTACCAGCTCAACGGTACCAAGCAGGTGAATGATTCGACACGTACCAACCAGTTGGCACACAACGTCACGGTGTCGCCGTCCTACACCATCGAAGGCGATAACAGCCACACCATCTCGCTCAACTTCAACACCGTCCAGAACCGCAATATGAACAAGCTGAATCCCGGCAAGAGCAAGCAGGACGTGAGTACCTACACCGCTGGTGCGGGCTATACGTTGTCGCTCACTGAGAAGCGGATGGATGTGGGCGTGAACTACGACTACAGCAGCTCATATTCGCAGACCAACAGCTACACAGCCCATGCTGTAGGCGGTAGCTTCAACTACACGATAGCCAAGACAGACAAGATAAACCTCAAGGCTAACTACATGATGTCGCTCTCGTTCAACAAGAACGTGGATGCCACCGCCAACAATGTCACCTATGACCCCGACGACCCTGAGAATACTGCCAAGACCAACAGCATCTCGTTCAGCAACCGTCTGGGTGCCACCTTCTCGTACAAGCAACTGCACAACGCGTCGCTCTATCTGTCGAGCAGCAACTACAGTGACAATATCGTCATCGGCCAGCGTATCAGCACCGATTTCGACCTGCGTATAAACTTCTCCTACAGTTATTCGTTTGCCAAGCGTATCATCAAGAGCAAGAAAAAGAAGGCCGACGAGGAGGAGAACAAACCAATATTGGAAGGATAAACTAAACAAACACGCAATACTATGGATACTGAGTCATTACGTCGTAAAGGCCGCAAGGCTTTTGGCAGAGCTTTCATCAAGGCCCTCGTTGTAGCGGCCGTGATGCTGGCGTCGATGCCAGCCATTGCACAGGATGTTACCGTTGTGGTAACGAAAGTCAGGCAGACGTTGCCATCGTCGCTGACTGAACTTATCGACCATCCCAACCAGACGGTCAACATCATGTTGCAGAACAACACCAACCAGCAGGCCAAGGTGTACTTGAAGCTGAGCCTGACCTCGGATTATGTCCAGAACGGACAGCCGTTGGAGTTGCGCACCCAGGAGAAGGGCAACACACGCCCCTGTATCACCCTGTCACCAGGTGAGGTGCGGCGTTTTAACAACATTATGGACTTCTCGGAACATTTCAGTGGGCGTCTGACTACCACGGCAACAGCCGATTTCCTGACGTTGACCCGTATCCCCGAGGGTTCGTATTCATTGTGCTTCGAGGTGTACCGCTGGATGGAGATGGTGGCCGACGACGGTGAACCTATGTCGCACGACTGTGCCGACTTCACGGTGTGCTACACCGGCTCGGCTCCCGAGCTGATTACGCCTATTATGGTCGTGAACGACAATGTCCATGCCCCGAAGCCTCCCCGTGTGCCCAAGAAAGGCAAGGACGGCTTCGTCACCATTGAGACGCGTGACCCCAACACGGTGCAGCCCTCGCGCCTCATCAATATCCGCTGGACCGAGGTGATTACCAACTGTCCGCAGACCTCGCCGATACAATACACGCTGAAGATAGTCCGCGTGGCACAGGGCCTCAGCCCCGATTATGCCATCGACCATGCACCGGTTGTATTCTCGAAGAACTGCGGTTCGAATAACTTCTGTCAGATAGACACCCTGCGTAACCTCGAAGTGCCCTTCGAGCGTGGTGCTACCTACGCCATGCAGGTGGAAGCCAAGCAGAGAGGCGCCAACCCAACTTTGGAGATTGCCAACAACGGCAAGAGCCAGGTGATGACCTTCTCGTGGGGCAAGGCTACCTATAATGTTGGCAACAACAACGGCAACAACAACCAGCAGGGCAACAGCGCACAGGAGAGCAGCACCGAGTCCTCGAGCAAGGACGATATCCTCGCCAGCCTGCGCCAGTCGTATTTCGTATATCCCTACCGCGACGCCACCACCTACAATACTGTCCATGCACAGTTCCCCGACGAGGCCACTCAGGTGCTTGCCGAGGACAAGTCGGTGCAGGTGAAGTACAAAGGCAGTTATGACGGTCATATCGTCAGTCCCAAGATGAGTCCCTTTGACATAAAGTGGATGCCCGTTCGCGGCAACAACCTGAAACGTGTACGCTACACCGTTGGCCTCTACGAGGACCTCGGAGAGTTGGTCGACCTCAGCACCCGCACGCCGTTGGCTTCCAAGAATTTCGATATCAATGTTGAAGGCGAGAACAACTACCTGACGAGTATTGACCCGATGTCGCTCGGCGACTCGACATGGCTCCAATACATGCAGCAGGGAAAGAAGTTCGTGGTATGTGTTATTGCTGATGCCTACTACCGCTACTTCAATTACAAGATCAACAAGACCGTTCATATGGTGAACGGCATCGAGGCCGACACGGAGTATGACACCGTGACAACCACCAACGACGAGACGGCGAGATACACCTCGACGATGAATTTCCAGTGGGGCATCGACAGTGCGCTGCTTGACCGCGTACTGCCCCCGCAGTTCACAGGTCCAATCAACCGTAGCACAGCCAGCTGGGACGACACCTCGTTCATGCATTTCGAACCCACGGTGGATAACCTCTGGTATACCGACAACTTCAACCTCAGCTGGAAGAAAGCCTCCAATCTAGACATCGTGGATGAGGACACCGCATTATATAATGTATATATATATGAAGCTGCCAAGGGCAAGGACATAAAGGCCATTGTCAAAGGCGAGGCCAAATACCACAAGGACTCCATCGACGGCCTGATGCTGAAGAAGGACATCCTCGACTCGCTGAAGCAAGGCCAGATATATGTGGCCCGCGTTAAGGTCGTTATCCCCGATACCTCGAGCTATTATATGTGCAACCACGGCTGGTCGCACCCCATAGCGTTCACAATCAAGAAAGACACCAACGACTACAGCACGGCCATCGACGTGACTAACGCCTGCTTCCCCACCGACACTGCTGGCCTCAATCGCAAGGATCTTATCACCCCGAAGGTCGACAGTCTGGTCAACAACCGCGTGAAACTGAAGATGGGCCGCTTCAACCTGGTGGTTCAGAGCGGTAAGAAAGACGACAAGAACCGCTACAGCGGCGAGGGCTATGTGGAGTGGACCCCTGTAGCTGGCTACGGCTGTGGAATCAAGGTGAAGTTCGACACCATCCAGATTAACAAAGACAAGAAGATTATCTCTGGTACGGCTCATTCTGTCACCACCGACTCGAACAACTACCTCAATCTCAACATGGGCAACAACAAGTATGGCGCTGGCTTTGATATGTATGCCGACGAGGGCATGCAGATGCTCAACCAGTATGCCGGCGAACTTGGCAGCACGGGCGACGATGTGAAAAAATGGTACAACATCATTAACCAGGCCGCCAACCCCGTGAGCCAGCTCACGCACGCCATCATAGAGGGCGGCGGTGCTGTTGGTGTTGCCACCACGCCGTTCAAGCTGTCAACAGAAATGCTCGGCGACTCGATAGAGAACCTCTCGGTGGCGATCAACGACTTCTTCTTCTCGCCGGTGACGGCGCAGATGAACATGCTGGCTGTCTACTCGTCGTTCAACGACAACCTCTACCTGCCGTTCGTCATCACCAACGTCTGCGTGGAGCCCGACAAGTTTATCTCCGACTCCATTGGCACCGTCTACATGTTTATGGCGCAGGATATGGAGGTTCCCTTGGCCGACGGCTATACTATGACCTTCAAGCGTCCCACCAAGCTATCCGATTTGAGCAACGGTACGCACCTGGCCTTCGACACCAGCGGTTTCAAGGAGATTGCTGTCGACGTGGAGTTTAGCTTCGGTACCAAGGACCAGCCTGGCAACAAAGTGATGGCCGTCGACATCAAGCAGAACGGTATCGTGAAGCCCGACAAGCCCGTCAAGGCCTACTTCTACACCAAGTTCAAGACTTGGAGCAACTGGGTTGTGAAGATTGGTATGGATCCCTTCACCGTGGTGGGCTGCGAGGACTTCGCTTTCGTGCCCACAGGCGACGGCATGTGGTACGACCACAGTCTTAAGGAGACCCCCAAGGCCATCAAGTTGCCCAAGAACTACATGACCCTGCCCAAGAAGAATGAGCAGTGGAGAGGCTTCTACCTCGATAAGTTCGCTGTCATGATGCCTGCTGACGTCAGCAACACATTCATTGACCTTGCCGGCGACACCGCTGTCAAGCAGGAGACCAAGTTCGTCACCTATACCTATGGCGTCAACGGCCAGATTAAGGACTCCACCGAGGTTATCCCCGACGGCAGCCGCATCAACTTCTCGGCCAGCCAGCTGATTATCGATAGCTGTGGTCTCTCGGTCGATGTCTCGGCCAACAACCTGCTGCGCCTCGAGACTAAGAACGGTGGTGGCTGGGCCTTCAGCCTCGACACTGTCGGCATACGCTTCCTCAAGAGCTCCTTCAAGGAAGGCTATATCATCGGTAAGCTCAAGATACCGCTGTTCACTGGCAATATGAAGTATGACTGCTCGCTTGGTACCGACAGTATCGACTTCGCCATCACCCCCGGCGACTCCCTGCAGCTCGACCTCTTCCTTGCCAACGTCAACCTCGACAAGAAGTCGACACACTTCCGCATCGTCCACGACTTCGGTGGCAACACCTACAAGAGCGAGTTTGAAGGCAACACGGAATACACCTACAAGAACCAGGATGCCACCACGCGTGTCGACCTCACCCTCAATGGCCAGGTCACCATCAACTTCAAGAAAATCGGCGTACCCGTCGACCTGCCAAAGATTAAGTTCGAGAACATGTACATGCGCAACTACACTGCCAAGACCGTCGACATGGGCAAGAAGGGCAAGGTGCAGTCGTACAAGTTCGGCAACATGGACTTCAATATCGGCAACTGGAGCAAGGCCTCGCCGCAGAAGTATATCGGTGTTGACTACACCGACAGCGAGGTCAAGCCCGACGGTGAAAATGAAAACAACGCCAATGCCAACCCCGGCGAGAGCATGGGCGAGGGCAAGATTAGCGGTTTCAAATACAACCTGACCACCCTTTCGCCCACCTTTGAGAGTGTCGGTGGCAGCAAGTATAAAGCTGGTCTGGTGTTCGGCGGCAGTATGTCGCTGGGCATCGGCAAAGACCAGTCGATCGGCGCCAGTGCCGGCTTTGGCATCTCCTGCGAGGTTAATACCAGCAGCTGGGATATCAGCAACTGGGACGGTACCTTCGACTCGGCCCGCGTCAAGACCGACATAGGCCCCGTCAGCGTCGACGGCTTCATAGGCCACACACGCAACGACGCCGTCTTTGGCAATTGCTGGAAGGGTATGCTCAAGGTCTCCATTATGGATGTCATTGAGACCAAGATGGGCGCTGGCTTCGGTACTAGCAAGCGCGTTGTCAAGGCTGGCGACACTACCAACTTCGACTGGTGGTATTTCGAGGGTGCTGCTACCATCTCGGGCGCAGGTCTCCCCTTCGGACCGCTTGCAATCAATGGTTTCGGCGGTGCGTTTGCCTATAATATGGAGCCCAAGAACAATCTCGCCAATATGACCAGCAAAGACCTTATGGCTGGCAACAGTTTGTGCGACAATATGGTCTCGAACGACGGCAGCAACTACACTCCGCAATATGATGCATGGATTGCGCGTGCGGGTGTGAGCATTATTCTTACTGGGGCCGAGTCCACGCTTAGTGCCAACGGTATACTCGGCCTGCGTATCGCCAATGGCCACTTTGCTGGCATCAGCATGCAGGTCGATGCCAAGATGCTTGCTTCCTACGACAAGGACAACAAGGAGGCCTCGAATGCCGCTCTTACGGTAGGCGCCTTTATCGACTATAGTCGTGGTGTCGACTCTGGCGACTGGAAGCTCAACTTCGCCGCCCGTATCACTGCCGAAGTCAATCTCGCTTCGCTCATCAAAGGCTCTGCCATTGGTGAAAATATCGCCAAGGCCTACACTTATCCCACCTCGTCGACCGAAGCCGCCGCTGACGGCAAGAGCGGCGGCATGAGTTCTTCGTGGCTCGACAAGAAGGTTCAAGACTCGAAGGACTATGCCAACGAGGATGACAAACTGAATAAGCTTAAGAACGGCGAGGTTGGTGGCTCTGCCAAGCTGCAGATACCTATCGACTTCTACGTCAAGCACTATCCCGACGGTCAGGTCGGTCCGGAGAGCGGCAAGCAGACCGAATGGTTCTTTGCCGTGGGCCGTCCCAACCACGACGACCGTGTAATCTTCTCCTCCTCGATGGATCTCGTGGTCTGTTCGGCCTCTACCGAATGGACGCTCTATGTCATGACTGGCAACTATTTCCCCGGCGGCTTCCAGCTGCCCGAGGTTCCCGAGGATGTCCAGTCGGCCCTCGGCAGCAAGTATGCCACCTATCAGGCCAAGCGTAGTCTGCCCACCCTTCCCGCTGCCGGCGGTTTCGCCTTCGGCGGTTCCTTCCATGCCGAAATCAATTTCGACATGTTCCTCTATGTTAAGGCTTCCGCCACCCTGGGCTTCGACCTTGCGCTCTTGGCCACCAACGGTGCCGGATGCCCGGGCTACAGCGAAATCGGCAAGAACGGCTTCTACGCCATGGGTCAGGCCTACGCCATGATGAAGGGCGAGGTCGGCCTGAGCCTCAACCTCGGCTTCTGGAAAGGCCACCTCAGCCTTGCCTCAGCCTCGGTGGCTGCCCTGCTGCAGGGCGGTGGTCCCAAGCCGACATGGGCCTACGGCCTCTTGGCCTTCAAGGCCTCGTGCCTCGGCGGCCTTATCAAGATCAACACCAGCGTCGACTTCTCGCTGGGTCACGTTTGTGTCCCCGGCAACAGCGACCCCTTGGCCAATGTCAAGCTCTTCCAGAACGTTACTCCGGCCTTTAACACCAAGTACGATTCGCGTAAGGACGATAATGTACAGTCGGCCTACACCACTGGCACCATCGTCTCCAACCTGCCATGGAACGAACCCATTTACCTTTGCGCCGACCAGAAATATGGCAATGGCACCACAACCCGCAAGTTCCAGTTTGTCCTCTGCAAGAATGAGTGCAGTGCCAACTATACCAAACGAATGGCAAATGGTAGTGCTGGTCTCAGCAGTCAAGAAAAGACTATGGTATTGAAGTTTTCCGCCAACAACATGGAGACCAATATGCAGTACTTCCAGTGGACCAAAGGTGGTCTGCCCGAATACTCGGATATTGTTGTGACCTTGAAGGGCCGCGCTTTCGAGTGGCGTCCCACATACACCAACTCCAACAAGAAGAAGGATGAAATCAACCTTAGCGATGAGCAGCGCCAGACCGACTACTACTACACCCTATACGAGAACAACTATTCTCGCCAGAACACAAGCTATTACAAATATCCGAATGAATACAGATGGCGCGACCCCGTCTTCACCGACCGCGATGTCACCATACACGATACTTGGACGCAGGACACCACCTTCTACCTCCGCACCAGCAAGCTGCCCAACAACCTCGACGACGCTGTGGTCTTCACCTGGCCCTACAACGGCGACCCGATGTTCCCCATCGACGAGTTCGTCTCCATCGGCGGCCGTAAGCGTGCCCTCATCTATCTTTTCCAGGGCAAAGATTTCCTGAACCAGAACGGCAGCGACAATCAGGAGATAAAGGCCTTCCTCGTGCTCCGTGGCATCGGCGCCAACAACGACGCCCTAGCCTGCGACTACCATTACTATCCCAACGGCTACCTCGGCAGCTCGGCACCCTGCATCGAGGTTGTCTTCCCAAGTACCTTTACTAGTAAATATCAAGACTACGACATGGCCGTTCGCATCATGCTTATCAAGAAGGACGCCTACCAAGCCACCCTCAAGCAACTGCAGGCCCAGGCCAACCAGGCCACCAACTCCATGCAGCAAAAGACCGAGGTTACCAAGCGTTCCTCGGCTGGCCAACGTTTGATGCAACTGAAGAGATCGGCTCACTACAGTGGTGAAGACCTCTCTCAGAATGTGGAGTATCAGCAACTGTTGAAATCTCGGGAGGAACAGGACTTCTATGGCCAAAAGGTGAGTGACACCAACATCGCCTTTGCTCGCAAGATGCTCAAGAACGACTATGCCATCTGCCTCCAGACCGGCAGTCCCATCTACACCCTCTATTTCCGTCTCTATTCCGGTAGTACCACTTACAGCGAGATTCTCGGCAAGCAAAGATTCAATTGGCTCTTCGGCGGCTCGAGTATAGAGAACCAAACAACCTCCATCAGTGCCAAGCATAATGTAAATAATAGCGACTACGATGATAAGAATATCGCCAAGTATGCATACCTCTTCGCTACCTATACTCCCACAGACATAAAGGCATACCACGCTGGAATCACCCTGCCGCCCATCATCTATGCTGTCCTCGATTGGAATCGCATCAAGTTCAACTATCAGGAGTTTGCGCTCTACAACACCTATGCCACACGTCTCATCGACATGGATAACGCCGTAAAGAACACCTGGTCACCGTCAATGCGTCCCTCGCATCTCGACAACAAGTTCAAGCTCAGCTCCTACCCCAAAGGTTGGACAGATGAGCATATGGGCAGCTCATCGGAACAGAGTGCTATGTACAGCCAGGTCTTTACCAATGGTTTTGTCAAATCTGGCGATGCCGACTTTACCAATATCGGTTCGGTCATGAACACCATAAGCAAGACCAACGGATACTACACAACCATCAATGGCACCAACCGCTCCTCCTTCCCGCGTCTCAACAGCGGCAAAGTCCTCGCACCCAACATCATCAAGATGACTGTGGCCCAGCCCAAGTGGCGCTACGACTCCACCTCTATCGGTCAGTCTGCAAGCAAGACCATCGGCGGCAACACCTTTACCCGTCCCGAGTACTCTTACTGCAACTCTTACACCAATATCGATGAGGCCATCCCCGCCATATACACCGACATCAAGCGCTACCACGACTTCTACCAAGATCTCTTTGACTACGCGCTCTACGTACATAGCCGCGGTTGGAGCTATAAGCGTGACCAGTACAAGCATCTCATCAAGTACACCTACCGTAGCAACAAGTTTACCACCAACAACTTCCCCTACACCGTCACTCGTTCTACACTCTTCACATGGTGGATGTGGCACTGGCGCGGCATCTATTGGGCAGGCCAGCTCAAGCGCCGCAACACCAAGTACGACAATATGAAGTATCTCGCTATCCCCTATAGCAGTCTCACTGACAAGGATGGCGTGAAGGCCACCTACTGGATGACCTACATCCTCCATTGGGACCAGGTACCCTACATGGTGGCTGACGATAAGGGCACCCTCTACAAGGAACTCTTCACCAACGAATATAGCGACTCCAAGAAGTTCAGCCGTTGGCGCACATCACTGTGGTTCAACGGTGAGACTACCGGTGGTGGCACATTCACCGCCTCGAACCAAGCATTGGTCAATGTGTCGAGCTTGGGCTACGGCGGTGGTTTCAACACTGTCAACTATAGCATCCGCTATATACCAATCACCTACTATTATCTTCATGGCGGCTCTTCGTCGTCCGACTATTACATCTTCGGCAAGATTGCCGACGCCGTGCGCCAACACAACAAAGACGGCAAATACGATGTTATGGCCAACACCTACAAGCAGACTGATGATACATACCATTATTCCATCACCACCAAGTCCGTCCAGCGTCTAAAAGACAACTCTGGCATCACCTTCCGTGCCATCAACACCAAGAACGAGGAAAGCTCCGCCAGAGATCGTCAGAGCGGACAGTGGGAATAATCAAAACCAGCAACGCCACTAACACATTAACGCATTTAACTCAGATGAAAACAATGCATAGATTCTTTTTAGTGCTTGCCATACTGTTTGTCGGCAGCGTGGCACAGGCACAGGTCGTTGGCGACAAAGACGAGCCCTTTAATAACCCTCCGGCTCCATCATTGACTCAACCCCAGCCCGACACTACTGTCGTTGACACCCTTGGCATCGCCGACAGCCTCGTATCTCAGCCCAAGGTTATGCGCCTCCTAGTCCGTGCCTATGGCGACAGCATCGTGCTGCGCTGGGCCACCGAGGACGCCGGTCTCTGGATTACCGCCAAAGACTACGGCTGGATGATCTATCGCTCCTCAGCCTATGACAAGGAGTCCGACTTCTCTGTCAACAAGTACGGCGACACCATCCCCTACAAAACCCTCAATGGCGGCAAGCCCCTCATGCCGCTGACACTCGAGGAGATGATGCAACGCTTCGACTCCACCGACTTCTACGCCGGCGTCGCGGCTCAGGCTCTTTACGGCCAGTTCCAGTACAACGTCAACGAGCAGGAGCAGAAAGCTAACGCTGACTTCATGACCCTGGCCGCCAAGCAGTACCAGGAGCAGACCCAGCGTCACTTTATGGCCATGCTCGCCGCCGAGTGCAGCCCCCGCGTGGCCGAGGCCATAGCCCTGCGCTTCGTCGACCGCGACGTACAGCCCGGCGAATACTACGAATACATCGTCCAGGCCATGATACCGCCCCAGCTGGCAGAACTCGAAGACCCCGCAGTGCTTGTTCTCAACAAGCCATACCAGCGCGGCGAGGACGAGATGATGCCCGAGGTAGAGGTCACCCAGATCGACGCTATCCGTGCCGCGGTGCGTTGGGAGAAGAACCGCCTTTCGGGCTACTGGCTCGACCGCAAGGACGACAAGGACTCCAACTGGGTCACCCTCAACCCCAACGCACCCATTTGGCCCATGCTGCCCGACTCGGCCACCCGTGCCATCTACGGCGACAGCATCGCCGAGTGGATGGAGCACGAGGTGCTCTACTTCGACTCGCTCGACCTCACACGCACCTACACCTACCGCGTGCGCGCCTTTGACGCCTTCGGCGACATTGTAGACCCCCGCGAGGCTGCACCCTTCAAGCTCGTCGACTTCACCCCGCCGGCACCGCCCTATGTCGGCGAAATCATCCCCATCGACAACCGCATCTGCAAGATACAGTGGCTCAAGCCCGAGATAGAGGACGACCTTAAAGGCTACATGGTCATGTTCTCCACCAACCTCGAAGGCCCTTGGAAGAACGTCTCCGGCCTGCTGCCGCGCGACGCCACCTCCTACACTGACTCGGTGGCCTACGAGCGCGGCCGCGGCTTCTACCGCGTCTTCGTGGCCGACACTGCTGGCAACGTCAACTTCTCGCCCTCAATGAACAACAATATCGAGGACATCACCCCGCCCGCCAGCCCCAAGGGTCTGATGGCCATTTCGGACGACTCCACGGGTTTGGTCCTCATTTGGTGGAACCGTAACACCGACGCCGACCTGCTGGCCTACAAGGTATACTTCGCCAACCAGCGCGACCACGAGTTCATCGAGCTCACTCCCGGTTATATCCAAGACACCTTCTACTTCGACTCCGTCGACATCAACCTCCTCGCCCGCGACGTATTCTACTATGTCATAGCCGTCGACAACAACCACAACTACTCCAAGCCCTCCGACACCCTGCGTGTGCTGCTGCCCGACCTGCTGCCCCCTGGTGTCTGCGTGCTCGACGGCGTGACCCAGGACAACGACACCCTCACCATCACCTGGCGCGCCTCGGTCAGCGAGGATGTGGCCAAATACTATGTCTACCGCAAGCCGCGTCCCGCCGCCAACTGGGAATGCATCGCTGTCATTACCCCCGACAAGGTGGATAATAAAGGCATCATCCATTTCGGCGACCGTCCCGAAGCCTCCATCCATCCTTGGTCCTATTGCATCGAGGCCATCGACTCGGCCACCAACAGCAGCGGCATGTCGGGCTTCGCCGTGGCACAGGTCGACCCCGACCCGACGGTAAAGATGGACATAAAACTCAAGGCCAAGTACAAGAAGGGTAAGACCACCCTCACATGGAAACTCTCGGATCAGCCTCGCAAGGACTACTACGGCGTTGTCTACCGCAAGGACGGCGACGGTGGCTTCACCGACATCGGCACCTTCTCGCGCAAGGACGCCAGCTACGTCGATACCAAGGCTCCCGCCAACAGCAAGTGCACCTACTACATCCAGTTGCAGCTCGGTCGCGGTCGCCACTCGACGCCCTCGAACCATGTCACGGTGAAAACCAAGAAATAGGCACTTTTAAATCCACCTCGCAGGGGCGACAGACAAACACCGTCTGTCGCCCCTGCTTATTTTTGTTATATTTTTTCTTCCCAATTTTCTTATAATTTTGAGGCCGCAGGCCGACCAATTCGAGTAATTCGCCAGCAATTCTGAAGCGAAAAAATTCGTTCAATTCGTGAAATTCGCCGTTATTTTCCTTACCAAAAGTCCCCTGTAAATCAGCCTTTAATACGGACCATCTCCTACTCTACGCCTACTCAGCGCTTTATCATCGCCTTATCAAAATTTACTCGAGTAGGCAATAAT
>JAEEGH010013497.1_pt1 | contig 18105 bp, 34 predicted proteins | sample 9134181 | NCBI WGS metagenome assembly JAEEGH01 (sample SAMN16246544, study PRJNA631951) | gut metagenome | biome: gut microbiome; feature: rumen; material: DP-attached | host: Bos | place: Iran: Karaj | collected 2018-10 | reverse complement strand
CACCCATATCACGCAGTCAATGGGCTGTTCGTCTTTTAATCGAACCATCTGGAATTGAAATAATCCATACATCGAATATGAAAGAAACAGAGCTAATCTTTTAATCGAACCATCTGGAATTGAAATTGCGGTGGGTAACAGAAAACCCCGGCAGGGTGTCAGCTTTTAATCGAACCATCTGGAATTGAAATGCGGTATGGTGTCCGACTGGTAGGAGCCTTCGATGTCTTTTAATCGAACCATCTGGAATTGAAATAGCAAATCAACGCCGAATCGCTGAAGAACCTGGACCTTTTAATCGAACCATCTGGAATTGAAATGATAGATAGGCGTCCGCAATGGTCTTCGCTTTTTGCCTTTTAATCGAACCATCTGGAATTGAAATAAGGCGAGGCCGCCGACCTCGTTCCGGCCAGCGGTGCTTTTAATCGAACCATCTGGAATTGAAATATGACCGCAGGCGACAAGGCGGCAATCGTTAAGGCTTTGAGAGAACGCAGGGAGAAGATGGAGAAACGCCTCGAAGCGTGGTGGAAGCGTTATGGAAAGGATAAGTTGTATATGTGGACATATTGGGCGGATGCTTGACCCGCCTACTCGTCATGGCGAGTATAAACAGACCTCAGGCCATGAGCGTTGCACCCTTCGGGGTGCAGGTGGTATTAACAACTTAAACACACAACACCATGAAGAAATTAGAAAGATTTGAACTTGAAAAGCACGCCCTTGAAATAATGGAAGGGTACAACTACACAACCGATGCGGCATTGCTGATGGACATACAAAAGGATTTGTATTGGGAAATCGGTTTTCCGACATCGTGGGAAGAATGGGAAACCTTTGAAAGTTATATCAATGTAATGATTAACGCAATAGAAAGGGCAGGGCGATGAAGAAGTTGAATATTTGGACGATTGTAGCCCTCATGGGCTTAATGCTTGCAGTCTGCACGGCAGACGGAAGCAACGGAGAGATAGGGCTAAGGCTTTGCGGTGTCGCTTGTTTCTGCGTAGGCGCAAAGATGGCGGGATGGATGAGGCGAGAGAAAGAATAAAGGGTGAGAGGTCGAAAGCCTTCGGGGTGAGTGCAACGCCACCCCACCCGCAAAATTAACCTATTAAACATTTACACTATGAGAACAATTAAATTCAAAGTAACCGAGCATTACGCCAACGGAAGCACGAAAGAGGTTGTCTATAACGAGGGCGAGAGGCTTTCCGCCATCGTCCACAGGGACACCTACAACGACACGAACAAGTTTAACCGCAACTATGCCACGATAGAGACGATTGTAGAGGGCGAGGACACATTTTCGGACAAAGCCCACGCCTTTGTCGCGGCTAACAACAACAAAGTAAATCCAAATAGAATATTCAAATAATCAAAATCTAATCATCATGGAAACAAAAGAGCAATTACACCAAATCAAGGTGAACATCCCCGCAAGCGAGGACGACTACAAGAACGGCAACGGCGAAGGCTGTTGGGCTGAGGTGGACAGCAAGACCTATTCCGACTATCTGAGAGACGAGCGAGGCGGGCAATATGTCGGCAAGCTGCTCAACCAACCATTTACCGACCTTCACGGCCTGCAATATGGCGACTTGTTTGTCTTTGAGATGCGAGGCGATGAAAGACCCGTCGCCACGATGGATCAGGACACGCAAGTTATTATCAAGTGGATAACCAACAAACGATAGGAGGACAGACAATGAGAACTAAAATTGAAGGTTACGACAAAGAACATCAAATGTACCGTTGTGATGAAACCGAAAAAGAAATCTGCAAGAATTGTTTTTACTGGCAGTACACACAAGTTTTGCCGGAAGTAAAAAGCTGCTGTAAAGACATGGATGCGTATTCTATGTATATGAGCTGTGACAATTTTAAACCACAAAGCAATTAAGGAGGACAAAACAATGGCAACGACAAAGCAAGTAATCAGCAACGACCATATTCTTATCACAAAGGATTGCGGCTGCAAACTCCATGTATTTCTAACAGACCAATACGAGGAACTTTGCGAACAGCACAAGAAAGAATATAAAAACACCGCTGACCGAACAGACACGACAGCGCAATTTAGAAACATTCTTAATGTTTAATTCAATACTTTTGCAGCATGAATACGATAGACGAAAAAGCAAAGATAGACCTACGAGCCATCACAAAGAAGAAGATGGAAGAAAAGATGTGGAACCAAGTGGAGCTTGCCAAGCTGTTAGGCACGACCAAGAGCGTTGTCAACGGCTGGCTTCACGGCAGGCACGACCTCAGCCAAGAGAGAATAGAAAGGCTTTTGCAAATCCTTGAAGCCAAGTTTGATTGAATTTCTACTATTGTAGATATTAAGTCCGTGTGTGAAAAGTTGTTGCGGACTTTGGCGGCATCCTTCGTGGGTGTCGCCTTTTTTTGTGCCTATTTTCTTGTTTAGAATCGTTATAAATAATCATTCAAGCATCTTCACAAGTTCTTTGGCCATGTCGTCGTCGATGTCACGGTATCGCGCAAACGCCTTGCTGCCTTCCTTGTGTCCGCTTAACTTGCACACGAGATTTGGGTCTTTGACCTGTTTGTAGATATTGCCCACAAAGGTACGGCGTGCCATATGTGACGATGCGACTTCATAGATAGGCTTTTTTTCCTCATCACCAGTCAAAGGGTTGATGACAGTAACCATCCTGTCAATGCCGCATAATCTAAGTATCTCCTTTATATCCTCGTTGTATTGTTGCTGGGCGATGAATGGAAGCAGCTTGTCACCAGAACAATCCTTGTAACGCTCCAATATCTCTTTGGCGGTGTCGGTGAGTGGCACTCTGACGGTCACGGGTCTGCCCTCTCGTGTCTTTCGTGGGATATATTCGATTGCCCCGTTGATGATGTTAGCCCTCGTCATTCTCCACAAATCCCCTACCCTACACCCGATGAACGACTGAAAGACGAAGATGTCCCTTTGTCGTGCCAGTCGTGGCGGCAGGTCGGCGTTGTATATCTTGTTTCGCTCCCTGATGGTCAAATAGTACGGTGTGCCGTACCGCTCGGCCTTGATTGCATAGCGGTCGAATGGGTTGTTGTGAGTCAGCGGCTCAATCAGGTAGTCCTTATCCAGTCCGTTCGCCCATCGTATGAATGCCCTGAACTTCTTATAAAGAACAATCATTGCATTGTCACCTCTTTGTTGAGGATGTCTTTTTGTTTCGCTGACCTCCATAGCCTGGACTTGAAGCCTTTTGTCACGGTTGTCCTTATCGAAGAACCTGTGTTCGTCACGGGCGTACCGTTCTATCTTGCGCAGATCATCAGCCGTGAGTGTGTCGAATGTAAGCACCACACCGTTCATCACCTCGTATCGTGCCAGTATGTCACGCATCACCTTATAATGGTTGAGGCATTGTGAAGACAATTTCTTCATCGGTTCGCTTTCGATGAAGCGTGAGAAAGCCTCTACGAGCGTTTCTCCACCCTTGTTCTTGTCGTTGGCCGCCTTTTCGCCTCCGATGACTTGCTGGAGCCATGAGCGTGCAATGTGAGCGTTTTTCATCGTCGCCTCGTCCCATGCCTCGGCGATTTTGCTTTCCAGTTGAGAAAGCAATGCCTTTGCCTCGGTCAGCTCCTGCTTGATTTCCATCTGTTGCTCGTCAGCATAACTGAGGCGTGGTATAGTGATCTTGCCATCCTGCCAAAACACCTTCTTGTTGCCGTTGTTGTCGGTGTAGTCCTTCGGGATGAAGATGCCGGTCTTGCCGTAGAGGTCAGTGGTGCCGCTGTGAAGGCGTGCCAAGACCTCGTACCTTGAAATTACGTCCTTTGTCTTAGGCTTGGACGAGAGCCTGAAAGTAACTTTAGCCATGATGTGTATGAGTTTGCAAATGTATGAATAAACGGGGGAATTTCCCCCAAAACTACGAAACAATTATCAATACTTATAAATAAATATCAATGTTTGGAAAATGTATTTTGTTGGTTTATAGATATATATTCAATTTTAGTTGTTGATATTCAAATACTTACAAAATTCCGCTATGGGCTACCATAACAAAACCCTTTGACTTGGAAACCAACGAGTTGGAGGGTTTTTTCTTTTTGTCATTCCCCCAGGTTTTCCCCCGAAAGGGTCTAATGGCAGAACTTGCACGGCCTCCTGCCCGCTTGAATGGCTTCCGTGATGCTCACCGCCTCGATGGTCTTTGAGCATCTTTCAAGGCCTTTGCAGTTGCGGCTGGTGTGGTAGCAATGCGACATGGGGCCCGTGCAGACATAGACCGTCGCATCACGTTTGCCCATCAGGTTGTGGACGCTGGTGTTGGCATTGTCGCATGAAGCGAGGAATAGAACCGCCAGTATGATGATTGCTTTCTTCATCTTATAAAACACCAAATAGACTAAAATACGCCAATCCACAAAGGACTGGTGCCGCAACAATGGCGATAGGGGCAAGAATCCTTGACGGAATTGGTATCATGCTCACAGCAACCGCCATCGCCAAGAATACAAGAGGATACCACCAATGTGGCATGAAGAAGAAACCAAGCACAATGAAAACCAGCAAGGCTATCGTGCAAACTCCCTGCACAATGGTAGGATAAAAACCGTTATACATTCCATACTTTTGTTGTGTACGCTGAAGCCCGAATGTAAGAAGGATTGCAGCTAAATAGTAATACAAATAAGGTTGTGAAAACATATCTTCTAATCTTCTGTTTTTCCAATAATTTTGTTTACAAGTTCAATGTCTTTGTTTGCTGCGCCGGACATAATTTCGATGATAGCCAACAAGCGCGAGTTTTCTTCTTGAAGATATTCCATATTCCTGTTAAGCATCGTCAGCATGGAATCTTCTCTGTTTTTCTGTTCATTTTCCATATCAATTCATTTTTTATTGTTGAGTTGTTCATAAATTGCGACCATTTCTTTCATAATTTCGTGGTATTGCTCTTGATTTTTCATAAATCTTGAAAAAATATCCATAAGGTTGCCAATATCAGCCGAGTTTTGCTGTGTATTGTACAGCATAGAACCTCTACCAAGCAAAAGCCAGTCAAAGTTCAAATCAGGAAAATTATGAGCAATACTCATCATCTTTTCAGGCTGCATACTACTTCTCATATTGGCAACGAAACTCGTAGCAAGACCACATTTCTTTTCAAATGAATGTGGATTAAATCCTTTGTATTCAATAAATTGAATAAGTCTATCCTTTACTGTTTCCATGATAATTATTTAGAATGAATATAAATTTCAGTATGTATGAGATTTTTTCATTGTATTATGAGAATTATTCATATTTTTGCAGCGTCAATTCTTAATCAATCAACCGCAAAGATAGAAATAATCATGGAAAAGGAAACCACAAAGGACGAAATTAAGAAGATGGAAGTCGGAGAGACGGCTTCCTTCCCCATCGAACGCTTCGCGGTTATCCGCACCTACGCCTACGAGGTCGGCCTGCTGATGAACAGGACCTACCGCACGGCGATAGACAAGGAAACGAGAACGATCATGGTCTCCAGGGAAGCCTGACACCATGATGATACAGCGGAGCTGGCTTGACCGCAAACACATAGCAAGCCCGCCGTGAAACCCGGCATCGTCGAGAAGATGGAAACAGGTGAAAGTCCTGTTTAGCTTCGGAAGGCGAAAGAGATGAACGCAAGAAGCGGAGAGATCAGATAGCATGAGCTATCCCTCGGAGAAGATGCACCTTTTAATCATGGTTTGCCGTGTAGCTCAGTTGGTAGAGACATGGGTCGTGGGTTCGAGTCCCGCCACGGCAACACTGACAACTTATCAATTAAAAACTTATCATCATGAACAAATCAATCATCACCTTAGACAAGGTTTTTGCAGCATTGTTTGCCGCCTTAGGGCTGACGGCGGCCTATGGCGTGATCGTCAAAGGTGCCTGGTGGCATATCGGCACCGTGGCCATTGCAGTAGTAGTTTTTGGCGCACTCGTAAGAGACGCGAGGAAGGAGGCCGAACATGGAGAATGAAGACAGCAAAGTCATTAAAGCCTACAAGGGCTTCGATAAGGATTTGAAGTGCCGTGGCTTCCAGTATGAAGTCGGTAAGGAATACGAGATAGCAGGCGATGTGAAATGCTGCAAGAACGGATTCCATGCCTGCGAAAACCCTCTTGATGTCCTGGATCACTATTTCCTTGATGACAGAGCTGGAATTTGCCGATTCTGCGAGGTTGAGCAGTCTGGGCAAATAGATGACAATGGTTCAAAGAACGCATCGTCTAAAATCAAGATCAACGCCGAGCTGAAGTTTGCTGACTTTATCAAGGTTGGAATAGAATGGATTCAAGAGAAAACTATAAAGAACAACTTCTTTGATAAGTTGAAGAAATCTGTACAGAATGACAACGGAGAAAGAAAACAAAAGTTGTCCGATAATAACTACTCCGCGAAGATTGGCTCATCGGGCGACTCCGCGCAGATTGGCTCATCGGGCGACTCCGCGAAGATTGGCTCATCGGGCGACTCCGCGAAGATTGGCTCATCGGGCTACTCCGCGCAGATTGGCTCATCGGGCGACTCCGCGCAGATTGATTCCACTGGTGAGGATTCCGTCATCTGCTGCGCTGGACTCGGCTCAAAAGTCAAGGCAAAGAAAGGCTCTTGGATTACACTTTCAGAATGGCAGAAAGATGAGAAGAAAGATAGATGGGTGCCGAAATGCGTAAAGACAGAGTTTGTTGATGGAGAAACCATCAAGGAAGATACTTGGTACACCTTAAAAGACGGTGAGTTTGTGGAAGTTGACCAATAAAAACTTAAACCATGTTACAGACACAACAACCTACAATAGGCTTCGACGCGCTCATGGAGCAGCTGGCACAGCGCACGGCAAGCATCGTGCTTGACAACCTGAAGCCGCTCCTTGAAGCGATGGGCAGGCCTGCAGAAGACGAAAAACCGCTCACCAAGAAGCAGACAATGGAGTTGCTCGGGCTGAAAAACCCAACAACACTATATAAATGGGCCAAGACTAAGAAGCTGGTGCCATACGGCAAGATCGGCGGCATGACCTATTACAAGCGTTCTGATGTCGATAAGGCATTGGAGAACAGCAACAAACACTAACTTATAAACATTATCACAATGGAAAAAGAAAAGAAAGAAATGGTTCTCAAAGCCATCAACGAACTCAAACCGACCGACAAGAAAGAAGATTTCTACAAAAAGGTTGGCGATGAACTCTCGCAAGACGAGGCAGACATCATCTTTGAAGCCTACAAAAAAGGATGCTACGAGTACAACACCAAATTATGGACAATGGAAACCAAGTATCAAAAACTTGCCCTTGCCATTGCTGACAACATGATTAAAAACTGACGCCATGGAAAACATCTTTGAAAAACTCAACAAAGCACAGCATGAGCAAATCCCCGACATCGCCCATGACAAATTCGTTCAGGTCTATTCACAAAAGTTCGGTGAACAGAACGCGGAGGCCTTCTATGAAGAGCAACGCGGATTCTTCCTCAACGAACTGACATCAGGCTCATATAAGGACTTGCTCAAGGAAGCCAAGGGGACATCAATCTATTTCGCTTTCCTCTTCCTTGCCATTAACAACCTATCGCTTGAAAAAGGTCTTTCCACCACTTGTTACCTCGAATGCCGTTCCGTCAAGGTGGGCGAAAAGGTGGATGAAAAGACCAATAAGCGTATCAACATCTACGAGCGCAACGCCGTCATCACAGTGACTGGCTACGGTGAGATTGTACTTCGCCAACGCGCCGGACAAATCCGTTCAGTTGACAACCCCAAGGTGGTCTATGACTGTGACAGCCTCCGCTATGGCGAACGCGAGGGCAAATCCTTCCTTGAATATGAGAAGGCCATCCCACGCCCGGCAGGGGCCAAGATTATTGCCTGTTATGTCCGCATCGTCAAGGCTGACGGCACGGTTGACTACTTTGTGCTTGACACAGACGAGATGGTTCGCCTTCGTCAGTATTCAGGCAAATCGAATTGGGGCAAGGCCAATGCCCTCTACGGAACTCAACAGGATTGCTCCGACATCGACACTGGCTTCCTGAAGTCCAAGACCGTCAAACACGCCTTCAAGGGTTATCCTAAACTCAGCATCGGTGCTGGCGGTGCGCTTGAAGCAGACAAAGACACAGACCCACAGCCGCAGGCTGAGCCTCAACCCGTTGAAGTGCAAACCAACGGCGTTACCGTCGAAACTTCTGACGATGATCCATTCAACAACTAACATTTATATGAACTTAAACATTAAAGAAATGAACTTTGGAAAAGCAATTGAAGCCTTGAAGCAAGGCAAGAAAGTGACCCGCAAGGGTTGGAACGGAAAGAAGATGTTCCTTTATTATGTCCCCGAGGGTCTTTACCCAGCACGGACTGATGCCGCCAAGAGCATCGCCGACGAGAATGGCAAGGCGCAATATGGCCCGTACATCGCCATGAAAACCGCTCAGGGCAATGTGGTGCCTTGGTTGGCATCACAGACCGACATGCTCAGCGAAGATTGGGAAATAGTCGGCGAGTGCGAAAACAAGCGTCCAATTGAGCAACCTTTGGATGAATGCCGCATGGGCGAAGAAATAGAGGCCATAGTCAGAGGCATTGAGAAATGGGCCGAGGCCGACAAAGAGAACCGCCCATACATTTTTATAGGGTACGACAAAAAGCAGTCGCAAGTCGTCTATCTTAGAGGTGGAAGCAAAACAATGCTATCGTTTGCATTGTATGAATCCATGAAGAAAGATGAAAGTCTTAAGTCCTTTTTATTAACGACATTGGTCGGCGAAAAGATAATGTCAACAATGTTCAAATAGTACAATCATGGACAACCAACTTCAAATAATCACCAAGCAAGCAGCCGAGGTGACAATTAAAGCCTCGTCCATCAAGACGGACATTACAACGGCCATCACCGAGAACAATAAGTCGCTGCAAGCATGTATCGAGGCTGGCGAATCCCTTCTTTTGCAGTCAGAGAACATGACTGACGAACTTGATGCGCAGATTGCCTCCTACATCAAGAAGGCCGCAGCCACCAAGAAGGCAATGGAGGAAAAGCGCAAGGGCGTGACCCAAGTGTTTGACCTGATTAGGTCAGGCTTCACCAAGATGGAGGCTTTTCTTGACGCAAAGTCAGAAGACAGCATCATCAACAAACTTCAAAAGAAGCGCAACGATTATGCCGCCTATAAACTTGAACTTCAACGCAAGGCCGAGGAGGAACGCCAGCGTCTTGCCCGCATTGAAGCAGCAAAGACGCAGCTCCATAACGATGTGATTGCCATCTGCAACCAAATCGTTACGGAAAAAACACAAGAGGCTTTCAACACCTTATCGGAGAAGTACCGCCTTATGACGCTCGACAATGCCGAGACGGTCAAGAAGGAAATCACGGACTTCCCGACCGAAATCAAGATTGCCGAATATCTTGCAGCCCGCAAGCCTTCAGTACCGCAAGAGGTTGACCCCGAAGAAGCGCGTCAGATCATGAACGCTGCCTATCGTGAAGTCAACGAGCAACTCACCCGGTCTTATGCCGAATCCGTCGCTTCCGACAAACAGAGCCTGTTGGACATCTTTGATTCCAAGATTGCCGAACTCCAAGAGCAACGCCGTCTTGAAGAAGAGCGCAAGCGCAAGGAAGAGGAAGCCCGCAAGGCCGAAGAGGAGCGCAAGCGCAAGGAGGCTGAGCTAAAGGCGGCAAGGGATGAGGAAGAGCGCAAGAAGCGCGAAGCCGAACTAAAAGCCGCCGAGGAGGAGCGTAAGCGCAAGGAAGAGGAAGCCCGCAAGGCTGAGGAGGAACGGAAACAAAAAGAAGCCGAACTGAAAGCCGCCGAGGAAGCCGCCGAGCGTGAGCGTCAGGCCAAACTTGACGAGGAGCGCAAGCGTCTTGAAGAGGAGGAACGGCTTCGCAAGGCCAGCGCACAAACGCAAACCCTTTTCGACATGGCTCCTACTTCCGCTCCTGTCAAAGCCAAAATCTCACAGCACATCGAAATCGACGACCCCGAAGGGTATATCGCCATCATTCAGGCGTGGTGGACGCACGAAGGCTCCAAGCTCACCCTTGAGGAACTCAACAAGAAGCTGGGCTTCATGGTCAAGGCTTGCGACAAACTGAAGAACAAGGATGACATCACCGTCATCGACAAACATGTTCACTATGTCGAGGACATTGTAGCGAAGTAAACCAATGGCAACAAATCCATTCGACCCGTATTATTCGAGAAGTGAGGTCAGCAATTCCGACCTCACTTCTCTTAAATACCAGTTGCATCCGCAGCTCAACTTCATCAAGGATAAAGACCGAAAGAAGGCCTTCCACCTTGGCACCCTCGTTGACTGCCTTGTTACGGAGCCAGCAAAAGCCAACCATTTCCGTCATACGGTTGACGATGAGCAATACACCGATGCCGAATGGAAATGGGGCAAGGCGCAACTGGAGAAGCTGCGCAAGGCGGCAAAGAAAGACCCTTTCCTCGCCCTTGTGCTTGCCAAGGCCGACGGCCAAAAGAGTTTCTTCAATCCCTGCCAACACTTCGATGTCGGCTGCTACTCCTTCGACCTGCCTACGCGCTGCAAGTTCGACTGGTGGCTGGGTTCCTTCGGTGGTGACCTCAAGACCACCACCGCCACCTCGCAAGACCAGTTTGAGAACGCTATCGACTTCTTCGATTGGGATCGTAGCCGTGCCTGGTACATGGACCTCACCCACTCCATCAACCCCGCCATGGGTAATCAAGATTTCATCTACGCCGTGTCAAAGACCGCCAACAAGGTTTTCTTCAAGAAGATTATCCGAGGCGATGAGACCTACGAGCGTGGACGCGAAAAGTATTTGGAATTAGCATTTAAGTATTGGTTATTCGTATGAGAATTGGACTACTCGACATAGACAGCCACGCCAAGGTGAAGAAGTGGGGAGCCACAATATACCCAAACCTCGCACTATGTAAGATAGCATCCTACCATCGACAAAGAGGTGATTCAGTAGAATGGGCTATGCCTTTGTTCGAGCATTACGACATCATTTACCGCTCAAAGATATTCAACTTTACACCTGATGACGACAGACCCTATAATGCTGACATTACCATCAGAGGAGGAACTGGGTACGACCTTACTTCTCAACTACCACAAGAAATTGATGACTGCCAGCCTGATTATTCCATATATCCAACCGTCCCCGCCACCGTGGGTTACGGATTTCTTACAAGAGGTTGCCCAAACAAATGCAAGTGGTGTGTTGTTCCAAGAAAGGAAGGAAACATTCGCCCCTATTGGGATATTGAGCGTGTTGCCAATGGAAGAAAGAATCTCGTCCTGATGGACAACAACATACTTGCGGCTGGCGACTATGCCAACGAACAACTTGACAAAGCCATAACTCTCGGCTTGCGCATCGACTTCAACCAAGCCCTTGACGCAAGGCTCGTTGATAATGATTTCGCTAAACAACTTGCACAAGTCAAGTGGCTGAATAACCGCATCCGTTTTGGTTGCGACACACATAAGCAGATTGAGGATTGCGAAAAGGCTATAAGTCTAATCAACTCATACGGCTACCATGGAGAGTATTTCCTTTACACGATGCTCAATGATGATTTTGGAGAGTGCTACAACCGACTACAATACTGGTGGGAGAGAAACCACCAATGCAGAGAAAAGCACACACCAAACATCTATCCGTATGCGCAGCCCTACCGCGATCCCGACAACCCAAAGCGACCAATTCCACAATGGCAAAAGGATATGGCACAATGGGTAAACAAACACCAAATCTTTCAAATCACAGCCTTTGACGACTTCGAGCCACGCAAAGGCTTCAAATGTAGAGAATATGCCAAAGTATAACCCCTACCCCTACCAAGAAGAAGGCATTGCCAAGACACTTTCAATGAAACGCTGCATCAATGGTGACGAAATGGGCTTGGGCAAGACCGGGCAGGCCATTGTCAGCGTGGCCCGTGCAAAGGCCACACCTTGCCTCGTCATCTGCCCCGCTTCGCTCAAAATCAACTGGCAGCGCGAGGTGGAGAACTTCACCGACCTTCGCCCGCTCATCCTCAACGATGCCATAAAGTCAACATTCCCCTACTTTATCGGCCAAATGAATCTCTATGATGTGGTCATCGTCAACTACGAATCGCTCCGAAAGTATTTCGTGGTAAAGGCCGAGAAGGGTGCCAAACTCAAAGACATCGTTTTTCAGGATGTAATCAAGCTGTTCAAGTCGGTCATCATCGACGAAAGCCACCGATGCAAGAATCCAGCCACCGCAACCGCCCGTTTCTGTATGGGCATCTGCCACGGCAAGGAGTATATCAACATGCTGACGGGTACGCCAGTCGTTAATGACACGATGGATCTTGCAACGCAACTCTGCATCCTTGGCCGCATCAACGACTTCGGAGGTTATTCCAATTTCGTGAATTCCTACAGCGACGGCAAAAACCTTTCTGAACTCAACACCCTGCTCCACGATTCATGCTACTTCCGTCGTGGCAAGAAGGAGGTGCTTAAAGACCTTCCCGACCTGACGCGCTCCAAGGTCATCACCGAATTGTCCAACAAAGAGGAATACGACCTTTGCGAAAACGACCTGCGCACATGGTTGCAGGAATACCGCAACATGTCCGATGAAGAAGTCCGCAAGAAGATGCGGATGCAGGCATTGGTCAAGTTCATGAACCTGCGCAAGCTGTCAGGCCAAGGCAAGGTTGAGGCGGCGGTTTCTTTCATTCAGGACACATCGGAACCCGTCGTGGTGTTCGCCGAGCATCACGACATTGTTGATGCCTTGCTTGAACAGATACCCGATGCCGTCTGCGTCACGGGCCGTCAGAACGCCACACAGAAACAGGCGGCAATCGACGCTTTCCAAGCGGGTCAACGCCGTGTCATCATCTGCTCCATCAAGGCGGCTGGTGTCGGCCTGACACTAACAGCATCGTCAAATGTGCTTTTCATCAACCTGCCGTGGACGATGGCCGACCTATCGCAATGCGAATCGCGCTGCCACCGCAACGGACAAAAGAACGCCGTCAACTCTTGGATTCTAATAGGTAACCGTGGCGAACAAGGCACAATTGACAGTTACCTCTACTACCTCATCATGAAGAAAGGTTCGATGGCAAACCAAATCACCGGGGCCGTCGATGACGCGCTAAAGGATGAGAAGTATTTCGACGAATTGGCAGATTTGTTCATCAACGGTTTGAAACAAGAGTATGAAACAGATTGAATTTTCAAAAATCAACGGCAAAATAGACGATGTGGAGGCACTTCACGCATGGGTTGACCGAAACCTCAAATGGCTGATGAACGGTCGCCACGCGCTTGTTTTGAAGAAAGCCGTGCGCAAACGCTCCATCGCCCAAAACCGCCTGATGTGGCTTTGGTTCACATGTCTTGAATCGGAAACAGGACAACCCGCACAAGACATACACGACTACTATTGCCTCAAGTTCCTGCCAAAAGATGTTATCGACCTTTCCACAGGGGTATTGACGAGGGTCGGGGGACACACCTCGACACTTTCCACGCAAGCCTTTACCGATTTCCTCAACCGCGTCCATTCAGACGCGGCCACGGAATTGGGTATCACGCTCCCCTCGCCCGACGATCCCGCTTGGTCTGAATTTGAGGATGAATACAATGCCAAACTAAAAGATTTCAGATAGTCACATGGATAATAACGGATGGATAAAAATACACCGCAAGCTGCTTGAATGGGAATGGGCAGACGACCCCAACATGGTCGCGCTGTGGATTCACCTGCTGCTGAACGCCAACTTCGAGGAATCAAGGTGGCACGGAATAGTCATCCCTCGCGGCTCTTTCCTGACAACGCAGTCCGAACTGTGCAAAAAGACGGGCCTTACCCGTCGCTCCCTTCGCACATGTCTCGACAGGCTGAAATCGACCAACGAAGTGACCATCGAAACGACCAAGTTGTACAGCATTATAACGATTTGCAAATACGACAGTTACCAGCTGGCAAAGGACGCGCCCCGGCCAAGTGAACGGCCAACGGGCGACCAACGACCGACCAACGACCGACCAACTATATTAATAGAAGAAGATAAAGAACTAAAAGAAGAGGAAGAATACTTCGACGGCCTGAAAATCGACATCAAGCGTTACGGAGAGGATTGGGAGAAACTTATCCGGCAATGGATGTATTACAAGTACGCCAGCGGCAACCCATACAAGACCCAAGCATCCGTCAACCTGATGGTAAAGCAGCTCACCGACCTTTCGGGAGGCGATTTCGAGACCGCGCTGAAAATCATCGAACAGTCTATGGCCAACAACTGGGCGGGGCTGTTCGCTCTCAAAGACCAACCGACCACCAACGACAATTACAAGGGCGACAGCACCTTGGGAAACGAGTTTGAACGAAAAATGTAGCAACCATGAAAGCGAAAAAGAACATCAACCTCAAAAGCATCATAGACTTAGCCATCGAGCGCAACAATAGGGCCGTGGCCCCGTCGCGCTTCTACCTGCCTTACGACTGCGAGCTGGTGAAGACGATGCTGGGGGTGAAATACAAGGCCGAGGTGCTGTCACGCATCCAGTCCGAGAATTACAGGCAGTTGGAAGCGGAGCTGGTGCAGAACATCGGCGACGTGGCCAAGTGGCTGTGCAACCCGCAAAAGCGTCCGGGGCTTCTGCTATACGGCAAGGTAGGCACGGGCAAGACCACCTTGCTCCGTGCCATCTGCGCCACCATCAACGATGTCTGCGAACGCGAAACCAACGACAACGGGACGAAAGAAATGACCCTTGACGACTTCAGGTGCATAAGCATTGTGAAGGCCAAGGGTATCATAAACGACTACATCAATCCGCAGTCGCGGCCAACTTACGATAAGATGACTAAGGTGGCGTTGCTGGCCATCGACGAGCTGGGCGTTGAGCCGATGGAATCCAAATCCTTCGGAAATGTCAGCGAGCCGCTGATAGACCTTTTCTGCGAACGCTACGACCGCCAGCTTTGCACCATCGTATCTACCAACCTCGGCAACGAGGAAATCCGAAAGAGGTACGGCACCCGACTTGCCGACCGCTTCAGTGAAATGTTTGCGACAATCCCCTTTAACGGACAAAGTTTTAGAAAATGACAAAACACATTAGACACCATTGGTTTCCCAATCCGAACAGGGCGCATTCCATTTGCACTGTATGCGGATGCAGAAGAGACTATTACGGCAATAAGGTAATCTACACGCTTAACGGACAGCAGACGGAAAGCAACCCATCCTGCAAAAATATACAACCATGAACACCGAACAGCAAAACCAAATAGCGGAAATCAACAAGCAAATCCGCGAAGGCATTAAGAACTATGCCGACATCTGCCTTTTGGCCGATGCAGACGAATGGGCGGTCAACCTCAACTACTTTCCGTCCGACGTTATGAATGCCACACTGATATTTCAACACATTTGCTCGAATATTGGCATCAAGAAGGGCCTCATCGACGAGGAGCGCGCCGAGTTCCTCGGCTCGAAGCTCCGTAAGCTCGTCCTCGACATGACCGGCTTCGACCCCGCGTCCTTGGCCGCGAATGCCGACAAAGAAGAAGAATCACCAACACCGACAGCACCATGAATAAAACCAACGAAGAGTACATCAAGCAGGAAAGCGAGGAAAGCCAGTGCGCCAAAATCCTCGAACACCTGAAAAAAGGTCTTTCCATCACGCCCTTGGAGGCGTTGAAACTGTGCGGTTGTTTCCGTCTCTCGGCAAGGATTTGGAACCTTCGCCACGAGCAAGGATACAACATCATAACCGAACGAGTGAAAACCAGCAGCGGCAAGTACGTTGCGCAATACAGGCTTGCAAGCTGATGGCTACGCAAATTAACGACACGGTGGAGTTTTTCGGCAACCAATACATAGCCGTGGAATACAGGGAACGACCCGCCGACTTCTTCCCTACCGACGACGACCAGCAGTGCCGCGTCTGCCAGCTGGCCCCGAACTACTGCAAGATGAAGGACGATTGCCACGGCGACCGTCCTTTTGTTTTCGTAAAAGCCGAGCATGTGATGGCAATGGACTATCTGCGAAACACCATATAGACCTGCCAAATAAGCATGTTGAAACCCGCTTAATTGGAAATCAACGAATAAGCAACTATAAAACAACAACTTATAAAGGAAAAATAAAATGGAAGTAACAGCAAAGTTAATCAGTATCGGCAATGCCAGCGAAGGAACCTCCGCAAAGGGGCCTTGGCGCATGGCACAAGCCATCTTCGAGACGCAGGAACAGTACAGCAAGACAATCGCCGTTGACTTCTTCAACACCAAACTTGAGGAAGTCACCAAGATTCCGCTCGGCTCCATCTGCGTCGTCAAGTTTGATGTAAGCAGCCGCGAGTTCAACGGCAAGTGGTACACCAACTGCAAGGGATATTCAATCGAGGTTCAGGGCCTGCAACATTACCAGTCGCAGCCGCAACAACAGCCGCATCAACCCAGCTGGGACACGCCTGTCCCACCGCTCGGCCAAACCGAAGAAGAGGTTGACGACTTACCATTCTGAGAAAGGAGGCTTAATCATGGGACGAATCTACAACTTCCCCGCCAAGCGCGAGGAGATAGAAGCCTGTTGCGATGTGCAGCAGCTCAAGGAATGGGAACACCAGTTTGAACTGTCGTTGGGTCAGATGGAATCCGACTACGGCGGCATCGAGAACGTACCCGAACGCCTTTACAAGTACGCGAAGGCCAACCAGCACAACCTCCACCAAATCAAGTTTCGCATCCGCAAGCTCACCGGCCCCGTCACCAGCGCAGGCGCATTGAAGGCCTTCCACGACATGGCGAAGTCGGTGATGCCGAGAAGCGAATACGAGGTGCTTGTGGCGAAAACCAAGCTCAGCCTCGGCAAATCCGATGCCGACTGGGACGAGCTTATCAAATACCGCAAGAATGCCCGATGCTAACTACGACAGGCTGCACTCGGAGATACTGAATCTCAAACGCCGGGTGTCGGACTTGGAGCAGACCGTCTATCGCCTTGGGCGCGAGAACTACGAGCTTCGCAAGATAGTTGTCGGCCGGGCGATAGACGAGTATCTCGAAAACTACAAACCCAAAAGCAAGAATCAAGATGGAACAGTTCAGCATTGAAAAAGCGAAGCAGGGCGGCATCGTTCAGACCCGCTGCGGCTTCAAGGTGACCAAAATATCCTGCGACACCGGCATCGAGGAGTTCCCAATCGCCGCCGTGGTGATGGAGGTGGTCTTGGATAATGACGGTCGCAGGCGCAAACGCCGTCTGCGCAGGAAGCTCACCAAGGTACACATCGAGCCTAACATGGTGCTTTACCATGCCGACGGGAGGCTCTACGAGGATAAGGACGACGACTTTGACCTTGTAATAATCGAAGAGCCATGACCAAAGAGAAGAAACCGACGGGGAAACGCATGGTTTCCCTGTGTATCGACCGCCACACCGTCATCATGGTGCCGCCTCACAAGGCCACGCCCGAGTATGCCGAGGAGTGGAAGGCAAAGTACAGGGCCGGGGTCAAGATAGCCGAGACGCGCGAGACCTGCATGAACAACATAGCTTCCAAAGGAAGGAAAGGAGGAAGGCGATGAACCAATGGAGGCACGACGACATCAAAGGCTGCAGGTCAGGCTGCGTATTGGTCGCGGCCTGCATCCTGATTATAGCATTATCTATTATAGGAATAATCTACATGTTTACTTAAAACTTAAAAAATGAAAGACTTACTGCAACTTATCAAAGCCGAGATTGAAAGGATGTCCAATAAAGAATACCCTTGCGACAATGCCGAACAGAACATCGGGTATTCTTGTGCATTGGGTGATATTATCAACTTCCTCGACTCTATTCCCAAAGAAGAACCAGCAAGCGAGGATTTGGAGGAAGAGTTCAACCGATTTCTTGATGAAGAAGAAGGAGTTCCTCGAATGTGGCACTCTGATGAACAAATGGAATGGGCAAAGGACATTGCCCATCACTTCGCTGAATGGCAGAAAGAACAGTTTACGGAACGTGCCAATGCGCTTGAAAAGAAAATCAAGGAAGTTGAAAACACCCGTCTCATGTTCGTA
>JAEEGH010013496.1_pt1 | contig 18106 bp, 9 predicted proteins | sample 9134181 | NCBI WGS metagenome assembly JAEEGH01 (sample SAMN16246544, study PRJNA631951) | gut metagenome | biome: gut microbiome; feature: rumen; material: DP-attached | host: Bos | place: Iran: Karaj | collected 2018-10 | reverse complement strand
AATGCCAGTCTGGAAGATAGTCTTCCGCCTCTTGGTCAAAAGGAACCGTCCAATAAACTTTCCTGGAAATCTTAATCAACAGCCCCTTGTCCAGCATTCGCTTCAAAATGAAACGCACCGCCTCTGCCGATTTGTCCGGAAAGGCGGCGTATGCCTCTTCAATGGTAAACCATTGCTTTCCCTCTTCTGCCAGGAGTCCTAGCAGGGCGCTTTCGGAAGAAGAAACCGTTTTATTATATTTTGTATCCATTCGGTTTGTATATCACTAACCACAAAGGTACAAAATATATTTCTTTAGTCCAAAGAAATCACAAGTTCACTGACGCTGGTTACTCCAGCTTCAGGATAACTTCTTTCGCCATCTCCTCGTCGATGTCGCGGTAGCGGCTGAAGGCGCGGGAGTTCTCGACGTGGCCGGAGATCTTGGCGATAAGGTTGGGGTCCTTGACTTCTTTGTAGAGGTTGCCGACCAGGACGCGGCGGGCCATGTGGGAGGAGGCGACTTCCCAGATGGGATGCTTCTCTTCTTCGCGGGTGATGGTGTTCAGCGTCGTAACCACGCGGTCGATGCCCGCGAGTTTGATCATCTTCTTGATGTCTCGGTTGTAGTCCTGCTCACAAATAAAAGGAAGAAGACGCCCGTCGGGCTGGTCCTTGTAGCGCTCCAGGATTTCCAATGCGGTGGGCGAGAGCGGGACTCGGACCGTATAGGGGCGGCCTTCCTTGGTCTTGCGGGGGACGTACTCGATGGCGCCGTTGATGACGTTGGCCTTGGTCATTTTCATCAGGTCGCCGACACGGCATCCGATGAAGCATTGGAAGACGAAGATGTCACGCTGGACATCCAGACCGGGGTTATCCGGGAACTTCGCCTGGTACAGTTGGTTTCGTTCCTCCTTAGTGAGATAAAAGGGAGTGCCATATATGGCCGTGCCGATGACATAATCATCATAGGGGTCGCGGTTCATGTAGCCTCTCTTGATCGACCAGCGGACGAAGGTGTGGAGACGGGACATCGTGCCGATAATGGAATTCTGGCCTCGCTGCTTCGGGAACCGGCATTCAGGAACTGACTTATAAGCCGCTTTATAGAGGGGGTCTTTGATGCGCGGTTTTCCGTCCTTTCCTTCCACGACGAACTTGTGCTCATTCTCCAGGAACTTGGAGAACTTCCGGAGCATATCCGAGGATAGCGTGGCAAAGCTTACTTCCTGGGCGCTATAGATGGCGAAGCGTTTAAGGGCGCGGATGATGACATTGTAGTGCCGGATCCGGGAAATGGATATTTTCTGGATGGACACAAAATGTTCGAACGTGTCAAAGAATTCTTTCTGTGAGTCGTCCTTTTCTTCAGCTGTTTCTTCCTCTTCCATTTGAGCGACAATCCTCTCCTGGGCAAGGATACGGCTTGCGATGAAATCAGACAGCCACTCGGTAGGAAGATCTCTTTTTCCTCCTCCGTCGGCAATGTACGCTTCCCGGATATCATTTGAAAGAGACTCGAGATCCGCCTTAAGGGCAGACAGTTTCATAATGAGCTGCTGCTTCTCCGGAGTGTTCGAACGAGTGTTCGGAATCTTCACCGTTTGCTTAGCCGCATCCCAGTATTCAGGTTGTACGTATAGGTTCGTTTTTGCCCTTACATCGAACTTTCCATGGTAAAAACGGACGTGAATCTCACGTTTTCCAGTGATTTTGTCCTCCTTCGTGGAGAGTTTATACACGATATTCGCCATATATCAACTATTTAGCCTTCGGCACAAAGGTAATAATTTTTGCCGATTTTTGCCGACTTAGCTGAAATATTTTGATTTTTCTAGACCCCGTACTAGAATCGAAGCAGGCTCAAATTCACATATAATTTATTGAAAACCAATCTATAATAAGCGGTCGCCAATGTCAAATTCATTCAACCCATTTCAGACCCGTTCAGTACTTCGATTCCCGCCCGGGGCACGAAAGGATGTCATTCTATGGCATCCTTTTTCTGTTGAATTCGCCTATTGCACTTCAAATGAGAATTCACTGATTCAGCAGGCTGTCCAGTCGCCGGGCATAGTCCAGGTTGGCGTCGATGGAGTCCTTGTCCGGGTAAGGCTTCACGAATACGGAATAGTCCGGCTCGGGATCTTCCTCGATGTCGACATCGGCACGGGCATCTGTAAACGCCAGCACTTCTTTCTCGGAGATGCCCATCAGTTTCATATTCTGGCGGTTCATACGCCGCAGAATGTCTGAACAGTAAGCGAGCCAGGCCTTTTGCGAGTTAGGCACTTGCAGTTGTCGCCGTACTTGCTCATCCCTGAGCAGCTTCTCCGTAAAGCACGAGCCGGGATAATCCGAATAATGACTGAAGATTCGATCCAGATGTCCGGCATGTTCGAGCGCATCCTTGTTGTTTTTCTCTTCGAACCAGTTCATCTGGGAGAAACAGGCGCCCACGTTGTCCACGAACTGAAAATTCCCCAGGTTCTTCCAAGTGTCGATGTTGCTGCTGAAGATGGTTTCGGCCGTATTGTCGTGGCGGATGATCGGTGCTTGGAAAACCTCTTGGACGGCTTCTTCAAAGGGGTCGTCGCCCAGCCTGGCCACTTCGTCTATCGGCAGCCGGAGCAGCCAGACGGCGACACTGTCCATCCGGTCCCAGCTTTTCGCCGATTCATCCAGGTTCCGGGCAAACGATTCGATGCTGCTCATGACCATCAAGGCCGTGAGCCTGCGCTCTTTCCTCTGGTTGTTCCGTTCCACCAGTTTGCCCGTGCCGAAAGTCAAAACGATAGAAACGGTCGTGGCAAGGATGGCGACCACAAAATCCTTCCACCAGTTCCTGTCAAAGAATTTGTTAGGCATAGTTAATCACTCGATTTATCGAACTTTCAAAGATAACCATTTTTTGGAAGACTGATCAGCGGGAGACAACGGCTTCGAATGGAGGCCTGCCGCCACAGGCTGAGCCAATTTTATTGAAATTTTAGCAACAATTATTGTTTTTCAATAAATAATATCTATCTTTGTTGCAACACCAAATCGTTCTTCCATGAAAAAGATCCTTGCTGCCGCTGTTCTGCTGCTCTCCACCGTGTTCCTGGCGAACGCCCAGACAGGAAATTGGTCGGGGAAACTGGATGTCCAGGGCACCCCCCTCACCATCGTGTTCCACCTGGATGGAGACGAACCTACCCTGGATTCTCCGGACCAGGCGGCGCAGGGTATACCCGTCCAGATCGAAAGGACGGCCGTCGGGGGCATCACCATCAAGATTCCTGCCCTGATGGCCTCCTATGAAGGTCTCTGGGCGGGCAAACAGATTCTGGGCACGTTCAAGCAGGGGGGCCTGTCTTTCCCCTTGGCCTTGACTCCGGAAAAGAAACTGAACCGGCCGCAGACCCCGGTCGGTCCCTTCCCTTACACCGAGGAGGAAGTCACTTTCATCAACGGCGAGGCCAAATTGGCCGGAACCCTCGTCCTGCCGGAAGGTTACACGCGCAAGACGCCCGTCCTCATCATGGTCACCGGCAGCGGGCAGGAGGACCGTAACGAGGAAATCTTTGAACACAAACCCTTTGCGGTCATTGCCGATGCCCTCGCGCGGGCCGGAATCGCCACGCTCCGCTGCGACGACCGCGGCGTGGGAGGATCGACCGGAGACGTGATGGAAGCCACCACCATCGACTTCAAGGAGGACGCCCTAGCCGGCATCAAACTGCTGCGGGAACGCTTCGACAAGGTGGGCGTCATCGGCCACAGCGAAGGCGGCACCATCGCCCTGATGCTGGCGGCGGAAGGGCAGGCCGATTTCATCATCAGCCTGGCCGGCATGGTCGTCTCCGGCATCGAACTGCTCGTCGCGCAGAGCCGGACCGCCCTCGAAGCGGCCGGATATCCGGAAGACCAGATTGAAACCGTCTGCAAAGCCATCGGCGATGCCGCCTATGTGCGTGTCCACGGCGGCAGGATGCCTTTCCCGGACGAACTCGACGTCCCGGATGCGCTGAAGCAGGTCTATCAAAGCGTTATGATACAGATTCAGACGCCGTGGATGCGGAAACTGCTCTCACTGGACATGCGCCCGAAACTGGGCGGCATTACCTGCCCCGTGCTGGCCTTGAATGGCACAAAGGACATCCAGGTGGATTACGAAAGCAACCTCGGCGCGCTGCGCGAAGGTCTTCCCGCCTCTCCCAAGAACAAGATCGAAGCCATTGACGGTGTCAACCACCTCTTCCAGCACTGCACCACCGGGGCTGTCACGGAATACCGCAACATCGAAGAAACCTTCGCCCCCGAGGCCCTGGAGCTTATGATTCAGTGGTTGGCTCAATTCAAATAAACGCCCATGAAAACGCTTTTCAACATCTTCCGGAACATCTTCGCCATCCTGGGCGTTCTGTTCGTCGCCCTCGTCGTCTATGCCGTGGCAGAAGATCTGGAGGTAAACATCGACCGGTCCTATCAATCCAGTCTCGACGGATTCCTCCGTTCGCTCAAGAAATCCCGGCCGTATGTCCAGGATACCTTGACCTTCCACATCCAGTCCGTTCCGGACTCCGCCAAGGCGGCTGAGATTCGCGAATACTTCCAGCTCGACACGCTGTATGACGCCTCCGCATCGACGTGGGATAAAACGCTCGCCATCGCCGGGTTCGTCGCCCGAAACATTCCGCACGCCAACCAGCAGATGCAACCGCGAAGCCGGAACGCCATCGACCTGTGGGAGTTCACCCGGACGGTCGAACCGGGCTTCAACTGCCGCCTGCACAGCATCCTGACCTTTGAGCTGCTGACGTCTGTCGGAATCGACGCCACCTTTATCACCTGCCTGCCCAAGAAGGAGGACGGGGATTGTCACGTCGTCAACCAGGTATGGATTCCCGAACTGGAGAAATGGGTGATGGTCGATTCTGACTCCGGCGGTTACTGCGCGACGGACGGGGATGGAAATCTCCTTTCACTCCAGGAGATCCGCGAAAGATACATCTCGGGCGACCCGATTGTTTACCACCCCGGATTCGGTACCGCCCAGGAGAGCCTGGGGAGCGACCACTACTGCTATATGGCCAAGAATACCTACTGGTTCTCCGCCTGGGAGGACATCCATTACGGCCAGGAGGCCGGAAACGGGCAAGGGGCCCGGTATTTCAACCTGGTCCCCGCCGGTTATAAGCCCTACAGTTATAAGAAAGGCGACCTCCTGACCTCCGACGCCGACCAATTCTGGGCTGCGCCGAAAAGGAGATTCTAGGACACCGTTTCGTCCCCGACGGGGGTCCGCTTGGCTTTTGAAGGGACGTAGCCGTAGAAGTCCTTGTAGCACTTGCTGAAATAGCGGGGCGAGGTGAAGCCGACTTCGTAGCAGATTTCCGAAATGGTCAGCCCGCTTTGCATCAGCAGCCTTTCGGCGTGCCGAAGCCGGACAATCTTGATGAATTCCGAAGGGGTATGGCCGGTAGCGGCGACCATGCGCCGATAGATGTTGGCCCTCGACATCCCCATGGCTTCGGCCATCTGCTCGACGCTCAATTCGCTTTCGACAATGTGCTCCTCGATAAAGGCCGTCACTTTGTCAACGAGCTTGCGGTCCACGGACACCACTTTCCGTTCCTCGATGCGGGCCTTCAGTTTGCCGGAGGTATCGATGCCGGTTCCGGAGGCGAGGATGGCTATATGCTCCTGGAGAACCTTGATGTCGAAGGGCTTGGTAAAGTAGTCGTCCGCCCCGCAATCGCGGCTTTCCTTCTCGTTCTCTTCGGTAAGCCGGGCCGTCAGCATGACGACCGGAATGTGGGTGGTGGCCGGATTGGCTTTGATCTTGCGACAGAGTTCGTTGCCGTCCATGTTGGGCATCATCACATCGGTGAGCACGATGTCGGGACGAAGGGTTTCCATCTTGTTCAGCGCCGCCTGCCCATCCGTGGCCGTGATGACATTATACTCGGAAGAAAGGATGCCGGAGAGATAATCCAGGAAGTCCTCGCTGTCGTCTACAAGCAGCAGGTTGATTCTCCGGGCGGTGGGCACGGCCGGATGGACATCGGCAGGCGTTTCTTCCTGGGACAACGAACTTTTCACGTATCCGTCTCCGGAGGCCTCGCATTCTTTCGCGGGGATATACACCGTAAATGTGGCGCCGCCTCCCGGGGTATCGGAAACTTCCACCCGCCCTTCGTGCATCCGTACATATTCCTGGACGATGTTGAGTCCGATTCCGCTTCCTCCCTTGTTCGCGGCGCCTTCCCCCTGCCAGAAACGGTCGAAGAGATGCGGTTTCTCCTTGTCGGGGATGCCCTTGCCGTGATCGGATACCCGGATGACGGCCTCGCCGCCCTCCAGGGCAAGGTCCACATTCACCCTTCCGTCTTCCTCGGTATATTTGATGGCGTTGCTCAGGAGGTTGGTCACCACCTTCGAGATCTTATCCTCGTCGAACAGCATTGCGATATGGTCGTTCGAGGTCCGGAAGGTCAGCGTGATGCCTTTTTCCTTCAAGGCGAAGAACTGTTCCACCGAAAGGCGGACCGTCTCCACGAGGTCTTTCCGCGAGAAGTGGACGCTCTGGGCGTTGATCATCAGACCTCTGAGATCCAGCATCTGGTTCACCATATCCAGCAGTTTGCGGGCATTTCTTTTGGCAATGACCAGTTTGCCTTTTATCTGCGCGTCCTGTTCCTCTCCGATGGCATCGGAAAGGGGCGAAAGGATGAGAGAGAGGGGGGTGCGGAGCTCGTGGCTGATGTTGGTGAAGAAGACTTGCTTCATTTCGGCAATGGCCTTCTCTTCCCGATCCTTCCTACGCTTCCGGCTGATCCGGTCGAGAATGGACAGGAGTCCAAGCAGCAACAGGGAATAAAGGAGAATGGCCAAGGCGCTCCTGTACCAGGGCGGACGCACCGTAATCTCCAGGCTGCTCACGGGGCCGGAAGCGTTTCCTTCCGCATCGGCAATGGCCACATCCAGTTTCATCCGGCCGGATTTCGCATTGGCGAACTGCACCGCCGGCATGCCGTCCGGCGTCGGAGTCCATGCATTTCCGTCCGTGCTGAAGATGAACCGGGGCTGGCCGGGCTTTCCGATGGAGGAAGAAGCCAGGTGGATGATGAAAGAGCGCTGTTTCCAGGAGAGGGTCATGCGGGGCTCCACGTTCTTCTCTCCCTCGGGCAGGACGATCCCGCTGAAAATCACATAAGTAGAGTCCCGGTCCTCGACAATATCCTTGGGAACAATCCTTACGAATCCCTGTTGACTGCCGGTCAGGATATCGCCGTTCCCGAGGCGGACCATCGCGTTCTTGTTGAAGAGGACATCCGGCACACCTTCGTTGGTTCCATAGGAGGTGGCGAAGAAATCCCATCCGCCATCCCCGGATTTCACCTGAATGCGCGTGAGCAGATTGTTGGAGCAGACCCAGAGACCGCCCAGGGAGTCTTCCGCCACGGAAACGGTTTGGAAATTGGTGGAGTTCCCCCGGACATCCACCGAATAGGTTTTTCCGGAGGAGATGTCGTAGGCGTGGATGCCCTTGTTGGAGGCAATCCACAGAAGGTTCCTGGAGTCGATGAAGACATCCCTGACGTGCAGTTCGGCCAGTTCTTCGGAGCCGACCGACCGGATGGTCCGGGTTTCAGGATCGAACACATCGACACCTTTGGCGTGCCCGATGTAAAGGAGCCCGCCCGGGGAGAAACATAGCGAACTGATATGGTCTTCCTTCAACGGGCTGTTCCCGTGATGATAGACTTCTGAATCGCCGGTGGCGAGGTCGATGACCTGGAGACCCGCCCCGAGGGTGCCGAGATAGATTCTTCCATCCCCGGGGCATTTGATGTCCCAGATGTCATCGTGGGCCAGGTTGCCTGCGGCCGTGGTGTAAGAAGTCCATCTGCCGTCCTTGTAATGGGCAAGGCCGCTCCGGAAGCCTCCGAACCAGAGGGAGCCGTCAGGGGCAAGGGCGCTGCTCAGCACGATATCGGAAAGCAGTTTGTTCCCTTCCATCCGGATCTGGGCGCGCTTCCCGGTTTCAGGATCGTAACGGAAAATACCCTGGCCGTCGGTGCCGCACCAGAGGATTCCGGCGCTGTCTTCCAGGATCGTGGTGACATCACCAAGCGGGGTTTGGGCAAAGGTGTTCTTCCCGTCATAAATGAAGCTCAGCCCGCTCTTGTAAGTACCGAGCCACATGACGCCGTTGTTGTCGCAGTACAAGCACTGGATGCATTCCCCCAGGAAGGGCGTGTCCGGCGACCGCTCGTCGCTGAACAGGCCCGCCGGGTCTTCTCCGGGCGTGTAAACCAGCAGGCCGTCGTGGTCCGTGGCAATCCAGACACGTCCAGAAGCGTCGGCCGCCACATCTCTGATCAGCAAATTGTACGACTTCCATTCGCCGGTGACGGTATTGTGGGTCCAGGAGACTTCGCCCGTGTAGACGATTTCCAGGCCGGCGGAATCTTTGAAAAGCCGATAATCGGGGTCCTGCGAATCAGGGTTCAGGGAGATATCGGTCTCCACCGCTGCGGTCTTCATCGTGACCGGGTCGATGCGGAGGATGCGTCCGTCGGAACAGCAGAGGGTAATCTCATCCTCAGAAAAGACCAGGTCGGTCGCCTTGATATCGGCGGGCTTTCCTTCCAGGACCCACGATCCGGTCCTGTCCGAGCGGAGATCGACCTCAAACAAGGTAGAACCGCACACGGCCCACAGGTCCCCGCGGGCATCGACCTGCAGGATCTCGACGGTTCCCGTGATTCCATGGCCCGCCAGCCAAGGGGAAGGATCCTGGACCACCCGCTCGTCGGAAAGGTCCATATAGGAATACCCCAAAGGAGTATGGATCCAAAGGTGTCCCGCCGAATCTTCAAATATCGCGTTGATGGAATTGTCCGGAATCGCATCCGGCCCTTCGAAGAAATGCTTGAAGCGGAAACCGTCATAGCGGTTGAGCCCTACGTGCGTGCCGATCCAGAGAAAACCCCGCGAATCCTTGAACACGACGTAGATGCTGTTGTCGGACAGACCGTCGTTGATGGTTAGACGACGGAACTCCGCACCACCGACGGTTGTGCAGAGAAACAGGAGCCATACGGAGACAAGGCTTGATAACAGGCGTTTCACGGCTCAAATATAAGAAAATGAAACGTAGTTGACACGTGATTGCAACATTATTTGCCATCGCTGCCCTTCGTGTTGAATAATTTTGCAACATGAAGAAAACGTTGATTTTGGTTGTTTTGCTGCTCCTCCCGTCCCTGCTTGTCCGGGGACAGCGGGCAGATGTCCGGGAAGAGGTCTTTGCGAATCCGCTGCGGTCTTACGGCAACGATTTCCCTTATCCAGCCGAGACCTACAGGCAGACCTCTTCCCCCAGGGGGTACAGGCCGTTTTACATCAGCCATTACGGCCGTCACGGTTCCCGGTACTATTGGGAGTCTTCTTTGTATAAGCGGATCGACTCGCTGCTGACCGACGCGCACACGAAAGGGATTCTTACGGAAGCGGGTGAAACCTTCTACCGGCAGTTTTCCTCCATCCTGCCGGAATTGACCGTCAAAGTCACGGAGCTGACTCCTCTGGGGTATGAGCAGCACGTGCGGGTCGCAAAGACGATGTACGAATCCTTCCCGGAGATCTTCAAGAAAGGCGGACACGTGGAGGCGTTCTCCTCCCTGGAGGACCGGTGCATCGTCAGCATGGCCGCCTTCTGTCAGTCCTTGGCCGGACTGAACAGCAAACTGGACATTTTCCAGCGGGCGTCCCGGGAGACGCTCGACGCCGTCGTCCCGGACTCGTGGGACAATCCCCGGCGCTGGACCTGCGAACCCGAGCCTTTCCCTGTGCCGGGCGAGCCTTCCGTTTCCACCACCCCTGCCGCGGGGAAAAAGCCATTCGTGACGATGTTCTTCAAGGAGGCGTCGCTGAGCGACCAGGAGGCGGAAACCCTTCAGTCTACGCTGGGCACTTTCTATACTTCCCTTCCCAGTATCGGGCATGAGGGCATGATGGGGGAACCCTATTCCCCGGATGAAATGTACAGCCGATGGGAACTGTCCAACGCCGGCTCCTACCGTTATTACTGGTCCAAACGCTATCTCGCCGTTCCCATCGTCGAGGACATCCTGGACCGGGCGGAAGCCGTGATTTCCGGCAGAAGTACCGAAATCGCGGACCTGCGTTTCGGGCACGATTCCTATCTGGGCCCGCTCAATATCCTCCTGGGCCTGGACGGCTCCCTGACGGTCCCCGCCGACCCGGACGATTTCAAGTATGTGTACCAGAACTATAACACCTGCATGGCCGGGAATATCCAGCTGATCTTCTACAAGAGCCGGAAACCGGGCGACGAAATCCTGGTCAAGGCGCTCCTGTGCGGCCGGGAGGTGACGCTCCCCCTGCCCGGAGACCGGCATCCCTATTACAGATGGAGCGACTTCCGGAAGTTCTTCCGGGACCTGTGCGACCACGCCAGAAAAGCGAATACTATACAATAATCAATTCAAAATAAAACACGTATGAAACTATTGTCAAAAACTGTTTTGATGAGATGCTGCGTCTCGTTGGCCTTCGCCTTCGGCGCCATGCTCGGTTCGACAGCCCAAGCTCAGTCTCTGAGCGTGAGCGGCCGTATTGTCGATGAGACAAACCAGCCGGTGATGGGAGCCGGCATCCAGGAAAAGGGAACGAACAACGGTACGGTTTCCGATCTGGACGGCCAGTTCACGATCACCACGGACGCCCATGCGGTCCTGGTATTCTCTTCCCTCGGCTACGTGACAAAGGAAGTGGCCGTGAACGGAAACCGTGTCATCAACGTCGTGCTCAACAGCAGCTCGGAATTCCTTGATGATGTCGTGGTCGTCGGCTACGGTGTCCAGAAAAAGAAGTTGATCACCGGTTCGACCATCCAGGTCAAGGGGGATGACATCGTGAAACTCAACAGCACCAGTGCGCTGGGAGCGCTGCAGTCATCGACGCCCGGTGTGAGCATCATCGCCAATACCGGCCAGCCCGGTGACGGATTCAATGTCAACATCCGCGGTATGGGCACCATCGGCTCCTACAAGCCGCTCTATGTCATCGACGGCGTGGCCGGCGGCGACATCAGCACCCTCAACCCTTCCGACATCGAGAGCATCGACATCCTGAAGGACGCGGCTTCGGCGGCAATCTATGGCGCCCGGGCGGCGAACGGCGTCATCCTGGTGACCACCAAGCAGGGCAAGGAAGGCAAGCTCCAGATCAGCTACGACGGCTATGTCGGGTGGCAGAACGCGCCAATCATCCCGGAAGTGCTGAACGCCAAGCAGTATATCGAGGTGATCAATACCGCCGAGAAGAACAACCGGCTCACGCCTACCGATTTCGCGACCGTTCTCAGCCCCGAACTGTACAAGCGCATCATGGACGGCTCCTTCACCGGAACCAATTGGATCCGGGAGTTCCACAATGACAATGCGCCGGTTTCCAATCACGCCGTCAATCTCACCGGCGGCTCCGACCGGTCCAAGTTCTCGATGGGTGTCAGCTTCACCGACCAGGAAGGTATCTTCGGCAAGCCGGCCGCCTCCAACTACAAGCGTACGACGGTCCGCCTGAACTCCGACCACGTGGTTCTGAGGAAGAACGACCTCGACATCATCACGGTCGGTGAGAACGTCAGCTTCTCCTACAGCGAGAAGAGCGGCATCAACCTCAGCAACCAGTACTCCAACAACATGTTCGACGCGCTGACGGCGAATCCGCTCGCCCCCATGCGGAGGGAGGACGGCGAGTACACGAACGCTGACGACTATTCGGCTTTCGGGATCTTCAAGTTCGACGGCGACGCCAAGAATCCGCTGTATGTGATCTCGAAAACGAGCCAGGGCAACAACTGGAGAAACAACTATGCGCTGAACATGTCCGCCAACCTGCGCATCCAGCCCGTCAAGGACTTGATCGTCAGGAGCCAGTTCAATTATAAGGCGAGCGCCAGCAGCAAGCGCTCCTATGACATGACCCATCAGGCCAATTCCACCACCTTCCTCGATGTGGACAAGGTGTCCCAGGAGGCCAGCCTCGGATGGAGCTGGTCCTGGGAGAATACGGCCGCGTACAAGTTCCACTTCGGCGGGCACAACTTCGACGCGATGGCCGGTATGTCCATCGAGCACTCCGGCTACGGCATGTCGGTCGGCTCCGGCAGGGAAGGTGGAAAATGGGTGGACGATCCTGTCCACGCCTATGTCAGCAACATGACGGGCCTCATCACGGAAAGCAAGGTCACGGGTTCCCCTTGGAGTGACAGCGGCCTGCTTTCGTACTTCGGACGTATCAACTATGACTACGCCGAGAAGTACATGGTCTCCTTCATCCTCCGCCGGGATGGCTCCTCCAACTTCGCGCCCGGTCACCGCTGGGGCACGTTCCCCTCTGTTTCCGCCGGTTGGGTGATCACCAACGAGCCCTGGATGGCGGGACTGCGCAATTCCCTCAGTTTCCTGAAGCTCCGCGGAAGCTGGGGCCAGAACGGTAACTGCGCCATCGACAATTTCCAGTATCTCGCCACCGTCCAGGTGGGCCCGAACGACGGCCGGTACGGTTTCGCCCACGGCATCACCGACCAGCTCAGCAACGGTTCCTATGCCGACAAGCTGGCCAATCCCGACGTCACCTGGGAGACCTCGCAGCAGCTTGATTTCGGCCTGGACGCCCGCTTCTTCGCAAGCCGCCTGGGGTTGACCTTCGACTGGTACCAGAAGGATACCAAGAACTGGCTGGTGAAGGCTCCGATCATGGGCCACTATGGCGCCGACGCCCCTTACATCAACGGTGGTGATGTGCGCAACACCGGTGTCGAGCTGGCCCTTACCTGGAACGACCAGGTGAACAAGGATTTCTTCTACAGCATCGGCGTGAACGGAGCCTACAACAAGAACATCGTCACCCGGATCGCGAACGGCGAGGGCGTCATCCACGGCCGGGCCGTCGTCGAGCAGGCCTCCGAACTGTATCGGGCCGAGGTGGGCTATCCGATCGGCTATTTCCATACGTATGTCACGGACGGCGTGTTCCAGACGCAGAGCGAGCTCGACGCCTGGCTGGCGGCCGGCAAGCCGACCATCAGCGACAATCCCCAGCCCGGCGACCTCAAGGTCCTCGACCTCAACGGCGACGGCGCGCTCAACCAGGACGATGACAAGACCATGACCGGCGACCCCAACCCGCATTTCACGGCAGGCCTCAACATCTCCCTCAACTACAAGGGCTTCGATTTCGGCCTCAGCGGATACGGCATGTTCGGCCACCAGATCTTCCGCGCCTGGAGACAGTACGGCCACCGGCCTTATCAGAACTACACCACCGAAGTGTTCGACTACTGGCACGGCGAGGGCACTTCCAACAAGCTGCCCATCCTGTATTCCAGCAACAGCAAAGGCCTCAATACCGACATGTTCATCGAGAACGGCGATTTCTTCCGTTTCCAGACGGTCACGCTCGGATACGATTTCAACAGACTGTGGAAGAACTCCCCGTTCGGCCAGCTCCGTCTCTATGTCCAGGGGCAGAACCTGTACACGATCACGGGATACAAGGGAATGGATCCTGAAGTGGGTACTTCCAGCGGATTCGACTCCTGGGCCAAGGGCATCGACCTTGGTTTCTATCCCCAGCCCCGCACCATCCTCGTGGGTCTCAACATCAAATTCTAAAAACAGCGCCTGAAATGAAAACGATATTGAAAATAACGGCGGTCGCCGCATGGATGCTTCTGCTTTCCTCCTGTGAGAGCCTGCTCGATACGACCAACTATATGACCAAGACCACGGCCGACTTCCCTTCGAATGCCGGAGAGGTGGAACAGATGGTCACCGGTGTCTACAACAACCTGAACGCCATCCAGGAAGCGAACAAGGTCACCTGGCACTATCCCTGGGCGCTGGCGACGGCCGATGAGTGCCTCGGCGGCGACGGCGCAAACGTCTCCATCATCCAGGCGGCCGACATGATGCTCAAGCAGGGCGACGGATACAACGGCGTCTACAAACAGCGCTACGTGGGAATCGCCCGGGCGAACAGCGCCCTCGAAGTGCTCGAAAACTGCACTTTCATCTCCGATGAGGTGAAGAAAGATTACACCGGCCAGGTCCTTTTCCTGCGCGCCTATTACTACTACGAGCTGGCCAGCCAGTTCGGGAACGTGCCTTGCCCCCTGACCACCGTGGCGGACCCCACCCTTCCCCAGATTTCCGGAGAAGCGCTCTGGGGACAGATCATGCTGGACCTCAAGACGGCCATCGACATCATGCCTTCCAAGAGGTCCGCTGGGGACGGTCACGTGGACAAATACTGCGCGGAAGCCCTTCTCGGCCGTGTTTACCTGTTCTATTCCGGACTCTACAATGACGAAGTCGTCACCCTTCCCGACGGAACGGACCTGACCAAGGCCGACGTGGGCAAGTATATCAAGGACTGCGTGGATAATTCGGGTTACTCGCTGGTTCCTGATTTCCACAACCTGTGGCCGTACAGCAACCGCATCACGATGTCCGACGAGCTCTGCCCGGCCAAGTGGAAGGACAAAGGTTACGCGTATGTCTGTGATGACGGAAAAGTCAATCCGGAAACGATGTTCGTCATCAAGTTCAACGCCCTGAGCAAGGGCGATCCCTACCGGAAGTATTCCAATCAGACGGCTCTTTTCATCGGCGGTGTCCGCGGCAACAAGCAGAAATGCCAGAACGGTGACACCTTCCCGCTGAGCTACGGCTACGGAAACTGCCCGGTCAGCCCTGCCTTCGTCAAGGAATGGGAGACCATCGAACCGAATGACCCACGCCGCGAAGCCTCCATCATGTACCCCGAGGATTTCGTGAAAGGCTATAAGTACGGCGTGAAAGGCGACAACGTCCAGGAAACCGGTTATTACCAGACGAAGGTCATGCCAGTCATGGGCAGAGACAACAACGGAACCATCCGGTGGTCTTATCTCCTGGTCATGTACAACAACCTTTCCTGGTCCAAGGACGACTACCAGTACAACTTCTGCGACGACATGGTGCTCATCCGCTTTGCCGAGGTGCTGCTGATGGATGCCGAGATCAATGGGAACAAGGCTTCCTTCGACAAGGTGCGCGCCCGCGCCGGCCTGCCCGCCATCGCGATGACGGAAGAGAACCTCCGCAACGAACGCCGCTGGGAGCTCGCTTTCGAAGGGGTGAGACTCGGAGACCTGCGCAGATATGGCGTCGCTTATGCCAAGGCCGCCCTGGACAAGCAGGAGGGCGTCGAATGCTACTTCAAGGGCAGAAAGAGCACGAACCACGCCAGCGATTTCAACGGCGGTTACGGCGCCCGTTTCGAGATCACGAAGGGCTTCGCCCCCATCCCGACCGAACAGATCAACCTTTCCGCCGGCGCCGGCGAAGAGTACAAGTTCAAGCAGAATGCGGGCTATGAAGGCGCGGATGAGTACACCGGCTGGATTGAATAAACGATGAAAGCGATCCTTACTACCGCAGCTTTGCTCTGCACGATGGCGGCCTTCGCACAGGCTCCCCAGCTCAACCGCAACAATATCGACGAGGTATTGAACGCGATGACGCTCGAGGAGAGAATCACCCTGGTCGTCGGAGCAAACCGCTATGTGGGAGATGAAAACGGTCCTGGACCTGCGCCTGGCATGCCCGTGCGCAGGTCCGTGGACATGCGCGGTCTCGTCGAAAAACCCTGGAGTGACGGGGTGACCGCCTTCTCCAGCGGTCGCGTGAAAGGCGCCGCCGGCGACGTCGTGCCGGTGGAAAGACTGGGCATCACCACGATGGTCCTTGCCGACGGTCCTGCCGGCCTCCGGATCGATGCGACCCGACCGGGAGATGACAACACCTACTACTGCACGGCCTTCCCCATCGGTTCGCTGCTGTCGGCATCGTGGGATCCCGATCTCACTGAGCGTGTGACAACCGCAATGGGCAATGAGGTCCTGGAATATGGCGCCGATGTGCTCCTTGCTCCGGCCATGAACATTCACCGTAATCCGCTGTGCGGACGCAATTTCGAATATTATAGCGAGGATCCCTTGCTGGCGGGAAAGATTGCCGCCGCTTATGTCAGGGGCATCCAGGGCAACGGCGTCGGCACTTCCGTGAAGCACTTCGCCGCCAACAGCCAGGAGACCCTGCGCAACGGACAGAATGCCTCCATCAGCGAGCGTGCCCTGCGTGAAATTTATCTCAAAGGCTTTGAAATCGTGGTAAAGGAAGCCCAGCCCTGGACGATCATGTCTTCCTACAACAAGATCAACGGCGTGCTGGCTTCCGAGAACCGCTGGCTGCTGACGGACATCCTTCGCGGTGAATGGGGCTTCAAGGGCTTCGTGATGACCGACTGGTGGGCCGAAGAGAACGGCGCCCGCCAGCTTGCGGCCGGCAATGACATGCTGATGCCGGGTACGCCTCACCAGTATGACGACATCCTGGCCGCCGTCGAGAGCGGCCGCCTGGACATCCGCTTCCTGGACGACTGCGTCCGGCGCATCCTCCAGGTGATGGTGGCGTCGCCCACCTTCAACCGTTACCAATACAGCAACAAGCCCGATCTTGCCGCGCACGCCCAGATCACGCGCGTGGCGGCCGCCCAGGGAATGGTCTTGCTGAAGAACGAGAACGCCCTGCCGCTGGGCAAGAAAAGCAAAGTGGCCCTCTTCGGAGTGCCGTCCTATGACACGATGGTCGGAGGTTCCGGTTCCGGTTATGTGAACCGCGCCTACAAAGTGACGGTCGATGAAGGGCTGGAGAATGCCGGAGTCAAGCTGGACAAGCAACTCGCGGAATCCTATCGCGCGTATGTGAAACAGGAAAAGGCCAAGCAGCCGGCAGAATACTTCTGGATCATCCCCACCGTCCAGGAAACCGCCATCAGCCGGGTGGACGCCGAAGTGGCCGCCAAGCGCAATGACGTCTGCATCTACAGCATCGGCCGCATGGCGGGCGAAGGCGGAGACCGCACCCTGACCCCGGGCGACTGGTATCTCTCGGAAACCGAGCAGGCGAACATCGACCTGCTCTGCGAGACGTTCCACCAGGCTGGCAAGAAAGTGATTGTCCTGCTGAATATGGGCAATATCGTGGATATGGGCTGGTGCGGCAAGCCGGATGCGATCCTCCATACCTGGATGGACGGGCAGGAGGCGGGCAACAGCGTGGCCGACGTCCTCGGAGGCCAGGTCTCCCCTTCGGGGAAGCTGCCGATGACCATCGCAAAACGCTATGAGGATTATCCCTCCGCCAAAGACTTCCCGATGTCCAACGGCAATCCCGGAGATGTCAACTATGATGAAGACATCTTCGTCGGCTACCGTCACTTCGACCGCCAGCCCGAGACGATTCTATATCCCTTCGGCTTTGGCCTGAGTTACACGCGTTTCGAGTATTCCGACCTGAAGGCCGAACGCCGCGGCGACGAGTTGAAAATCAGCGTGAAGGTGACAAACACCGGCAAGCGCAGCGGACGCGAAGTGGTGCAGATATATGTGGGCGCGCCGGAAGGAAAGGCCGTGAAACCCGTGAAGGAACTCCGCGCCTTTGGAAAAACGGCAGAACTGAAGCCCCAGGCCAGTGAAGTGCTCACGATGACGGTCAAACTAACAGATCTGCGCTGGTTCGATGGCTATGAGCGGGCATGGAAACTCGACAAGGGCGAATACATCATATCTGCCGCCGCCAGTTCCCAGGACATCCGCCAGCAGGTGACCTTGACGCTATAATCTCCCCTCGATCGCGAGCAAATCTCTGACGCCATCTATACGCCTGGGCACGAGAAAAGGCACTCCAGTTCATCCGGAGTGCCTTTTTGTTTTACCGGGCTACAGCCCTCAACTAGATTCCGCCATCGACCGTCCATGCACCATAACCCTTGTCGTTCCGAAGGGCGAAGGTGCGCTTTTCGGTCTGGCCGTCAGCACGTTCCAGGGTGCAGCGGATGAAGACGCCGGGGAATTGGCCGGAGGTGAAGGGCTTTTTGTGGCTGAGCAACCGACATCCCTTCAGCGGTTCCAGGGTGCGCAGGTGATACTGGCCGAAAAAGACCTTCAAGGCATTGACATCCCACGCCTGCAGCGCATCGATCCCTTTGAGCAGCG
>JAEEGH010013494.1_pt1 | contig 18107 bp, 23 predicted proteins | sample 9134181 | NCBI WGS metagenome assembly JAEEGH01 (sample SAMN16246544, study PRJNA631951) | gut metagenome | biome: gut microbiome; feature: rumen; material: DP-attached | host: Bos | place: Iran: Karaj | collected 2018-10 | reverse complement strand
AAATCTCGGATTGTTATTTCATCTTTTTCTATTTTCACGTAAACCTCACCACAAACTACGATTTGTTGTCAATAAAACTGGAATATAGTATGCATTCATTCTAACATAACTCTTGACGAAATTCACGGAATTATATATAGTCAAAACGAGTTGAACAATGGATATTTAACCACCATTCAGCTCGTAATTATCTTAGGATATCTCATTTACAGAAAAACTTTCACACACTCAAACCCTTCATCGGTTTTTGTGCCGGTGAAGGGTATTTTTCCTTATTATCATCTGGAGGACAGACGATATCATATTCAATTATATCTAAGTTATATTCTCTTCTGATACCATAAAAGGTCATACCATCTGTCAAACTTCTTACCAACGGCCTTCATATGAGCCACCTGAGTATAACCTTTACATATATGAAACTTGCTGCTGTCATGTGTAAGGTATTCATTCTCGTCTTCGCATGAGGCAACTCCCGCTAACAGATTAACAATTCCCTGTTCTTTAAGCCTTGTTTCTAATTCGTCATAAAGACGAGTTCCTATACCCTTCCTGCGATATTCCTTATCTACATAGATTGAGGTGGTTGCAGTCCAATCGTATGCCTGCCTTGAGCTATATGCTCCGGCATAAGCATAACCGACTACTTTCCCGTCATCTACACAGACCAGATACGGATATTTCTCCGTTGTGTGCTTTATGCGCTTCACAAACTCATCTTCTGTAGGAGCCTCATATTCAAATGAGACCGCTGTGTTCTCAACGTAATATGAATATATCTCCGCCAGCCTTGGAGCATCGCTTATTTTAACTTCCCTAATGCTTATCAACCCCGTCGTTCTCCATTTTTTTCATATACTTTTACCACGTTAAAATCAAAGATAATACCAATATCAAATCCCTGACTTTCTTTTGATGTTAAACTAACTGATTATAACATGATTCTTAAACATATGAAATAGATTATTAAGAGATTTCCAAAATCCGATTTCTATTAACAGTATGGGCTGACGACAGAATGACTATCATCAGCACAGAGTTTGGATCGCGACAGTTTTTTGTCCTAATTTTGACAGCTTTTGTCCTGATTTTGACAGTATATGTAAACTAGATTTCCTAAGATAATAGACGAGTCATATAATAGCATTTATGCGGTTGTTTGACTCGTTTTGACTATATATAAACTGATTGATTTCATCAAGGATTATGATAAAATTGCTGTATAATTATATTTCAGTTTTACGTGCTATGGGGAACAATAAAGTGTACGAAATTACTTTCTAAGGAGCATTAAGTGAATTATCTAAAAATGTTTAACAACTTGCATCCCGACTTCTTTGATGATCCTGGCATATGTGGAATGCCAAAAGATTGGGTATTTTCGGAACTGATAATGGATCTGCACAAAGATTCGCCTCGTGAAATAGTACCGCATTGCCCTGAAAACATTACTTTTGATGAATATAAAGGCGATGTCAGCAGACTCAGGAAGGCAGTAAATGAAGTAGACGAGGACTGGGTACAGTATTTTGGAGAATGGAGCAGAGTTTTTTGTGCCTTTGATAAGGATGAGGTGGTTGCATTTTGCATACTAAGCGATTTTGGAACGCAAGATAATCTTAAAATCGGCGGACCGGGTTGCGTCGGAACCATTCCAAAGTATCGAGAGAAGGGCATTGGACTCGAGATGGTCAGAAGAGCTACTGTTTTACTGAAAAAAGAAAGATATGACATTTCGTGGATACATTATACCCATATTGAAAACTGGTACAAAAAACTGGGATACGAAACAGTCCTGAAGTGGAATTCTGACGGAATTGTTATGGAGAAACAACATGAAGAAAGGTAACTGATATCGGCAAGACCTATTCCATGCCGAAACAGTACGTTAAGTATCGTAAGCCCGGAAGAGTATCAGCCAAGGTAAGAGAGCAGAGTAGTGAGATGATGCAGAACCTAAATAGTTCCCAAAACTAATTGAAATTTGGGAGAAAGAATAATACGATTGGGAGAAAGGAGTTTCAGCCTATGCGATAATTTGATTATTCTTTTATCAGTTGATGGATGGTTGCTATACCAGCCGGATGTGTGGAAGAAGTGGGAGTGATCATTATGGGAAAAAGAATTGTTGTAGTAAACGCAGGCCCCAGAAAGGGCTGGAATACGGATATTTTGCTGACCGAAGCAGCTAAGGGTGCAGAAGAGGCCGGTGCTGAGATCATCCGCTTTGATCTGTTTAAGCTTGAAAGGTATACAGGCTGCATTTCCTGCTTTGGATGTAAGAGAGAAAAGTTTAAAGGACACTGCATCTGTAAAGACGGATTAACTCCCGTTCTTGATGCCATAAGGGAGTCTGACGGGCTGATCATCGGGTCTCCGAATTATCTTTCCAATGTCACGGCTTCTTTCCGGGCATTATACGAAAGACTGATATTCCAGAACCTTACGTATAATCGTGAGAATCCCTGCTGCAAGGAAAAGGATATTCCGGTTCTGTTTATCATGACGAGCAATGCGCCGGATACGATGTATGCTGATCTGCTGAGCAGTTATCAGCAGACGTTCAGTGCATTCGTTGGTCCGTGTGATGTGCTGGTAAGCGGCGATACGCTCCAGGTGGCGGATTACAGCAAGCTGGACTGGGAGTGGTCGATGTTTGATCCGGAGAAGAAAAAGAAGCGCAGAGAGACCGTATTTCCGGAGGAATGCAGGAAAGCCTTCGAAATGGGAAAGAGGCTTGCAGAGCGGTAACGGATCCTTTCGTGAAGGAGTAGCCTGGATTATGACCATACAAGAAGTCCAATTGGACGATGAAGTCCTCTCTCTTCTGATCAGACTTTCGGAAGATTGGACGGCAGAGAATAGTTGTTACGGATATCGGCCGAATGACAGATCGGATATCGAAGGAAACCGGATCTTTTTGGCGAAAGATGATGACACTGTTGTCGGATATCTCTTTGGAAAGGTCTATCCGTCTGAGAAGATGAAATCCATTATGCCCGAGGGGACTCCTTATTTCGAAGTGGAAGAACTATATGTGATCCCTGAGAAACGTTCACAAGGCATCGGCGAGAAACTGTTCCGATTCGTGGAAGGTGCGGTAAAGGACGAAGCGGAGTATATGGTCCTTAGTACGGCCACTAAGAACTGGAAGGCGATATTCCACTTCTATCTTGAGGAGCTGGACATGACTTTCTGGAGTGCAAGGTTATTTAACACGCCGTGAGCAAGAAATCCCCCACCTCTATAGGTGGTGGGATGAATTGCGATAAACGGCGCGTTTTCTTTTGACGGGAGAACATATGTTTGCTATAATAAGTATATGAACAGGGCAATAAAATATAGAGTATATCCTACAACTGAACAATCCGTTATGTTTGCCAAGACCTTTGGCTGTTGCCGCAAGATATATAATCTTATGCTTTCTGATAAGATTGAGGGTTACAAAGCTGCAGGCAAGTTCCCTATGGTCACGCCTGCCAAATATAAAGACGATTACCCTTACCTTAAGGAAGTAGACAGCCTCGCCCTTGCCAATAAACAGATGGATTTGCAAAAGGCATTCCGCAATACATTTAGTAAGTCCCGTAAAAAGAAAAACGGGTTTCCGAAATTCAAATCTGCAAAACGCAGCCGTAAATCATATACTACAAATAATCAGCATGGAACTGTTGCTATCATAGATAATAAATATATCAAACTCCCAAAGACTGGTAAGGTAAAAGCTGTTATCAATCGTATTCCTGATAGTGATTGGATCATTAAGTCCGCCACCGTATCACAGGAATCAGATGGTAAGTATTATATCTCTGTCCTTTTTGAGTTTGAGAATGTCGTAAATCCTTATGTAGCCGATAAAACCAATGCTATCGGGTTAGACTATGCTTCTGACGGTTTGTATGTGGATAGTAACGGTAACATAGGCACTAATCATAAATACTACCGCGAAAGTCACAATAAACTTGCTAAAGCACAACGTAAGCTGTCACGTATGCAAGGGTCTAAGAAACACGAGGTAAAGTCCAACAATTATATAAAACAACTTCGCAAAGTAAATAAGATACATAGGCATATCGCTAATCAGCGTCTGGATAACCTGCATAAAATATCTACGAAGATAGCCAATTCGTATGATGTTGTTTGCGTGGAATCCTTAAACATGAGGTCTATGGCAAATCATGGCTTCGGTAACGGCAAAGCTACTCTTGATAACGGTTATGGCATGTTTCTGTCTATGCTTGAATACAAGCTATCTGATAGGAATAAGTATCTTATCAAGGTAGATAAGTGGTTCCCGTCATCACAGATATGTCATTGTTGCGGAATGATACATCCAGAAATGAAGGATTTAGCTATCCGCAAAATGATATGTGATTGCGGTCTTACTATAAGCCGTGACCAGAACGCCGCTATCAATATACTGAATGAGGGATTACGATTACTGACTGAAGTAGCTTAAAATCAAATATTACAGTAGGGATGGAATTAGCCCGAACTTATACGCCTGTGGACATTGTGTAAGACATTGAGATACGTATAATCGTAGCCAACGCAGTAGTGGTTGAAGCAGGAAGCTCCGACTTCTATAAGTCGGAGTAGTTCACGAAGATATCTGATTGATTTTCATGCGTTTCTTTTTTGCGCCCTTTTTTCCGGTCATCGGCCGGAAAGAAGGAGAAAATGACAAAGGAAACAAACACCATCGGAGCAAGGATCAGAGAGTGCAGAAAGGCACTGGGACTTTCACAGGAAGCACTTGCCGAGGCTCTTGAAACCACGCCTGATTACCTGCTTCTTGGCAAAACAGAGGAAGAACCTTGGATGAAGGACGTGATTCGCGTTATTGGCGGTATCCAGGATCCGGCCATGAGGAAACTGGCCCTGGATCAGCTGAAGTGCATTGCAAGTGTTTATAAGATCTGCAATGATAGCTCTTCGGAAGAGAACTTAGAAGAAAAACAAACCAATTCAGCCATTTTGCATATTATGGTGCAAGTATGGCTGATTTAATTTGCATAACGTATAGCGTATAAAATGTGGATATTATATGCGCTGCTTATTGATATTTTTCATGAAATGCCGTAAAATTAAATCAGCCAAAAGTGGTTAAAATGGTTCTGGTTGGCTAAATAAAAATAAAAAAGAGGAATACAATGATAGGTCGTGAGTGGGAAAGAAAAGAGTTGTTGCGAAGATATGAACGCAATAAGCCGGAATTTATAGCAGTATATGGGCGTAGACGAGTCGGGAAGACTTTCCTGATAGACAATACTCTCGAAAAAAGAATTACATTTCGCCATGCAGGTCTTTCGCCGATAGATGATCAAAAAGCGGGCGAAATGAACAGGCAACTGGAACAGTTTTATTATACACTTCAGCGGTATCACGCAGATGTGGATCACAGGCCGAAGGACTGGCTGGAAGCATTTTTTATGCTGGAAACATGGCTTGAAAAAGTGGATGATGGATCGCGTCAGGTGGTTTTTTTAGATGAGCTTCCGTGGCTGGACACTCCAAGATCGCATTTTAAATCGGCGCTTGAAAGTTTTTGGAATAACTGGGGATGTCACAGAAACAATCTGATGTTCATAGTTTGTGGAAGTGCCAGTTCATGGATATTAGATAATCTGATCAATAATCACGGCGGTTTGTATAATCGTCTTACCTGCCAGATGAGATTATCACCATTCAGCCTGCGTGAATGTGAGCAGTTCCTTGAGGAAAATCAGGTACATTTATCGAGATACGACATAGTTCAAAGCTACATGATCCTTGGCGGGATACCGTATTATCTGGATTATTTTGAGCCCGGACTGAGCCTGCCGCAGGATATTGACAAATTATTCTTTGCACCGAATGCAGTTCTTAAAGATGAGTATGACAGGCTGTTTTCATCTGTTTTCAGTAATCCGGATACAATGAAGAGCATCATTGCAGTTTTGGGGAAGAGGCGTGAAGGATATAATCGATCGGATATAGCTGAAATGCTTGAGTTTCGTTCGGGAGGGACTTTAACAAAATGTCTTAACAGCCTTATAGAAAGCGACTTTATTACCAAATATGTTCCTTTTGGTGAGAGTGTGGCGTATTACAAACTGACCGATCCTTTTTGCCTGTTTTTCTCTTACTTTATGGGAAAAACACGTAGAATGGATCATCATTACTGGTCAAACAATCACAATTCTGCTTCGGCCAATTCCTGGCGTGGACTGGCATTTGAGAATGTCTGCTTTAGACATGTTGACCAGATAAAGAAAGCACTTGACATATATGGAGTCCATACAACTCATTCTGCGTGGCTCGGGTATGACGAGGAACTAGGCGGGGCACAGATAGATTTGATATTAGATCGCGATGATCACGTTTTAAATATGTGTGAGATAAAATACCTTAGCGGGGATTTCACGGTGAACGCTGCATACCAGCGTAGACTGAGTAACCGAGAGGCAATCATTCAAAAGATGATTTCGCGAAGACAGGTGATTCATCATACTTTGATTACAACATATGGACTTACTCAAAATGAATACAGTGGGGTGTTTTCAAAAGTAATTACATTAGAGGATTTGTTTTTGATATAGGGAGGCGAAGATGCTTATTTGCTAGGTGAGATGAGAAGAAATCATTTTCGAATCGTATATAATGCCCCGGTGACGCTGACTTTTTTATGCATCTGCCTGATTGCCACGATCCTGGGAGTGATCAGCGGCGGGCGGATCACGCAGGGGCTCTTCATGGTGTACAGGTCATCGCTTCTGTCGCCGTTTACGTACCTTCGCTTTTTCACGCATGTATTCGGGCATAGCGGATGGAGCCATTTTTTCTCGAATGCGGTGTATCTGCTCCTGGTGGGGCCGATGCTGGAGGAGAAGTATGGTGCGCAGGTTTTGACCAAGGTGATCGTCCTTACGGCGCTGATCACGGGGCTGATCAATTTCGTTTTGTTCCCGCAGATCGGACTGTGCGGAGCCAGCGGTGTGGTGTTTGCATTTATACTGATGACGTCCTTTACCGGGTTCCGGAGCGGGGAGATTCCGCTGTCGTTCATCCTGGTGGCGGTGGTGTTCCTCGGGCAGCAGATTTTTGAAGGGCTCTTCGTGCAGGACAATGTGTCGAATCTGTCGCATATCATCGGCGGACTGGTGGGAGCTACCTTCGGTTTTTCGCGGATGCCGGGGAAGTCTGTGCGCAGGTAAAAGAGAAAGGAAGCAGGATGCCTTTTCAGATCGTTCGGAATGATATAACGAAGCTTGCGGCGGATGCCATTGTGAACACGGCCAATCCGGACCCGGTCATCGGCGGCGGTACGGATCAGGCGATCTACGATGCGGCCGGGCGGGGGGAGCTGCTGGAGGCGCGCAGGCGCATCGGACGGATCGCTCCCGGAGATGTGGCAGAGACTCCGGCTTTTGCCCTGAAGGCAAAGTATGTGATCCACACGGTGGGGCCGCACTGGACGGACGGAGCGCACGGAGAGGGCGAGACGCTGCATGCCTGCTACCGGAAGGCGCTGGAGCTGGCGGAGGATCTGGGGTGCGAGAGCATCGCTTTTCCGTTGATCGCGACGGGGGTGTACGGGTTCCCGAGGGATGAGGCGCTGGAGGTCGCGCTCGAGGAGTTCAGCACGTACCTTCTGATGCATGAGAAGATGAAGATCACGCTGGCGGTCTTTGACAAGGAGTCGTATGCGCTGTCCGCGGAGCGGTTCGGTGCGCTGGCGACCTACATCAGCGAGCATTATGCGAACGAGCGGCTGATGGAGGAGTACCGGCAGCGGCGGCGCGGGAATGAGCGGTACTTACGCAGTCTGGGGATCGCGGCTTCCGCGCAGGAGACAGGCGGTGCGGGGACCGGGGCGCAGAAGGTAGTGCCGCAGGGGCAGACGTTTCAGCAGCGGCTCCTGGAGCTTTTGGATGCTTCGGGGATGAAGAAGGATTCGGACTTTTACAAGAAGGCGGGGATCTCGAAGCAGGTTTTTTCCACGATTCGCTCGGATGTGAACTACCAGCCGAGCAAGGAGACGGCGATCGCTTCCGCGCTGGTGCTGCATCTGCGCCCGGAGGATGCGGAGGATCTGCTGATGCGGGCGGGGTATGCTTTTTCCCCTACGAACCTCTTTGATCTGACGATCCGCAGCTGTCTGGAGCGCGGGATCTACCGGATCATGGATGTGAATGAGGAGCTGCGGGTCGTGGGGAAGTATCTGAAGAGTCCGGAGGATCCGTCCTGAGCGGCGGTGGGACCGGGGATACAGGGAACGGAAAACGAAAGGGAAAAGTCAAGTGAGACCGGACCTCTTTCGTTTTTTCATTCGCTATACTGGTCTCATCAAAGAAAAGGAGGTACGCGATATGTACGGAGCAATCTTGGGAGATATGATCGGGAGCAGGTTTGAATTTGACCGGGGCGGATGGACGAAGGAGTTCGAGCTGCTGACGGAGGGGTGCGAGTGGACGGACGATACGGTGATGACGGTCGCTGTGGCGGATGCGCTGCTGCGCGCGGGGAAGGATGCGAGCATCGCTGAGATCGAGGCGGCCTGCACGGAGGCGATGCGCCGGTGGGGGCGCAGGTACCCGCATGCGGGCTACGGCGGGAGATTTGCGAACTGGCTGACGACCTCAGGACGGGAGTCTGGGCCGTATGGAAGCTACGGGAACGGGTCGGCGATGCGGGTATCGGCGGCGGGGTGGCTGTACGATACGGCGGAGCGGACGAGGGAAGTAGCGCGGGCGACGGCGAATGTGACGCACAATCATCCGGAAGGGATCAAGGGCGCGGAGTGCACGGCGATGGTGATCTATCTGGGGCGCACGGGCGCGGGCAAGGAGGAGATCCGGGAGTATGTGATCCGGGAGTTCGGATATGATTTTTCGGAGACGCTGGATGAGATGCGTGCGCGGCATGCGCATGTGGAGAGCTGTCAGGACTCGCTCCCGAAGGCGCTGCGGAGCTTTTTCGATGGGACGGACTACGAGGATGTGGTGCGGAATGCGGTGTCGCTCGGCGGGGATACGGACACGCTGGCGGCGATCGCAGGGGCGATGGCGGAAGGGATGTACGGGGTGCCGCGGGAGATGAAAGACTTGTGCCTGGGACGCGTGGAGAGCGATATGCGGGAAGTCATCGGGAGGTTTGAGGAAAGTGTAAAAATGTAAAATATTTTTTTACACTTCCTTGATTTCTATGGGCTCATAGGGTATAGTAGTGTCACAGAATGTGCAAGGGAGGCCGTATCTATGAGCTTTGATGAATTGTTTGAACAGAGAAGTCTGGTCGCTTTGAAGCTTAAGGACTGCATCAGGGACAGGGGCTATACGAAGGTATCCTTCGCAGGTAAAGCGGAGATTTCGCGTCCTACTTTGGATAAGCTGTTGAGCGGCGGCATAGATAATAAGAGCTCGTTTGACCGGCATCTTCAGAAGATTTTGCGGATCTTGAATATGTCTGCGGACGAGCTTCTGCTTTATCAACCGGCGAGGCGAGAGCCGGTCACCGCTGTTTTTTCCCAAAATGCACCGACGGATCATGAGATGAGTGATCTTGCCAGAAAGCAATATGGGCTGCTCCTGGATGTTGTCGATCTGTGCGCGATCTATTATTGAGGGTGAGGGATATGAGTGAGATAATTACTTCCTCCAATTTAGACCTCGTGATCCGGCGTAATAGGGAGATCGCTGAAGAGGTATCTGCGCAGGCCATCCGGTTCCAGACCAATCAGATGATCATGAAGGTGGCTTCTGCTCCGCAGCTTGCATGGTTGATATTGCAGGGATATGGCCTGGTGCAGATGCCGATTGAGGATAAGTACCTGAGTGGCGCCATCTATGTGAAGGATGGGAAGATTATTCCGGTCATCAATACCGCGCTGCCGCGAGCCAATCAGTATTTTGTCGCCTGGCATGAGGTTTATCATCTTCTTTTTGATGAGGTATCCTTTGATCATTTCATAGAGACGGATCATACGGTAGAAGAGAGAAAAGCGGAATATTTTGCGGCATGTATGCTTTTAAATGGGGTGGACAGGTTTTTCACCGAATTGCCGGAGATGGATTTTGTCTCGAAAGTGTTTTATTCCATGTCTGCTTTTCAGGCTCCGTACAAGGCGGTGCTGATTTCGCTCTACGAATATGCGGTGAAGAGTGAGAATCAGTCGCTGCAGGAGAAGATAAAGGATGTATTTGATCTTCGGATGGAGGATCTGCCGGAGAGGTTCCGGGAACTGGGGCTGGATGACAGTCTGGTAGTTCCTTCGAATGTGGTTAATGCCGCCTACCTGAAGGAGAGGATAGAAAAGAGGAAAGAAAGTGATCCGGATCTTAAGTATCATGAAGAGAATGAGGAATTTCTGAAGAACATCATGAAAGAGATCCGGTATCTTTGTAGGCTTCATTGATATTCTGATATGATTCTGACTCAGTGTATGAATGAGGCGGTTGGAGGAATAAAGCAATGAGCAAGGTTTTTGTGATACCGGATATTCATTTGAAGCCGTGGATGCTGGATGAGGCGGAAAAACTTATCGCCCGGGGTGATTATGACACGATCGTCAGTCTCGGGGATCTCGTGGACGACTGGAATCACCAATATGATCTGGAGCTGTACAGGGATACGCTTGCTGCCGTGGCGGCTTTTGCAGACCGGCATCCGAACTTCCTGTTTTGTTACGGGAACCATGATATAAGCTATGTGTGGGCAATGCTGGAGTCCGGATATTCCGTACATGCCAAGTGGACCGTCCTGGAGGGGCTGAACCGTCTGAAAGCTTCGATGCCGGAAGATCACATCGCATTTATTCACCGGATCGATCAGGTGCTGTTCAGCCATGCGGGGCTGACCAAAAGTTTTGTATCGCAGTATTTTCAGGGGTTTACCGGGGAGATCGATGAACTTCTGGAATTCATCAACGGCTTCGGACCGGAAGAGCTGTGGCGGGATGCGTCCCCGATCTGGGCCAGACCGCAGGATGGGGGCTTCGAGGTGTATCCGGAAGGATTCCTGCAGGTCGTAGGGCACACACCGGTTGAGAAGACGCTGTTTTTGAATGGGTTCTTAACGGTCGATAATTTCTCCACCTACCCGAACGGAGCCCGGATCGGAGACGGGCGCTTTATTTGGGTCGATACGCTTTCGCAGGAATGGGGCTTCGCGGATCGTAGCGGGCGTTAGGCCACGCCGGGATGGAATGGCCTTGAACCGGACACTCATGGGTATTCAACAGCAAGTTGGATGACAAATGGGTGATCCGGTTATATTTTTATAATGATGGATGTCGAGAACGGTCGCGTAACGATCGACCGGGCAGTGGGCAGTGGAAGTGGAGAGGCAGGGGAGAGGCAGGGTTAAAAACAGGAAGAATCGGCCTATATAACCGATTGCACATAAAAAATTTGTAAAAACGCCTTTATAGATTGACGTCGGCACTTTATAAACCTATACTTATTACAGGAAAGAAGCGGTGTGCTGTCGAATGGAGGCGTGATATGATTCGATATTTTTCTTTCAGCAATTTTAAATCGTATAAATCCGAGACGGTTTTTGATTTTAAGGCTGCATCGATACCGGAGTTTTCGGAAAGTCTGCTTGGAAGCGCCGGGGATATTTTGCCCGTGAGCGTTTTATATGGTCCCAATGGTGGGGGCAAGTCGAACCTGCTTCAGGCTCTTGCATGCCTCGTCTCCATGGTGGTAAGGCCGGTTGTGGAATTGGAAAAGAACAGGGAGAAGCTTGTTCTTCAGCAGTATACACCCTGTCATCCATATATGCTGGATGATCGGTCGAAGGATATGCCGACGGAATTTCAGATTTTTTTCAGGCTGGGATCCAATGAGTACAGATATTATATTGCTGTCGAGAAGGGAGAGGTAGTTTCCGAGAGTCTTTACTGGAGGGCGATTGGCGGGCATAAGACGGGAATGGTGTTTGAACGGGAGACAACGGAGATAACGCTTGGCAGCACGATCAACAAGATAAGTGTAAACAGGCAGGTGAATCCGAGGATGCCCTATCTTTCATTCCTTGCCATCAATTATGAGATTCCCGTGATTTCCAAAGTGATCAGATGGTTTGAGAGTTGTATTGTCAGGAGTTATGCGGTTCCGGAGATGGACCGTCAGATTCTTTCGTCGGACAATGAACTGTTTAAGAAGAAGATCATACTGGCACTGAACGATCTGGATATTGACATCGCAGATTACAGATATGATCCGGTCACAAAGGAAATCTATACAAGCAGATTATTGGAAGGAAAGGTGTATGAATTGCCGGTTTCTTCCGAGTCTGATGGAACGAAAAAACTGCTGTCGGTACTGCCGATTTTGCTTGTTGCTCTGCAGGACGGCCGATTTGTGATCATAGATGAGCTGGATGCTGAGCTTCATCCCAAGCTTCTGCGATACATAATCAGGTTATTCAAAAATCCTGAAGTAAACACCAGAGGAGCACAGCTTTTGTTCACATCTCATGATCTTACGACCATGAAAAATACAGTATTTCGGAGGGACGAGATATGGTTTTCCGCGTTGGATAAAAATCATGAAAGTAAGATCTACTCGCTTTATGACATCCGGGATGAAAAGGAAAGGCATATAAACCGTTCTTCGGCATATGACAAGCAGTACATGGAGGGACGATACGGAGCGGATCCATATCTCAGTAATCTTTTGGGAGAAGAGTGGGAATGAGCCTGAAGCCATTGAAAAAAAGTGATCTGGGGAAGGACTGGATCAACAATAGCAGATATGTCTGCAGAATTGGGATTCAGCCGGAGTACCATCTGATCGTTACGGAAGGAACAGACACGGAGCCCAATTACTTTGAGACGGTCAGAGAAATAATAAATGACAAGTACAGAAACCGGATAGTGCTCAAAGTAGAAGGAAAGGGTGACAATACACTTAATCTCTTTGAAAAGGCAAAGGAGAGTGCAAAAGGGCCGAATGATTATAAGCATGTGTGGCTTGTGTATGATACAGATGATTTTCCCGCAGATCACATAAACAGAACCGCAGAACTATGTTCAGGCACGAAGGGCGAGGCGACTGAGTTTCATGCGTTATGGTCAAATCAGTGTGTAGAATTATGGTTTCTCCTGCATTTTGGATTTTATCATTCGGATATCCATCGGAAAGAGTATTGGCCCAAGTTAACGGAATGGATGAAGAGTATCGGCGCCGGGGAGTACAAAAAGAACAGGACAGATATGTATGATGTGTTGCGGCCGTTTTTAGATGTCGCAATCCATAACGCGAGGAAGCTCGACGAGTTAAATGCAGGAAGAACGCCGAGTGCTTCTGCACCCGGAACAAAAGTGTACGAACTGTTGGTATTTCTGAGGCCTTATCTGTGAGAAGGAACCGGACGCTCGAGGAGTTTTCACTGAACTTGGAATAATAGAGAACGGTCAAGGAAAACACAAAAGACTCCGCCAGAAGAGATACGGCTGGCAAAGGAGCGAAGAACGGATTATATAGAAAGGATGGGATGATCATGAAAACATTAAACAATATGCTTTCAGAGCAGTTGAAAGATGAAGAATTTCGTAAGGAATACGAAGCAATACAGCCTGAGATGGATGTGATCAGAGCTATTGTTGATGCTCGTACATCCCAGAATCTTACTCAGAAGGAGCTGGCAGAACGTACCGGAATCAATCAGGCTGATATCAGTAAATTAGAGAATGGTACGAGAAATCCTTCTGTAAATTAACTTAAGCGATTGGCTGATGGAATGGGGATGGCTCTTAGAAGAGAGTTTGTTCCAAAGCAACAGATCTAACAGAAAAATCTGTCGTACCAAAAAGTAGGGACTTCCCATTTTGGGAGGTCTCTATTTTTGTGTATAGATTTAGGAACTCACAGAAAGGAGAATCACAAAATGTTCTCAATATATACAGTTGAGGATGCGGATAGACTCCAAACAGCAGGATGTGCCGTCATTATACTACAGGTACAATGACAGGCACCTGCAGCGGAAATATACTGAAACCAACGAGCTGCCCGTGTCAGGAAAGCAAGGCATGGCAGCGTAAAGGGGGAGAAAGTGATGAGAAAATTAGCAAGCGTTCAACGCATATGGAAAATCGAACCGATAGAGGGAGCGGACAAGATTGAACTTGCTTTTGTCCTTGGTTGGCAATGTGTTGTGAATAAAGGGCAGTTCCAACCGATGGATTTGGCGGTTTATTTTGAGATTGACAGCTTTCTTCCGATACGGGAGGAGTTTGAATTCATGCGCAATTCCAGCTATCGCAAGACGGACATTATGGGTGAAGGTTTTAGGCTTCGCACGATGAAATTCCGAGGTCAGATATCGCAGGGACTTCTCCTTCCGGTCCGTATTTTTCCGGAGATCCCGGAGGACGCAGGGCTTGGAATGGATGTCACGGAGATTCTGGGAGTCAGGAAGTGGGAGATTGAAGAAAGGGTCACGACCGGTGGGACCGTAATCGGAACACTTCCCGCGGATGTGCCGCATACAGATGAAACAAGAGTGCAGGCGGAGCCGGACCTCATCGGTGAATTTGAGGGGCTGGAATATTACATCAGCACGAAGATGGATGGATCCTCGCATTCGGTATCTTTGGATGAAGATGGATTCCATGTGACAGGACACAATTATGAATATAAAGATGATGGGAAGAGTGCCTTTTACGAACTGGTTAAGAGCCGGAACATGGAAGATAAAATGCGGAGATTTTGCGGAGAAAACGGGCTTCATGTACTGACGATTCAGGGAGAACTGTGCGCACCGGGCATACAGCAGAACCGGTTAAAACTGACTGGACCGGAATGGTATGTTTTTACGATCCGAGTGGATGGAAAACGCGCTGGATTAAAAAGGATGCAGGACATATGCACGGCTTTGGATCTTCAGATGGTTCCGATCGAGGAAGTGGGAATGGACCTTCCGAAAAAATATCCAACGGTAGATGCCCTGCTGGAGAGAGCAGACGGGGAATATCCCAAAGGCGGTAAGAAGGAAGGGATCGTTATCCGCCCGACAGAACCGGTATACAGTGAGCGGATCAGTGCAGCCTTGTCCATGAAGGTAGTAAGCAATAAATATCTGTTGAAAAATGAGAATTGATTCATTCAGGGAGGACCGCAATGCCACCAACCATAGAAGAGATTCAGAACCGGCTTAACAAGCTGTACTGGACGGATTCCGTAAAATATATGGAGCATTTGAACATGATAAAGGGAATGGGCTACAAGGTTTACCGGAATCCAAAAGGAATCCACAAGGTAGAGATGGACATGTCGACGGCTTTTGGAGGTATATTCAACGAAATATTTAATTCCAAGTAGGAGGAACCTGATTTGGGCCTGGCGATGGAACGAAGATTGGGAACGAAGATGCGGATTGTGGCCGGAAAAATGGACACAGTATATCTTATACTTCAGTTACAATGACAGGCACCTGCAGGGAAAATATACTGAAACCGGCGGATAGGCCTTGTCAGGAAAGAAGGGGCACGCTGCTTATGAAACGAACTTATCCGACGATAGACATGGCGAGGACCGGCCGGAATATCAAGATGATTATGCAGGCCAAAGGATTCACGGTGAAGGATGTCCAGAAATTCCTGGGACTGGGGACGTCACAGGGAATTTATCACTGGTTCAACGGAAGGAGCATGCCGACACTGGATAATCTGTATGCGCTGAGCGAACTTTTTTGTCTCCCGATGGATGTGCTGCTCATCGGGAACAGGAAGTATGGGATGAAAGCGCTGGGAGATCCGTCCTGCAGACGCATGTACATTTATCATGAGAGGCTTCAGGGAATGGCGGCGTGAGAAGTAAATCCCTTAAGCAAAAGCGATGAATGCTTCCGTCTTTCGCATGATATCCCGAAGATTATCTATGTTTTGCATGGTATCGGAGGTCTCCAGGGAATGATTGGCATCATGGAAGACATCCATCGGAACACCGGCTTCCCTGCTGCACCGGAGCAGATCCTCATGCACGACCCACGGATCGGCATCTCCGGTAAATGCAATGGCGCGCTTGGGCTCAAAACGGTAGGTTGCCTCCAGCGGGGTATAGAGGATCAGCCTGCAGGGGATCGCATATTTTTGCGCATAGGCGCTTGCGATCGCCGTTCCCACGCTTTTTCCGATAAACAGGATATCCTCATATTCCGCCCAGTTCACGGCGCTTAATTTCTCTTCCGCCTGTGCATAGAGCTCCGTAAAGACCTGATGCATTTTTTCCTTATCTCCGCGTATGTTTCGAAGCTCGCTGGAATAGGTAAGGCAGATCTGCTCCGTATATCCTTTCTCCCCGGAGATCTTGCGGGCATAGTACAGTAGTGGCATGTCGCAGGTATACCCGATCCCCGGGAAAAAGACGGCAAGTTTTCCCATTGTCTGTTCCTCTCTTCAGTCATGGCTTAGTCTTAGCTGAAAAATAAGCTACTGTAGTATTGTATAGCAGCCGGCCCGTGATTTCAAAGGGATCCTGCGAGGAAAAAGGGGAGCGGATCTTGACGCTATCTTGACGATTTTTTGCCGGATTTCTTGACTATCCTATGTAAAGATATAGCTGTAAGAAACAAGAAAGAACTTCGGAAAAGCAAACCGAAGAAAACAGCAGAAGGAAAGGATAGAAAAGAAAATGAAGAATTCTAACAGCAAGGCAAACAAGGTATCGCTTACCATCCTCTGGACCGTACTGGTATTTACCGCAATCGGATTTGTTCTGGAGCTCCTGTACTGCTTCCGTTCCGGGAATGTGCCCGATTGGAGCGGCTTCGGAACCGTGTGTGCATGTCTGGCGATCGGCTTCAGCTGTGTGTATACCAATGAGAAGAAGCAGAAGGATGAGCAGTGATATAATGTTTCCGGCTTTTGCTTTTTGATTAAAGAAAATAAGACGAGTGGGACCACGAAAAAGGGAAGCTTTAGGGCTTCCCTTTTTCGCGATTCCATACATATATATTTGGCAATTCTTCGTAAGCAAGGATAGAATACCTTGTATTTTTGCGGTCATGCGTCGGATACCGTGTGAGTGCCAAAGCTCTGCCGCAATCAGTGCCAGAGCGAAAAAAGCACTAAAGCTTAAATAAATCAGAATGACTTCCGGTATCAACCAGCGTGAGTGTTAAAATATCGTTCTCAATAAGATAAATTAGAAGCCAATCAGGCTTAATATGACACTCACGAAATCCTTCATAGGTCCCTGACAGAGCATGATCTCTATATTTTTCATCCAAAGGGATACCTTGACGCAGCTTATCTACAACCGTGTCAAGAAGGGAGATATCAAGCCCACGTTTTTTCATAAGCTTGTAGCTTTTCTTGAAGGAGGTAGTGAATTTTACTTCGTACATCTCAGTCCTCCAATGCTTTCTTTAATTCTTCCATGGAAGAATAGCCTTTTACATTGGAATCACGGGAAATGTTTCTGGCTTCAGCCATAGCTTCAAGCGTTGCTGCACTGTAATTAGGCATCTCAACAGAAAACGGGAGTCCTCCGCGAAGAACACACTGCTGAGTAGGAGTTGTTGCCATATTTATCACCGCCTTTCAATTACAATATATGCAATATGGTTTACAATGTCAATCAAAACATCAAGATATCGCAAGGCAAAAAACTCTCTTAGGAATCATTCCCAAGAGAGTTTTTATGTGCTTGAACGATTTTTTTATTTTTTGATATGATACAGATTGCAGGTGGAACCCGGTGCCGGTTTCCGATCCGCAAACCCCACAAGGAGAATCTGATATATGTACAGCATGAAAAAGATTTTTTGGCTCAGCGCTCTCTACGATCTAGCGCTGGTCGTTCTCGCCTTTGTCACGGTGTTCCTGGAGTTTTCCATGGCGAAGGTGGTGGATACGGAGATCACTTTTCTCTTCCTCCTGCCCTGGCCCACGGACACGGTGGAGGTGAATCCCCTATGTTATGCAGCGGGGATCCTGCTGGCTGCCTCCGGCAGTTACTTTCTGTGGAAATGGCATGCCTCCGTCCTGGCCAAGAGGGAAGGGGCGTTCACGAAGGGCTGGAAGGCAGGCTATATCATCCTGCTGATCCTCTCTGTCATTCTGTGCTTTTTTGCGGAAGCCGTTGCCTATTTTCTGGTACTCTTTGACGCCACGGTCA
>JAEEGH010013491.1_pt1 | contig 18109 bp, 15 predicted proteins | sample 9134181 | NCBI WGS metagenome assembly JAEEGH01 (sample SAMN16246544, study PRJNA631951) | gut metagenome | biome: gut microbiome; feature: rumen; material: DP-attached | host: Bos | place: Iran: Karaj | collected 2018-10 | reverse complement strand
CAGACAGCCGTAGATATTAATGTCGTACAGGGCGAGCGCCAGTTCGCACGCGACAACAAATCACTCGGCCAGTTCCGCCTGGACGGCATTCCTCCGGCAATGAGAGGCGTGCCTCAGATCGAGGTGACCTTCGATATCGACGCCAACGGCATAGTCAACGTTTCGGCAAAAGACAAAGGCACCGGCAAGGAACAGCACATCACCATCCAGTCTTCCAGCAATATGTCCAAGGAAGACATTGAAAAAGCGGTGCGCGACGCCGAAATGCACGCTGCCGAAGACAAGAAACAGCGCGAAGGCATAGAAGCCAAGAACAACGCCGAAAACGCCATCTATTCTGCCGAAAAGACGCTTACCGAGCTCGGCGACAAGATCACCGAAGCCGACAAAGCTCCCGTCAACGCGGCTATAGAAAAGCTCCGCCAGGATATCAAGGACAACAACACCGACGCTATGAAAGCCGACACCGACGCGCTGCAGAAGGCGTTCTACGATATATCTTCCAAGATATACAATCAGCAGGGCGGCGCCGGTAATCCCGGTCCGGATATGGGCGGCGGCAACGGCGGCGCTCAGCCCAACAGCGACGGCGTGTACGACGCCGATTTCACCGACACGGACAACAAATAATCACATAAAAGCGGTAAGCGGAGCGTTTTCGCTCCGCTTATCGACGGTATAAACTTATGGCAGAAAAAAGAGATTTTTACGAAGTCCTGGGCGTACAGAAGACCGCCACGGACGCGGAGATCAAAAAAGCATATTTCAAGCTTGCCAAGCAGTATCACCCCGACGCCAACCCCGGCGACAAAGAAGCCGAACGCAAGTTCAAAGAGATAAACGAGGCGTATTCGATACTTTCGGATAAAGAAAAGCGCGAGGCGTACGACCAGTACGGCCACGCGGGCGTGGATCCTAACGGTATGGGAGCCGGCGGTTTCGACGCTTCGGGTATGGGCTTCGATATGAGCGATATCTTCAGCTCGTTCTTCGGCGGAGGGTTCGGCGGATCGACGAGATCGCGCACGGCGGCGACGCGCGGTGCGGACATAGGTATGGGGATATCCATAACCTTTGAAGAGGCCGCTTTCGGGTGCCGCAAGCAGGTCACGTTCAACCGCGTTGAAAAGTGTTCCTCCTGCGGCGGCAGCGGCGCAAAAGCCGGGTCGTCGCCCGAAACGTGCCGCACCTGCCACGGCACCGGTACGGTGAAAGTGACTCAGCGTACCATGCTGGGTATGATGCAGACCACGCGTCAGTGTTCGGATTGCCACGGCACCGGCAAGATCATAAAGGATCCCTGCCCCGACTGCAAAGGCGAAGGTACGGTGCGGCGCAAGAAGACGCTTGAATTCAATATCCCCGCCGGCATAGACGACGGCGAGCGCATCTCGCTGCGCGGCCAAGGCAACGCCGGAACCAACGGCGGAGCGGCGGGCGACCTTATCGTGGAAGTGACAGTAAAACCGCACAGCTTCTTTGTGAGGCGCGACTACGACATCTACTGCGAAATGCCGCTGACGTTCGCCGAGGCGGCGTTGGGCGCCAAGGTCAAGGTCCCCACGCTTGAAGGCAGCAGCGAATTCAGCATCCCCGAAGGGACTCAGTCGGGCGCTGTATTCTCGCTCAGAGGTAAGGGCATAAAGTACGTCAATTCCGACAAACGCGGCGACCTGTACGTCACCGTGAACGTGGAAGTGCCGAAATCGCTGAATTCCAAGCAGAAAGAAGCGCTGCAGAAATTCGAGGACCTGTGTTCCGGCAAGAACTACGAAAAGAAAAACAAGTTCAACAACCGGCTGAAATAAAGCAAAAACGGCTGAAAGGAAATTCCCTTTCAGCCGTGTTTTTTTGCGGTAAAAACGCTATTTCTTGCGCTTCTTGGCGCGCGCTGCGAATACTGCTGCGATACCCGAAGCGGCAAGCGCGGCGCATACGCCGATAATGATCTTTATACTCATTCCGGCGCCGCCGCCGTCTTCTTCGGGCGCAGAAGTCTGCTCGGGCGCGGGTTTGGATCCGGAGGTCGGTTCTTCCGAAACGGCGGAGCTTTCTTCCGCCGAGCTTTCGGGAGCCGGCTCCTCGCTGCTTTCTTCGTTCTGCTTTATGCTTTCAAAGTAATCGTTATACAGATAATCGGATATCCATCTCGTAAAGCATTCCTGGCCGTTCTTGGAAAGGTGTATCCCGTCGCCGGGAGCGCAGATATAGGTATCGGCGAGCCCTTCTTCGGCTATCTTAGCGTTGATATCTATAAGGTTTATGCCGTATTCTGCGGCGAGTTTTCTGGCGACGTCGAAATAGTTCTGAATGTTGCCCGTGCCGTAATCCAGACCGTACTGACCTTTGGAATAGTACCCGGACGCCGTGCAGACGTTGTTGCAGGTCATAAGCACCGGCTCGGCGCCTATCTTGAGCACCGCTTCGATTATCTTGCGGTAATTGCGCTCGTACGCTTTTACCCCGACAAGCGGCGTGTTGGAAGCGATCTGCATAGCCTGGTCGTTCATTCCGAACATTATGAGCACGATATCGGGCTCTTTTTCTATAACGTCTTTTTTGAGCCGCGAAACGGCTTCGGTGGTCTTGTCGCCGCCCACGCCGGAATTGATGACGTCGGTACCGATCTCGCCCGCGAGCATCGCGACCCACCCGGTAATGGCGGTGAGCGAATCGCCGAACGCGACTACCGTCTTGCCGATGAACGGACTGTCAGCCGCTCTTTCGCTGACCACGAAGAACGTGCTGCGCGCGTTGAACGAATCGCGCTTGCCCTGCGCGCACGCCGTAACGCTGACGGTATATTTGTTGCCGACCGTCAGCTTTTTGGAGTCGAGCTTGAAGTTCGGTTCCGTTGTTTTGGCGTTAGCGTAAACGAGATGCCCGTCCGGTATGACGGACGCGGTGTTCACGTTGACGATATAATACTCGGCGCCTTCGACCGGCTGCCACGAAAACGATATATCGCCGTTTTCGGCAAACGCGCCGGGAATATCCAGTTCGACTTCCGCAAGGCGTTCCGCCGAAGTGTCGGGCTCGTATATCTCGACGTCTTCGGGTTTTTCGTTGATATATATCCGCGCGTTGGTGACGAAGTTCTTTTCGTAATGCTTGCCGGACGATATATCGATCTTGGCGTTTGCGAGGTCTATACCCGCGAGGTACGCTTTGTCGCCGGCTTTCACCGAAGCTAGCGCGTTGTAGGTATCGGTCGAATATTTGTTGATATAACTTATATTGCCGTAATCGTTGCCGATGTTCACGAGCAGGACGAACCCGTTTTGCGGAATATAGTTGTTCTTGCCGTTATAGCCGTCGGCGGTGAGGTCCACACTGCGCACGATATAGGCGTGCTCCTCGTCGCTCCATTCGAAAGTGGCGGAACGCCACCAGCAGAACGCCGTTTCGCCGGTGCCGACGTTGGCGCCTTTCTTGGGCGTGTATATAAGCGAATGCCCTTCGGCTCCGCTTACGTTTATTGCGTTGATGTAAAGCACCGCGGAATCTTTTGCGCAGATATCGAATCTAAGCGCAAAAAGCGCTGCCGTGAACAGCAGCGCCAACGCCGCGGCAAAAGCCATTAGTGATCTGAAACGTTTCACCTGTGACCTCCGCTGTTTTAGTTTTGCGTAGTAACGTACAAATAGAGCAGTCCCGCGAACAGCGCCAGGATGAGTATGACGGCGATGGTGACCTTCCACTTTGCGAGCGGAGTCTTGCCACCGACCTTGCCGGTCTGTCCGTTGACCATAAAGTTATAGATTTTGTCTTTGTATTTGAACGAGGAAAGCCATACGGGGAGCATTATGTATTTGAACTTCACGTTCGAAAAACTGCACTCCACGTCGAGATCGGAGACTCTGTCGGCGTTGTGTTCGTTCATTATCTTGCTGCGGATGCGCGATTCGAGCAGCGATTTTGCGCTGACTTTGCCGTTTTCCCACGCGTCGTCGATACCGATTGAATAACGCTCGGCAAGGAAGCCGGCTATGTATTCCGGGCGGTACGGCACGCTGTTGTTGGTGTCGAACGGCTGGATCTGCGAAAGGATGGAGCGGTCATAGCGATCGGTCCCCGGTTCGGGGAGATCGTCTATGAAATACTCGAAATCGCCGCTGGTGCGGTACCAGTCGGTGACGGTATGGCTCCTGCCGTCGCTGTCCCGTTCGGTGCGGTCGATACCGTAACGCGCGGTATACGTGGAATACGAATCGGCGTCAAAAGTCCAGTACGGGATATACACGCCGGTGAACGCTTCGGGCTTGGCGGATTTCTGCACGATATTCGGCGCAAAGAAACGGTGTTTGATCCATTTTTTGAACCGTTCCGCCGCCGATTTGAGCGTGACGCGGAAACCGCATACGCCGTTGGGCGGCATAGCCTCCGGCGCGTCGGCGTCCACTACGAGGTTGGAACCGCAGTACGGGCAGACGTCCGATACTTTGAGGTCGTCGTAGATGGATTCGCCGCCGCAGGATTTGCATATAACGCTTTTGACAGAGCTGCCCCACTGCAGACTTTCGCGCTCTTTGGCGTCCTCTATGGGGATCTCCTCTACTCTGGGCGGTTCGGGGTCTTCAAACGCGCGCGTCTCGCCGCAGTAGTCGCACTTGAGCATACCGGTCTCGGGGTCATAGTGCATATGAGCGCCGCAAGACGGACAATGTTTGTCCGTCTCGCGCTGTGTATCTGCTATTGTGGGATTTGCGTAAAATTCCTCGCTTATGTTGAGATGGTTACCATCCATAACATATATTACTGAACGTCTTTATCGTCGAAACGATCGCCGCATTCAGGGCAGAATTTAGGAGGATTCTTGGGATCTTCGGGTTCCCAGCCGCATTTGTCGCACTTGTAAAGCGGTGCGTCGGCGGGTTTTCTGGCTCCGCATTCAGAGCAGAATTTGCCTTTGTTGACCGCGCCGCAAGCGCAGGTCCAGCCGGCAGCGTCCTGAGGTTTGGCAGCGCCGCATTCGGAGCAGAACTTGCCGGTGTTGCCGGCCGCGCCGCATGCGCAGGTCCAGCCTGCGGGAGCGGGCTGTGCGGGAGCGGGCTGTACGGGGGCCTGAGGATTCTGCTGACCCATGGTGTAGAGCGTAGCGGCGTTTGCGCCGCCGGCGTTCATCGCCATACCCATACCGAGGAACCCGGTCATAGCGCCGCCTTCGTTGCCGGCAGCGGTGTTCATCGCCGAGATCTGGCCGCCGACCATACGGGCCGCGGCGGTGTTGGGATTGAGAGTCATGCTGGTTTCTTCCCATTCGGTTATCTTCTTGCGCTGTTCCTCGGGGATGGAAGGAACGCCCATATTCATAGAGAAGACTTCTATACCGCGTTTGCCCCATTCGTCTTTGAGTTCGACGTTGAGAGCGTCGCGCACTTCTTTGGTGTGAGCCGGGATCTGGTCATAGGAAACGCCTGCCGCGGAAAGGGTCGCGAGCGCGGGCTGAAGGGCCATGATGAGCTCGCCTTTGAGCATGGCGTCGATATTGGAACGGTCGTAACTTTCGGCAACGTTGCCGCAGACGTTGGTGTAGAACAAAAGCGGGTCAACGATCTTGTAAGAATACACGCCGTGGCAGCGGAGGTCGACGGAAAGCTTGAAACCGAGCTGTTCGTTGATGACCACTTTGAACGGGACGGGGTTCTGAGTGCCGAATTTATTATCGGTGATCTCTTTGGTGTTGAAATAGTAAACTCTCTGGTCCTTGGGAGGTTCGCCGCCGAACGCGATACGTTTGCCGACCGCTTTGAACGATTCGATAAGGTTCTTGCCGAGCTTGCCGTAGAAGAGCGAAGGTTCGCTGGAAGAATCGTAAAGGAATTCGCCTGCTTCTGCGCAGAATTCGGTGATCTTGCCCTGGTCGACGATGATCATGCACTGACCTTCGTTGACGGCGACGATCGAACCGTTGGAGATAACGTTATCGGATCCTTTGGTATTGGAGCTCCTTTTACCGGTGCGGTGAACGCCTTTGGTAACAAGAGTGTTCGCATCGAGCGCCTCACAGTAGAAATACTCGCGCCACTGGTCTGCAAGGAAGCCGCCGGCAGCGCCTAAAACTGCTTTGATAAGTCCCATAATGATACCTGCTTTCTTTAAGATTTGACTAATTATAACACGAATTTTCGCGTTTGTCAATCACAACACTTGAAAATGGCAGTCATTTATGGTATAATTTCACAAAATAAACATTTCGGAGCGCAGATTTTGAGCATTTTGACCTGCGACGGTGTGTCGCTGATGATTGGAACTGAATACATACTGAAAGACGTTTCGTTTTCGATCAACGCCGGCACGCGGATGGGGATAATAGGAGTCAACGGCGCGGGAAAATCCACGCTCGCTTCGATCGTCGCAGGCCGTATCGAGCCGACTTCCGGCGCGGTTTACGTGCAGAACGGTATAAGGATCGGGATGCTCGGGCAGCGCGCAGAGGACGATTTCCGCGGCAGAACGGTCTACGAAGTGGCGGAAGCCTGTTTTTCGGATCTGGCAAACGCGGAATCGAAGCTTGAGCAAATACTCGCGGAATCGGCGCACGACCCAAACAAGCTGAGCGAATACGAAAAGCTGAGGCACGATTTCGAGATCAAGGGCGGAAACGAATACAAGACGCGCATCAAATCGATGCTCGCCCGGTTCGGGTTCGGCGCCGAACTGCGCGACTTCCCCGCCGATTCGCTTTCCGGCGGTCAGAAGACCCGGCTGGCTCTGGCGTCGCTTCTGATATCGGATAACGACGTGATAATACTCGACGAGCCGACCAACCATCTCGACGCGGACACGACCGAATGGCTCGAAAATTTCATTCTTTCTTCGCCGCGGACTTATATCGTCATATCGCACGACCGTTATTTCCTCGACCGCGTGACCACCGAAACTCTGGAACTGGAAAACCTCACCGTTACGCGTTACACGGGCGGATACAGCGAGTTTGCGGAAAAGAAACGGCGCGCGATCGAAACGCAGCAGAAGCATTACGAACAGCAGCAAAAAGAAATAAAGCGCATAGAAGCGTATATAGAAAACCAGTACCGCTGGGGTCAGGAGCAGAATTTTATCGCCGCCAAATCGCGCCAGAAACTGCTCGACAAGATAGAGCGCGTGGAAAAGCCCAAAACTCCGCCTAAATCCGTAAAGATAAACTTTCAGTCCAAAAGCTCGGGGTATTCCGTGCTTTCGGTGCGAAACGTGACGAAACGGTTCGGCGACAACGTACTATTCGACGGTATTTCTTTTGAAATAAGCCGCGGAGAACGCGTGATGGTCATCGGCGCCAACGGCTGCGGAAAATCCACTTTACTCAAAATAATAACCGGTTCGCTCGACGCCGATTCAGGAGTGTGCGAACTCGGTTACGCGCAGAGCGCGGGATATTACGACCAGGAGATACAGCTGCTGGACGAAAACAACACCGTGCTCGATGAAATGCTGCAGGCCGACAAAACGCTGATCCCCGTCCGCGCGCGCACAATACTGGGGTCGTTCGGTTTCACCGGCGACGACGCGTTCAAAAAAGTGGGCGTGCTTTCGGGCGGCGAGCGGGCGAGACTTTCGATAGCGAAACTCATACTCAAAAAGGTGTCGCTGCTCATACTCGACGAACCGACGAACCATTTGGACATCCCCTCCAAGGAAGCGTTCGAAACGTCGCTCGAATCGTTCGAAGGCACGGTGCTCGCCGTATCGCACGACAGATATTTCATCAACCGCCTGGGCACGCGCATAATTGAAATAGACCGCGAAGGTTACGAAAACGGGTATTTCGATTTCAGGGGAAACTACGGCGAATTCCTGCAGAAGCGCCGCAAAGCGGAACCGGTAAAGGAAAACTCGCGCGACGCCGCCGGCAAAGCGGATTTTGAAAACGCCAAAAAGAAAAAATCCGAACGCCGCATGCGCGAAAAACGCTTCGAATTCCTGACAAGCGAGATAGCCCGGCTGGAAACGCGGCTTGGCGAAATAGATGACGAAACTGCCGAGAACCCCGCCGATTACGTGCTGCTCGCTTCGCTCGACGCCGAACAGAACGAGATCCGTGCATTACTGGACGGTTATTACGACGAATATATAACGCTGGAAGAAGAATTGAACGCGGACGAATAGCATATAACCCCGCCGCCGGAAATATATTTTAACAAAACCGACGGAGGGATAACAATGCTCATTTGTACCGTAAAAGCTTCCAACATCAAATTCTTCGCGGTGCTGCTCGCTTCGGTGACCGCGCTGATACTGCTTGCAGCACTCGTCCCGACATACGGCAAAGCGGGCGAAGTCGCAATGATAAACACCGATTATTCGGAAATGGAGACGAACGAAAAGCGCGTGGCTTTTATAAAGAGTTTCGGCTACGAGATCAACGAACAGGGCTTTGAGACCGAGACCGTCACCATACCCGACAAATTCGACGCCGTGTATACTAGGTACAACGACATCCAGCGAGCGCAGGGGTTGAATCTGAAGAATTACAAAGGCAAGACCGTGACGCGCTACACGTATTACGTCACGAATTACCCCAACTACGACGGCAAGGTGGCGTTCACTATGCTCGTTTACCGCGGCAATATAATCGGCGGCGACGTGGCGGGGCTCGACGGCGACGGATTCGTACACGGTTTCGGCATAGATTAAAAGCGCATTCCCGCGGCAATAATATGAACGGTGATGACATATGAAAAAGCACCCGTTCATATCCGGGCTCGTTTTAGGACTTATTGTGTTCTTTACGCTCGCCGCCGCCGCGCTGCTCGTATTCCCCGAACTGCTTTACGTCATACGCGAAATAGGCAAGCTCGTTGCCGGAGGAACATAATGAAAACGAGGATCGACAAAATACTTTCCGAAAGCAATATTATGACGCGCTCACAAGCGCGTGAAGCCGCCAAAAAGGGGCGGATCGCCGTGAACGGCGCCGTCGTGCGCTCTTCCGACGAAAAGGCCGAAGAAGGCGACGTGATATCCGTAGACGGCAGGCCGATCGAACGCCGCAGGTTCTTTTATTATATGATGAACAAACCCGCGGGCTATGTCTGCGCCACCGAGGATAACGGACCGACCGTGCTCGATCTGCTTTCGCCCGGCGACAAAGCGCGCGGTCTGTTCCCTGTCGGCAGGCTGGACAAGGATACCGTGGGGCTGCTTATCATCACCAACGACGGCGCGCTCGCGCACGAACTGCTTTCGCCGAAAAAGCACGTTTCGAAGACGTATTTCTTCAGGCTCGAACACGAACTCATAAGCCGCGACGCCGATATTCTGAGCGCAGGGATCCCGATGGACGGCGGCACGACCAAGCCCGCCGTTATAACGTTCGAAGGGCGCGAAGGCACGATCGCCGTCACCGAAGGAAAATTCCACCAAATAAAACGTATGTTCGGTCACGTGGGGAATAGAGTCACTTATCTCAAGCGTATATCTTTCGGACCGCTGGAGCTGGATAGCTCGCTGGCAGAAGGAGAATACCGGGTTTTGAGCGCGGAAGAAACAGAAAAACTGCGCATACAGCCGGTTTCGGGCGGCATTATGCAATATGAACAAAGCAAGGCATAAAATTTTGGATAAATACCCTCTTTTATTTTGCGCGTTTTTTTGTTATTATATAGCGTAGAAATGTGCAAGGCATGACCTTGCGTTCAGGAGGTTAACAATGGCAAGCGTACTTTTTAAGCATATTTATAAGAGATATCCCGGCGGCGTCACCGCTGTTTCGGATTTCTGCCTTGAAGTTAAAGATAAAGAATTTATCGTTCTTGTCGGCCCTTCCGGCTGCGGTAAATCCACCACCCTGCGTATGATCGCCGGCCTGGAGGAGATCACCGACGGTGAACTGTTTATAGAAAGCAAGCGCGTCAACGACGTAGCTCCTAAAGACCGCGATATAGCGATGGTGTTCCAGAACTACGCTCTGTATCCGCATATGACGGTTTTCGAGAATATGGCTTTCGGCCTCAAGCTGCGCAAAGTCAGAAAAGACGAGATCAAACGCCGCGTCGAAGAAGCCGCTAAGATACTCGACATCTCCCACCTGCTCGACAGACGCCCCAAGGCGCTTTCCGGCGGTCAGAAACAGCGTGTCGCTCTGGGCCGTGCAATAGTGCGCGAACCTAAAGTCTTCCTTCTTGACGAACCTCTTTCCAACTTGGACGCCAAGCTGCGCGCATCGATGAGAAGCGAGCTGACCAAACTCCATCAGAGATTAAAGACCACCTTCATATACGTTACCCACGACCAGGTCGAAGCTATGACCATGGCTACCCGCATAGTCGTTATGAAAGACGGTCTTATCCAGCAGGTCGACACCCCGCAGAACCTCTACGATCTTCCCTGCAATATGTTCGTCGCGGGCTTCATAGGCACTCCTCAGATGAACTTCATCGAAGGCAAGCTCACTCAGGCCAAAGGCGCAGCCGACGTCTGGTTCGAATTTGCCGAAGGCAAAGCAAAGTTCAAGATCCCCAAGGACAAAGCCGAAGAAGACGCTCTTAAACCCTACATAGGCAAAGAAGTCGTCATCGGCGTCCGTCCCGAGCTCATCAACGACAACCCCGAGACCGTCACCGCCAACCCCGACTCTTCTATCGACGTATACATCGAATTCACCGAACTCATGGGCGCCGAGACCTACCTCTATATGGACGTTGCCAAGACCGGCGAAGACGACCTCGACGACGCCGTCACCCTTATCGCCCGCGTCTCTTCCCGCACCAAGACCAAGGCCGGCGACAAGATCAAAGTCTCTATCGATACCGATCATATCCACATTTTCGACAAAGAGACCGAACAGTGCATCATTCACTGATCGCCCTATATCCAATAATAAAAACGCTGCCGTACGCGGCAGCGTTTCACTATGTATAAACGGAGGCAATTCAATATGCTCGTGATCCAATCGCTCACCAAATCCTATTCGCCTGAAAAGAAGGCGGTCGACGACCTTTCGCTCACCATAGAAGACGGCGACATTTACGGCTTTATAGGCCACAACGGCGCCGGCAAGACCACCACACTCAAATCCATAACCGGTATAATCCCCTTCGAATCCGGGACAGTGACTTTCAACGGCATTGACTTGAACAAGCAGCCCGAGCTGTATAAATCCAATATCGCCTATATCCCCGACAACCCCGATCTGTACGAGAATATGACCGGTATCAAGTATATCAATTTCCTTGCCGACGTGTTTTCCATTTCGCAGCAGGACCGCGATACGCTCATCCCCCGTTACGCCGACGCGTTCGAGCTGACCGGTAATCTGGGTTCGCCGATATCGTCGTATTCGCACGGTATGAAACAGAAACTGGCGCTCATAGCCGCATTCGTGCACAAGCCGCGTCTGCTCATACTCGACGAACCGTTTGTGGGACTCGACCCCAAAGCCGCATACACTTTGAAAGAATTTATGAGAGAACTCTGCGCGGGCGGCGGTTCGATATTCTTTTCCACCCACGTGCTCGAAGTCGCAGAAAAGCTCTGCAACAAGATCGCCATCATCAAAGAAGGCAGGCTCGTGCGCAGCGGTCTCATAGACGACGTGCGCGGCGATTCCACGCTCGAGAATCTGTTTTTGGAACTTGTCTGAAAAACGGAGGGCTTTGAATTGAAAAACAAATTTTTCCTGCTGCTCAAAGCCGGGCTCTTGTATACGTTTTCGACGTCGAAAATGGGTTTCGGCTCAAAGAGCAGGGCCAAAAAGATAGGAATAATCATACTGTTTGCGTTCTTAGGCATTTATCTCGCCGCGTTTTCGGCGGTCATAACGGTGCTGTTTTACGGCAAGGTGGCTTCCGCGGGGCTCAAAATGCTCATACCGAGCCTGTTCGTTTCGGCTTCGGCGATACTCAACCTTTTGAGCGCGCTGTTCACTTCGGCGGGGTTCCTGTTCAAGGCAAAGGATCTCCCCATACTGTTCCCGCTGCCGGTCTCGCACCGGACTATACTCGCGGTCAAATTCACGCAGTTTTATCTGACCGAAGTGCTGATTTCGCTCATCTCGCTCGGAGTTTCGATGGTTACGTTCTATGTGCTCGACGGCGTTACGCTTATGGGGCTCATTACCGGCATAATCGGCATATTCATCGCTCCCCTGCTCCCGATGAGCATCGGCGTGGCGATCGCGTTCGGCGTGGGGATGCTTATACGCAACTTCAAGTATAAAAACCAGATCACGACCGCGATCACCGTTATATCTTCGGTCGCGCTCGTGCTGGCGTATTACGCGACGAGCAACCTGCAGGGCGACTTTATTATCGCAAACGCGCAAGCGCTTATAGACAAAGTGTCTTCGATCTATTTCCCCACCAAGCTTTTCGTCAACGCGTTCGAAGGCGACGTACTTTCGCTCCTGCTGTTTGTCGCCGTAAACGTGCTGCCGCTTATAATTCTGTTCCTGCTCGTTTCGCTGCGCTATTCTTCGCTCGTGGCGTCGTTCAATACCGAGCGCACGAGTTCGAATTATAAATACACCGCGGGCGGCACAAGCAGCACTTTCGGCACGTTTTTGTCCAAAGAGATCAAGCGCGTGCTTTCGTCTTCGATGTATATACTCAATTCGTGCTCGAGTATGCTGATGCTCGGTATGTACGCCATCCTTTCGTTCAAGCTCAAGACGCTGCCCGACCAGCTGTTCGGCGTTTCGCCCGAACTGGCGGAAGACATACTCTACCTGACTATGGCGGGGCTGATCGCGCTCGCGTGCGGATTCACCTCCACTTCCACCAGTTCGATATCGCTGGAAGCCAAAACGCTATGGATACTCAGGTCGATACCTGTAGATATCAAGACCATATTCAACGCAAAAGCGCTGACGAACGCGATTATCCAGCTGCCGGTCGCGACGGTCGCGGTGATAGTCATCTGCATAGTGCTGGGCTTTTCGATCGTAAAGTCGCTGCTGCTTCTGGCTCTGGCGGCGATCGTGCTGCTCGCGGCTTCGTACGGCGGGCTTGCGACCAATCTGCTTTTCCCCAAGCTCGACTGGCAGAACGAAATGCAGGTCATAAAGCAAAGCGCCGCCGCGGGACTGTATATACTGTTTGCGTTCGTCGTAACTACCCTCTTCATAGGGCTCGCGGTGCTCGGGATGATATTCCTGCATCTCGATTCGCTCACTCTGGTGTTGGGCGTAACCGCACTGTATATGTTCCTGTTCCTCATCCTCCACGGCGTTACGCTCGGCTGGGGCGTAAGGAAGTTCCAAAAAATATATTAAACCCGAATAAAGAAGCGGCAGAAGGAAGAACCCTTCTGCCGTTTTTGTTTATCCGAAATTGTCGATTATATAAATGATAAGCAGTATCACCCCGAAAAACAGCAATATCTTAGGCAATATCATCTTTTTCAGATGCTCGCTCCTGCGCTCGTCTTCGGCGACGCGCTGCAGGACTTTTTCGTATTCGCGCATTTTCTGCTGTTTTTCTTCGTTGGTAAGTTCTTTTTCGTATCCCTTGAAATGCGTCCGGTCGATGAGCTGCTTATCGCTTTCGCGCTTGAGCGCCGCCACTTCTTCGGTGAGCGCCTCCTCGTTGATATGCGCCACCTGCCATTCGCGGTCGCGGCCGCAGCGCGGGCAGATCTCGTTGGAAATGAGGTTCTTGCTCCCGCAGCAGCAGAGCCACGCGTGCTCGGCGACCTGAGGCACGTAGCTGGTGGGATAATACTGTTCCGCTTCGGAATAGATGTTCAGCTTGCTGTACGCGTAGATCTCCTCGTCGCCCATATCGCGCACGCGCTTGACGTTGTTGCTGACGACAATGCCGAGCTGTTCGATTTCTCCGCCGGCGTACTCGACCGCCATCAGTTCGAGCTTGATCTTTTTGAAATACGATTCGGGCAGCTTTATGAACGCCGCGTTGCCGAAATATTCCATAACGCGTATGTTCACCGGTTCTCTCTTTTTTCTTCCCTTTTTCTGCTCATCCTGAGGCATACGCCTGATGCCCCACGAAAGGTTGCGGTGCGAATACGTGAACGGTATTTTTACGTAAGGGACGTTTTCGAGATCCTTGAACAAAAGCAGACGTATGTGCAGGCGCGCTATTTCTTTTTGCGAAAGGTTCTGGAATTCGAACGACGCGAAAAGTTCGTGCGTTTCCACGTCCGAAATGACGTAGCCGTCGGCAAGCTGCACGGGCGAATCGTCTATAACGCTTATGAAATCGAAATGCTCGACGACGTGGAAAATACGCTTTCTGTCGGCGCGCATCTGTTTTTTCTGTTCGCGGGTGTACGAAACGAAGGTATTGTCATCCATTTATTTCACCTTAAAATGTCCTCGGGGTCGGCAAGCGTACCCTTCACGGTATAGGCGTCGACGCGCTCAAACGGCTTGTTGTCAAAGCTCCTTAGCGCGCAGGATTCGGCGTATTCTATGCGCTTGTAACGGATCTCGTATTCGAACGGAGAACCGAAAACAAACGGTTCGGGTGCGATAGCGTCAGCGGCGTCGCACACCGCGGCGTAGATGGCTTTTTTTACGGTCTCGGGATGTTCGCTTACGCAGCTGTTCCAGGCGAGCGAACGTTTTGTGACGACGGTCTTTGCGCCCGGGAACGATTCCTTTGCCTGAGACACGCATATATCGTCGGAAGAAAGGAATATGACGGGGACGCCGTATTTTCCGGCGATGGCGCCGTCGATCTGCGCTTCGCCCACGTCTTTTCCGTTTACGCGCATATACTGATACGTCAAAGATGAATAAACGTGCGCGAGCACGGCGTTCGGGACGTCGTAGCCGTGGTAGCCGATAAACAGCACGCCGTCGAAACCGGTCTCGATAAGCGGAAAGCGCTTTTTGCTTCCGGCACCCATAACGATCCTGGTGCGCGGATCGAGTTTATCGTACAAAAGGTTATATCCCTTGCCGTGGCTGTCCCAGACCCAGACTTCGCTGGCTCCGCAGTCGTAGAGCGCCTTTACCGCGGCGTTGACTTCTTCAGTCGCTTCGCCGCGCGCGTAGGCGTATCCCGGAGTGTCGAAACCGAGCCCTTTGCCGTATTCGCCTATGACGCAGGCGAGCCCTTCGAGGTCCACGCTGATATAAAATCTGCCGCCGTTTTTGAACACAAATATCACCTCTTTTATTGATTATATCACCAAAATTCGCTTTTTTCAATATTTATGCTTTTTTTCGTTGCATTTTACAAAGACGTGGTATATAATTATGACATACTGAACAAAACGGAGTGCGTTTATGAACAACGACCTTTCTTTGAAGAAGCTTTTCGTCCTCGATATGGACGGAACGATATATCTCGATTCCACGCCGATACCCGGAGCCATAGAATTCGTGGAGTTCTGCAAGTCGCACGGAATACGCATAATCTATTTTACCAACAACGCTTCCAAAAACATACGGATGTACTACGAAAAGCTCCGCCGCATAGGATTCCCCGTCGACGACGGCGACGTTTATTCCTCCGCCGACGTCACCATAGATTTCCTCAAGCGCGAGCACCCTGGTCAAAGCGTATATCTCGTAGGCACGCCGGCGCTGGAGGAATCGTTCGTTTCGGCAGGCATAGAACTCACCGACGGCAGCCGCGCCGACATAGTGGTATCGTCGTTCGACACCACGCTGACGTACGAAAAGCTGGATAACGCCTGCCGGCTCATACGCAACGGAGCTATATTCTATTCCACTCACCCGGATTTCAACTGCCCCACAAAGGACGGCTTCATACCCGACAGCGGCTCCATCTGCGCCTGCATCACCGCTTCCACCGGCGTGCTGCCGCGCTATTTCGGCAAGCCGTATTACGAGACCGCTGATTATCTGGCGCGGATGGCGGGCGTGGATTTCGATTCCGCCGCCGTGGTGGGCGACCGCCTTTATACGGATATCGCGCTGGGCACGAAGCACGGGATAATGTCGATACTCGTGCTCACCGGCGAAAGCACGATCGACGACGTAAACGACGAAAACCGTCCCGACCACATAATGCAAAGCATCGGCTGCATCATTCCCGAGCTTTGCAAATGATAAAAACAAAATGAACGGACTTATGCGTTTTGCATAAGCCCGTTTTTGCTTGTAAAAATCATATCGGCACGGCGGGAAATTCGGTATTGAATTTATATCCGCAGAAAGCGAACAGCCCGGCCTTGGTTGCTTCGAGCGCAGAAACGATCGCGACGAGAAAACTCGCGGCTCCGAATACGGATATCAGCTGAACGACAGCGGTCAGCGCCAGGATGGTTAGGAGCCCCGCCGGGACCGGCTTGCGGGAAACGCCGTCCCTTACCGCATCGCGCACGCGCTTTGTCCCAATAGCGGTGAGCGCGTAATACAGCGCAGAAAGCGCCGCGGTGCCGAAAATCACAACGGCGACGTAGATCTTGAAATCCGCCGCGGAAACGTAGGACTGCATACTGTTGAGGTATTCGCTGAGGTTGAGCACCTTATTCAGCGAAATCTCCTGAAGCAGTTCGGCGAACGATTCTTCAGACATAGCCGCCAGAACTATCCCCGCTGCAGCGAGAGCGACGGTGGTCAGGGCGCCGACGACGATCTGCGTGATATACACGGCGGTGAGACCCGACGTGCGCGGCGGCTCGTCTTCGGCAAGGCAAGCCGAACGGAACATAAGGAGAAAGACGACTTCGAGTACCGCGGGCAATCCGCTGATCGCGTAAAGAGGTCCCAGCGCAGTTACGTCGTACGCTATGCTTGCGGCGCTGACGAACGCGAATACCGCTAAAGTCGCGGTGAAGAGACGTCCTTTGACCAGCTCTTTGAGCCGCGGCCAAAAGGATACGGTTTTGTGTTGTTCTTGCATAGAATATCCTCCCGGTGCGTCAGTCGGTGACTGTTACTTTCACTCTCACGCGGACCGGCGCCAGACCCGTCTGAACTTCGAGATCGAAGCAGTCGGTTCCGGTGAACCCTTCGATCGGGGTGTAACGGATCGAACCGTCGGACGATGCGGAAGCGACGCCGTACAGCGGGTGCATAACGATCTCGCACTTGCTGCAAAGCTGACCGTCGGAAACCAGTTCGCCGGAGTAGACCGTGTCTTTCTGCATAGTGATCTCGTTGCCGGTGATCTCGGTCCCGTCGAGCGTGAGCGTGCGTTTGGCGTATTTATACGTTATGTCGTAAAGATAGCGGTTCGCGCCGGTCTCGTATGCGCAGTGCAGAAGCAGGCCGGGGCAGCCGTCCTGATAATACATCTTGACCGCGTTCATATATCCGGTCTCGACGCCTATCTTCAAGTATTCTATATAGCGCTTGCGGAATTCGGGATCCCTCAGCGCGGTGCCGTCCATTTCGATCTCCACGCCCATACCGTTCCTTCTCGCGAGTTCGGCGTTGGTGTAAACGACCTGGACGGTCTGGTTTGCGTTGAACATATAGTTTGGCTGCATATTCGCGGCGTCAAAGCCGAACTCTTTCCACTGAGCGTAGCCGTTCGCCTGATGGTACGGGATCCAGATAAGGTAGTAGCCGAGCTGATGGACGTAATCCGCGGCGAACGCCAGCGTTTCTTTTACAAGATTGTCGTTGAGCCCGACGCTTTCGTCGTACCAATAGAAGCCGTTGAGTTCGAGATTCTCGTATCCGCCGGCGTTGAAACGCTCGATATACGAATCGATCCACCACTTTACGACTTTTTTGCGGTCTTCTATCTTCTGCATATTCTCGCTGACGCCGTCGCCGTCGACGTCGCCGAACGATACGGCTTTCCTATTGGGGTTTAGTATGGTAAAGAAGACTTTCAGCTTTTCGGTATCGCCGCCAAGCGCCGTCTTCACTTCTTCCGCCGTCTGTTCAAGGGCGTTGACGTTGGCGTTTTCCCAAAACACGTCGTTCTGATAGTCGAGCCAATCGTTCATAACCGCCGGGACTGCCGAAGACGAAAACAGATACGCGCCCGACGACAGCTGGCGCACGCAGGGCAGGAAAAGATACGAATCGAAAAACGTATCGAGTATATTGCCTTCGGTGTCGACGTACGCGACGTAAGGCAGGTATTTTTCCTTGGTGACGTGGCCGGCGTCGGAATTGGGTATGAACGTGTACGCGAGCAGGATGTTTTCGCTGCCGCCTATGTCGGCGGGATCGTTGTAGCAGTCGTCGTACACTTCCTCAGGGTCGGGAACGACGTCT
>JAEEGH010013490.1_pt1 | contig 18110 bp, 18 predicted proteins | sample 9134181 | NCBI WGS metagenome assembly JAEEGH01 (sample SAMN16246544, study PRJNA631951) | gut metagenome | biome: gut microbiome; feature: rumen; material: DP-attached | host: Bos | place: Iran: Karaj | collected 2018-10 | reverse complement strand
GGTGCGCTTGCAGATACTCTTGCAAAGTTCTCATCTCTCGGATTGAACCTCACAAAGATCGAATCCAGACCCATTGCAGGTTCCGACTTCGAGTTCATGTTCTATCTGGATTTCGAGGCTTCAGCGTACTCTGATGAAGTAGTCAAACTCCTGTGCCAGTTAGATGCCGAGCCCAGCGATTTCACATACCTCGGAACCTATATTTGATCTTTCAATATCTACAATTCTTCTGTGTATGGATACAAAAAGAGCGTCACTGCATTGTGACGCTCTTTCAATTTGATAATTAATCCGGATCAGAACAGACCCATCTTCTTAAGCTGATAGAATAAAAGGAATCCGCCTAATACGATAGCGGCAATACCGTAAATGAATTCAGTTGAAGAACCTTCGATATCAACAAACTTTCTGTTGGAAGGATCGAAGATGATCTTTACACTCTCACCCTCCTCATACTTGAACTTTTTAGGTTCGGCAGGTACTCCGCCGGGAAGAGTCAACTCCTCACCTTCATAAGTAAAGCTGAATACCGGGTACTGTGTGCCTCTCTCTTCCTGAAAACCGACAAGGCGGCCCTCAAGATGAACGCCTCTTTTGCGCGAGATAAGACACTTGATGATCAGATAAAAACCGGCAAAGCAAATAATCCCGTAGAAGATTGCAAAAACCATAATACCCCCTCCAAAAAATGTATATTTTACCCACGGAGAAGAGTATATTTGAAAACCTTCGTTAATGCAATCAGTCAGGTGAGATCGCTCTGACCGGACAAACAGAAGCACAAGCACCGCAGGAATCGCAAAGATCGGGGTCGATCTTATATGAACCCCAGCTGCGCCTGATCGCATCCTCAGAACAGACAAATTCGCACTTGCCGCAGCCATTACATCTCCGGGTTATCTCATATGCCATAGTATGGTCTCCTTTCTCACAAAAGGCCGGGGGCGATGATGTTCTGATTGTATTTTACTATACAGACAGTTCCATTAATGGGGCTGATTACGCCTTAACTCTCCAAGTCTTCGGTGCCTTCTTGTAAACGAGCTTTCTCATGATGAACACAAACAGAACAGCGAAGACTACCGTTACGCCTAATACGACAAGCGAATTAGCGGGAATCCACATGACTACCGCCATGATGATCGAGAATACCGTTCTTGCCACTGCATATGCACCGCTCTTAACGTTGACCGTGGTCGTAAACGGCTGGAACAGATAGTACAGAGCGAGCCAGCTCATAGAATAGGTCACGACGATCGCGGCGGATATAACGAAAGGAACAAGATACTGGAACGGATAGTCCTGTCCGCCCGTGGCAAAGAGCACCAGATCAACTGCAAGTGCTGATACCATGGCCGGAAGCATATTGATCTTGATAAGCTGCTTAAATCTGATGTCAAACAGCTTCATTATCATCTCCCTCTTTTTGAAGAAGCTGAATGTCATAAGGCTGTTGTCACAGTTGATATACATCGCCTGCGTGCACTTAAAGGAGTTCTCTGCCATCGAGATAGGAACGATCAGGGCAAACAGCTGAAAACCTGCGCACCATCTGAAGAACTGGAAAGCGGAATCATCAAGGTTCACCAGAGGATCGCTGAATCCCCTAAACGTAATCAGGTTGATCATGTTATTCATCACCATGTTGCGGCACGCATCAGCACCGTTATCTTCGTAATAGACGGCAATAAACAGATAAATAGCGAATGCCATAATTGCCAGCATTACGGCTGAGAAAACAACGGGCTTCATAATGAGCATCTTCCTGTGTCTCTTTACGAACAGCGCATTAAGATACTCAAAGCCCTTCTTGTCACCCTTGACGCTGCCTTCAGCCTTGATCTTCTTGAAAGCATTGGTGTTTTTCTTTGCTTCAATCGTGGAAGCTTTTTCTTCAATGTGTCCGTCGTGCAGAGCTTTGCGGTGAAGTGTCGCACCGGTGTTCTTAAGCACAAAGAAACCGGCGATGCCGAGTGCAACAAAAAGCACAACAGCTGCAAAGATTACAGGCAGCGGTATATAGTAACCATTGATAAACATCACCATCAGGACAGGCATTAACAAGATAACTGCCACCAGCTTAAACACATCTCCGGCATAGCTTCCTCTGAGAGGCTTATGTTTCTTGCTGAACATCTGATATCTGAAAGAAAGGAATCCGGCACCAAACAGTTTGATGAACACTGCCAGGAAAGGTATCACAAACCAGGCCCAGAACGGGCATCCGAAGATGGCTGCCACAGGACCTACGAGATAGTATCCGACGAAGATCTTGCACAGTTCATATGCAAAGAGAGTGTTGTTGAGCTTCTTTGCATCCATGCGGATCATGAATACAAGGTAATCCTTCTCCGTGGTCTTCTTGAAGAACTTGGTATTAAGAAGCAATCCGATAAGCGCATACAAGATGAAGAAGAACAGCGCGAACATACCGAACACACTGTTTTGGCTCATATCCGGGATCAGATCGTAAGACTTATATGCCGCAGCCATCAAGCCTGCAGCAATATAGACGCAGGCGATTCCGCACATCTTGCCGATGAATAGCGCACCGACTTCCTTAATGATGTGGAATATCCAGTAGATGACCTTAAGAAAGGTCGTGCCATACAGGCGGTCAGGAATAACCTTACCGATAACGGGCGTCTTCTTAAGGGCGAAAACCATGCTGTTAAATCCAATGATGCTCCTTAAATGAAGAACCTTAGGCAGTATTGTGAAAAAGTCCTTAAGCATCTTCCCGGTCCATCAGAGCAGCAATTATCTTATCCTTGAAATCCGAGTCTCCGAGATTGCTCTTGTCGATCGGTTCAAGCTTTCCGTGATTTAAGAGAACTATCTCATCGCAGAGATCCAAAGCAACATCCAGAAGGTGCGTTGAGAAGATCGTGATACGTCCCTCTTTCTGGCTCCTGATGACGTTTTTCATCTCTTCAGCAACGATGACGTCAAGCGAAGTAAGAGGCTCATCCAAGAGCATGAGCTTGGGCTTTGCAATGATGTTCACCAGCATCTGCATCTTGTTCTTGGTGCCGTGCGAATAATCCTTAAGGATCCTGTCCCGGTCGTCTTCGGGGATCATCATGTAATCGAAGTATTCATCGATCGTCTTGTCGGGCTTGATCTCCTCATGTACTTCAATGAAGAACTTCAAAAACTCGCGTCCCGTCATGAACTCGGGGACTGTTGGTGTGGATACGACATAGCCTATATCTTCAGGCTGTAAAGAAATCTTATTTGCAGAGTCTTTTCCATCACGGAAATAAAACTCGCCTGAATTGATCTCGATATCGCTGTTGATGCAGTTGAAGAAAGTCGTCTTACCCGAACCGTTACGTCCAAGCAGGCCGTAGATCCTGCCTTCTTCAAATACAAAATCGCAGTCCTTAAGGACCTGCTTCGAGCCGTAGCTCTTTACCAAGTGGCTGATAACAAATTCCATTGTTCTATCCCCTGTCTTAATATTCCGCATGAGATTATAGCACTTTTCTTTTGAAATAATCCGCGCAAATCATAGGCAAACAAGTCACCTGAGCTCTGTAAAGCCCTTATCTGTATGCTTAAGCCTGTATGTCCTCGGCGTAACTCCGGTCTGCTCTCTGAATACCTTGGTGAAATAGCTTTGCGTGCAGAATCCCAAAGACAGAGCGATCTGAAGATAATCGTAGTCAGTCTGTGTAAGGAGCGCACAAGCTGAATCTATCCTGAACTTGGTCAGGTACTCCCCTACCGTCATTCCGGTCTCCTGCCTGAAAAGCGCAGCAAGATAGTTGGGTGTAAGACCTGTTACTTTTGAAAGATCTTCCAAAGACACTTTGGTGTTAAAGAACGACGTGATGTAATCGATGCTCTGAGCTATAGGTTTTGAATACTGACGGGTCTTGCGTGAATCGCGCACAAGACCGACCAGATATACCCAGTAATCGTGATTGAGCTTAAGGATCTCCTCTATGCTCTTAGCTTTATCCGCTTTCCTTATATAGACGTCGCTCGATGAATAGACAACTTCCTGCGGAACACCACCTTCAATGGCAAACCTCGTGGCAAGCCCCGTGTTTACTATAAAGAGATACCTCATGTTACGGAGAGGATCTTCCGAGAGTTTTCCCTGCAGATCGGCATTCAGTATATAGTCTGAAAGTTCGACAGCCTTCTCATCTCCCTGTGCCAGATAAAAGAACCTTTCAAGTTCCTCTCTGTACGAAGTATGCATGAAACTGCTTTCCGCATTCTTATGAACGAGTTTGCGGATCTCACGGGGGTCTATCAGATAATCGTTTTTTCTGTCCATGTCTCTCAATTGGTTTGTTATATAAATCGTAAGATTATTATATAACCAAATACTTCTTGTTTGTATATTGAATCTGAAAGGAGGGTCGGTGTCATGGATGTCCTGTTCGCAAAAGATTCTTCAAAGCAGATCATTGAATTGTCCGCTAATACCATCAAGGACATCGCCCTATGCGAGCTAATCGATCACCTGGGCGGAGATCCTGATGAGAGAGCGATTATTAAGAAGATAATGTCTCAGATCCCAACTGATCCCAATGACATGATCTTCCGCCAGAACATCTTAAAGGATCTCATCGAAAACGAGAGCCTCTGCACTTCTTTGGGTGACATCCTCGCTCAGATCAAGACATTAAAACTCTTTGGCGGTGTACGTAAAGCCGCCAACGAAAGAGACACTTCTCTCTACACACTCGTCCAAACGCTCAGAGAACTCATAGTCTATGTGGATGTAGTAGAGAACCTCTACAGTGAACTCTTAAACAGCAACATAGCATCTGAAGGCCTCACTGCTCTCAGGGATTCTCTCGAAGCGATAATCAATGACGAAAAGTTTGCCAAGGCAAAGAGCGACATCCGCCTGATGCACGATGATCTCTCCGATGTAAGAGCAGCTGTTATCGGAGTTAACTTCACACCGGACTTTGATATTGAAAGAGTCTCAACCATAGAATTCGTTCCCTATGGTCTGAGGTCGAAATACACCATAATGGACATAGCCGCAGGAGCCAAGCTTTCCACTCCTGGTCACAGAGTACGCTATGAAGATGCTCTGCTTTCAGCCATTGCTCCCAAGATGGAAAAACACCTCAAGACTCACTTCTTTGAGGTCAAGAAAACTCTCACTAAGTACACCAATTACGACAGCAGTTTCCTTGTCGAGATGTTTGAAGGTCTCACCTTCTACTTAAGGAGCGCAAAACTTGCAAAGAAACTAAAGGATAAGGGTTATGTAATCACTTTTCCTGAAATCAAATCTGAGTCTGAAAACAAGCTGTCAGTAACCGGATTCTATAATTTAAGACTTGCTTTTAACGGTGAAGAAGATATCGTAAAAAACGACTTCGCATTCACTCCTGATGAACGCATATTCATCCTTACCGGACCTAACCGCGGCGGTAAGACGATAGTCGAACAGGCTCTTGGTCTAATATCGGTAATGACTTCTCTAGGCATGTTTGTCACTGCTGACACATGCGAAGGTCTCCCCTTCGGCAACATCCTCACCCACTTCCCAATCGATGAGAACCTCACGATCAACTACGGAAGACTCGGCGAGGAAGCTGTAAGGATCAAAGAGATCGTAAAAGCATCAGATGACAATACACTAATTCTCTTCAACGAAACTTTCTCAACCACTTCTGCATCAGATGGCCTCTATCTCTCCAAGGACCTCATCCGTGTTCTCAAAGAGAAAGGCTCCTACGTTATCTTCAACACGCACATCCACGACCTCGCCAGAGAGATACCTGAGATGAACAAGTGGAACGGTCAGGGAAACATCACCAGCCTCGTCATGGAACGCAAAGATGAAAAGAACACGTTCCTGCTAAAACGTGCCGAACCGGATTCAAGTTCCTATGCAAGGGATATCGCAGAGAAGTATGGGATAACCTACGAGCAGATGTCGGAAGAATAACCGCCCAATACGGTCTTGTTCCTCTCAAGCAGATTATCGATTCCGTCCTCCGACAGGACGCCGCGCTTCAGATCTTTGGGCAGCTTGCCTTCCTCATCCAGTTTAAAATCACTCTTCCAGGCTTTACCGGTGTAGTATTTCTCGAGTTTTTTGATATCAGGCTGAAGAGCCTCGAATTCAGCAAGTTTGGATTCGAGTTCATCCATAACCCTGGTGGCTCTGTCCAGTATCGCTTCCATCTCTTGGATGCGTTCTATTGCTTTCTGATTGGTCTTATCTGCATTTTTCTTGCTCATTGGTTCAACGCCTCGCTCAGACTGAATGGAACTCCTCGGGGACCTCTGACGGCAAAGATGCCGTATTCATCGTTAAGGACCTTGAAGGTGAATTCTTTTTTGTCGTATTTCCTGAGAAGCTTGATCTTCATCAGAGCCTTAATGGTCAGGTTCCTGTCCTGATAGTTATACGGGATATCCGTTTCGGTGACTTTGCACTTGTAGAGGATAGCAGATATGGGGGCTCCCACATAAAGATATATGTTATCTCCGGTCCTGATGCCTGCTCCCTGCTTCCAGTCGATCTCATCCGATTCTTCAAAAGCCTTGATTACATCATAGTACTTGGGATTTGAAGGGATTATCCACTCCTTGGCGGGACGGTCTGCCTGTCTCTTCTTTTTGGAGGCCGTTGCCCTGTAGCTTGTGTCTATCAGGTCGAATACGCGTTCCTTCTTTACCGTGCCGTCAAGGAATATCGTGATCCACTGGTTCTTGTTCATGTGGTAGGCGCGGATTATGCCGGGCTGCTGGATGAGTATATCGCGGAAGACCGGGTCATCTATCTTAAGGTTTATTACCGGAATAACAGCAGCGGTGCCAAGACCAAGCTTGACACCGCTTACTAACATGATAAGTCCGAACCACTTTCTGTTGTCCTTGTGACGGAAGGACGTTATCTCAGGATATTTCTCGAACGGATGATCCGGTTCGATTCCGTACTGACTTCTTATATAGTCAATAACTTCCTGTTCTTGCATGGCATTTATCAGCAGGTACCGTAGATATCTACCTTACCGTTGGGTGTTTCGACCTGACGGAGTACATAGCTGATCTTGCCGTTTGTGTTCATGTAAGGCGTAGCGCTGTTGAGAGACTTTGTTGTGTAAGACTTCTTCTCCATTTCCTTTTTCTCTGCGCTTGTATCCTTCTTGAAATTATCCTTCCAGTAATTCTGGAGGCTTGCCTTAACCTTTGTATTGAATGTTGTTTCCTTCATTCCGAGAGACTTGAGGACCTGGGCACGCGTAAGCTTCTTACCGTTGATCCTGGATACGTTGTAAACATAATAATCTCTTGTCTTGGAGTTGCCCGGAGTCTTCTCAACGAAAACAACTACGGAGATGAGGTACTTGCGTACATAGTATGTGTATCCGACTCTGCTGTTGTTCTTCTTTGCGATGGGCTTGAACTTGTCAGCGATCTCCTTGTTGACCTTGGTCGTATTAACATTAGCGATCATGATCTTAGGATACTGAGTCTTATAAGTCTTCTTTCCGCTCTTGAAAGATCTCTTGTAAGCGTTATAGATGGAGACTGTAGCAAGGCCCGAGTTTTCAGCGGTCGTCTGGTTCGTTTCACCGGATGACTTTGTTGTGCCTGAAGTGGTCTCAGCCGGAGCCTTTGTGCCTTCGGATGACCCTGAAGACTCTGAGGTACCCGAAGATGTCTCGGATGTGGTCGTCTCGGACTCAGACTCCTTGGTAGTTGTCTCTTCGGAACTCTCCGCGGTAGTTGTTGCAGAAGTCGTCGTAGTAGTCGGTGTGAAAACGATCTTCTGCGCACATCCCATAGCTCCTGCCGCCATCGCCAGGATAAGGGCGATGCTTACTGTAGCACTTAGTTTTTTCATATTTTCCTCCCGGGTGATCACCCAAATCTTATTTATTCCTTAAATATTGATTTTACACCAAAAACGGATTTTTCAAGTGGTATAATTCAGGCAAAACCTAATGGAATGGGGAATAATTATGGGAAAAAGAGAAAAGAGGTATCAGCTTCCGAAATCAAGGATCGTTCTGCCTTTGATCATCTATACGATCATGTTTCTCATTGCTGATATCTTTATTGCTTTGTCGCTTTCGCTTTTTGCGTCTTACACAACGACGCTTAAGGCCAAGGCTTCGATAGAAAACACGAGATATTACGTCAATACCTACAAGAAAACGGAAGCAAAGGACCTTGATGTCTTTTTCGACGAAATGAGGAAAGCGGGCTATCAGGTCTTTACCACCGACAAAGACCTTAACGTCCGGCGTTCCAACTGTGAAGTGACTGCAGAATTGAAAAGAGAAGTCGATGAATTTGCCGGATATGACTTCCAGCATGAATTCGTGAAAAAGGGCCAGGAATTAGGAATATTCACTAAAGATACGGAGGGCCTTTTCCAGGGAGACATCATCTTCTTTGCAGATAAAGACTGTCCCTATCTTAAAGTAGATGACGACAGCGTATCTCCTGACGTATGGAAGATCATTGCGGATAATGATCTCCAGGACCTGTTTAAAAGCAATTCCTTCATTGAGTTTCCGTATTGGACTGCTTATGAACTCGAGGAACAGGGCGGCGTCATCGCTTTCAAGACGAACCTTCAGGTATCGCTGGTCGATCTGGCGTACTTCGCACTTTCCGCGGGAGTCTCGGTCATCCTGCTTACCCTGATATTCATCATTCTTGTCCTGACCGTTTTCAGGACTCACAGCAACAACATGAAGATGAGAAAGATCCTTTTCAGGGACGAGATCACAGTAAACCGCAACTGGTTCTGGTTCGCGATCAAGAGCAAGCAGCTCATCAGAAAGAGAAGAGGCAATCTTCAGTATGTAATCGTAAGCCTGACTTTCATGAGATACCGCAACTACGTCCTCTGCCATTCTTTTGACGACGGCGAAAAGATGCTACGTCTGGTATGGCGTACGATCAGTTCACAACTCGGCAAAAAGGAGATCGTGGCACACAGCGCCGTATCCAACTTCCCCATCCTTTTCCTCGCAAAAGACGAGGAAGAAGCACGTGAAAGACTTGCGAAGATAATCAAGAGCCTTGAATCGATCGGCGGCGATCACGACTTCAATTTCCAGGCCGGCGCTTACATGATCGATCCCAAGATCAGGAAGAATGCAGACATTGATCTCATTTACAACAACGCTTCTTCCGCCCGCGCTACGCTCGAGATAAATGACGATTCCGGAATAGCGTTCTTTAACAGCAAGCTGGTCGAAGACGAGAAGTGGATCGACAAGATCACCGAACATCAGAAAGACGCCATCGAAAAGGAAGAATTCCAGGTCTACTACCAGCCCAAGTACGATCCGCGTACCAACGAACTTAAGGGAGCTGAAGCGCTCATCAGATGGGAATCCAAAGATCTGGGCTTCGTGTCTCCGGGCGATTTCATACCGATCTTCGAAAACAGCGGTTTCATAACCGAGATAGATCACTACATGGTCTCGCACGTCGCCAAAGACCAGACAAAGTGGCTTTCAGAAGGCAAGCTCTGCGTGCCCGTCTCAGTCAACATTTCCCGCGCTCATTTCTCCGAGGTCAACCTCGCGGATCAGATAAAGGAAATGGTAGACAAGGAAGGCACTCCTCACGAACTGATCGAAATCGAGCTCACCGAAAGCGCATTCTTCGATGATAAGAAGCTCATGCTTGCCACGATCAGGAAGCTTAAGGAATACGGTTTCCTCGTTTCAATGGATGACTTCGGTTCAGGTTATTCTTCCCTCAACTCGCTTAAGGACATGCCCCTCGACATCCTGAAACTCGACGCGGGATTCTTCAGAAGTGAGAACGCAGACAACAACAGATCTCACATCGTAGTCGCCGAGGCCCTGCAGCTTGCCAAAAAGCTCAACATGACGACCGTAGCCGAAGGCGTTGAAGACAAAGAAGAAGTTGACTTCCTTGCGGCTGAAGGATGCAGCATGATCCAGGGCTACTACTATGCTAAACCGATGCCCAGGGAGGATTTCGAAAAGAGGATCTTTTCACAGCCTCAGGCTCCCGTTCCCGCCCGGCAAGAGTCCGGCGTTGTCATGAGGTCCTTCAAAGATAGCGATGCTGAAGCAGTTTCCGAACTCATCAGGAAGACCATAAGTATCTCCAACAAGAAGGATTATCCTGAAGATCTAATGGACCAGCTTATAACGTCTGAGACTCCGGAGCACGTATTGGAAATGGCTTCATGGACTCACTTCTACGTCGCGGAGCTTGATGGTTCCATCATCGGATGCGGTGCGATCGGCCCCTTCTGGGGCAAGGAAGACGAGAGTTCGCTCTTTACGATCTTCGTGCTTCCCGAGCATCAGGGCAAAGGCGTAGGGCGCCTGATAATCAACACTCTTGAGAAGGACGAGTTCTTCCAGAGGGCAAAGCGCGTTGAGATACCCGCTTCCATTACCGGTGTTCCATTCTATCTTAAGATGGGATATAACTATAAAGACGGGATTACGGATCCCGATGAAGAACATCTGATCAGACTGGAAAAGATCAGATAATTACGGATTAAGGGGTGCATATTATGAAAAAAGCAACTGCAGCTGTTTTGTTGGCAGCACTTTGTATGATGATGGTTACGGGACTTACCGGATGCAAAAAAGCTCCGAACGAATGGTACAAAGACACTCTCGAATACTACAGGAACGGTGTCAATAACGGATTTACGACCTCATACAGAAATCTGGCCGTTTCAGAAGAGCTTAAGGACAAGAACTATAAGATCGGTTACCTGTTGATCGATCTTGACAAAGACGGTACTGACGAACTCCTTCTCGGTCTGATCGATGACGGATACGTCACAAAATTCACCAGTGTAATAGTTGCCCATTCCGATCTCGGTCCTTACTGCCTTTTAAGCGGTTCCAAGGACGCTCACATCTATCTTTGCGCAGATAACGTTCTCATGATGGAATCCGTAAGGGGTCTTACCAAAGAGAGAAAATACATGAAGTGGAACTCCAAGAGCAACGCCTTCAATAACATCGACGGTGAAGGCAAATATCTAGGTAAGAAGTGGGATCTTACACCTTTCTGAGGTTTATACGGGCTTGTTGTGCCATTCGTATTCAGGATGTCTTGAATAGTATTCTTCCTTGACCTCATACATCCTGGCATCGGCAATCTGCATCGCTCTTCTGACGTCACCGTATTCACTGCTGTGGCATGCGCCCATGGCAAAATGCGCCCTGCCCGGACGTTCTGAATTCTTGATCAGCTGGACCTTGAACAGGTCATATTCTTCCTTTGAAGTATTGGGCGTGATTATCAGGAATTCGTCGCCACCGACACGGTAGATCTCTTTATTTGCGCACTCAAGCTCTTTAAGGGTTGACGCAACGTCGGTAAGAAGATGGTCACCTTCCAGATGTCCCTGCTTGTCATTTATGGTCTTGAGGCCGTTGACGTCAATGAAGAAGACGCCAAAAGGCTTTGCGATCTCTGCATCACCGCTTACATCGTAACTGATCCTGTTATTCATGGCGTTACGGTTATAAACCCCAGTCAGGAGGTCAGTGGTGCTCATGATCCTCATCTGTCTGATCATCTGGTCGTTAGCGATCTCAGCTGAAAGAATGAATGCTGTAAGTCCAAGCGTCTCTTTGATCATGAGCATCTTCTCGGAAGGGAAATTACCTGCCCAGATATAACCTATAGTCTTGTTGTCGGATCTGAGCGGATAGACGACCAGGGTCTTTACGCCTGCAAATCTAAGGGAATCGATCCATTCAGGCGCGATCTCATGAGCACTTTCCATATCGCTCTCGCTGTTGATGATAAAGCAGTCGCTCTTGTTTATCAGCCTCGGCCAGGTCTCGATGACCGCGTAAAACTCCTCGGTGAGGAAAGATTCCATCGGCTGCTGGTTGGGATCATTCTCATCATAATCCTCGCAGAGCAATGAGTATTCCCTCTTATCATAGTCCGTCAGCAGAACGCTGCACCTCCGCGAATCACACTGCAGACGTATATCCTTGATGACGGCTTTCATGGATTCGCGAAAATCAGTGGTCTCACGGAGTTTGAGACAGGTCTTGATCACGTTTGTCGCAGTCTCTGAACTGATGTCGGTAAGCTTGTCGACATCTGCCTTCTGGTTCATGACATAGGAAAACACCATCAGCTTCCTGTCCGGTTCATCGGATCTGAGCGGCCAGAAATACACTTCCATCCAGCAGTTAAACTTCTCAATGTCAAAATAAGTGTGAAGAGGCTTATCGGAATTGGCGCAGGCATCACACAATGCCTCAAAGTTGGAGGCCTTAGCGATGTATCTGGTATAGGGAACGTTGCTCTCGAATTTCTCGGGCGAATCCACGACAGAATTGATGTAGGCTTCGTTTCCGTCTACAACCTGATATCTGTTGTCTCCGTTTTCTACTTTGAGATCAACGGCTATAACGCAAGCCAGACCGCTGAAAGTCTCTAAGAAATCCTTATAATCCATGGACCGCCTCTGCCAAATTGTTATCCCAAGGAAATTATACTCCCCTAAAAAAGGAGTGAGGTGAATTTTCTATGAATAAGGATAATTTCAGGCACCGAGCCACTGGTGCATTCCGCAGCCTACGGTCTCATTGGGACGGATCTCAAAACCGAACTTGTCATAGAACTCTTCCTTGCCCTTTGCCGCCATGAGGCTGACCATGACCCTGTATCCGGGCTTGAGGGTTTCCGTGATGCGCTCCATAAGCGTCTCCATGATAACCCTGCCCAGACCATTCCCCTGATATTCGGGAACAACGATGACGTCCGCTATGTAAACAACGTAGCCTCCGTCGCTGATAACTCTCCCCAGACCGATCGGATTCCCCTCCATGTCTCTCAGACAGATCAGGATAAAAGAATTCTTGAGGCCTATAGCGGCCTGCTCCAGAGGAAACTCGCCCCAATTGACGATCCTTCTCATTTCCATGTACTCTTCGGGCGTTATATAGTCAGTCATCTCAAAATCGATCATAAACCTCTCCTTTTTCCGCTTTGTAACATTGTTACATCCCGGCAAAAACGCCGTCAGCCACTCAATAATTATACATCATCGTAGCTTTCGATAATCGGCTTGCCTAATATGTTATAGTAAAAAGCATTATAAGGAGTTTAAAAATGAAAAAAGGCGTAATTTTTGATATGGACGGCACGGTCTGGGATTCTTCCGAGGGCGTTGCCAAGGCCTGGACGGTCAAGATCCATGAAGCCGGCTATACCGACAGATTCGTGACAAAAGAAGACATCCAGAGCGTCATGGGCAAGCCCATGGACGTGATAGCCGATACTCTTTTCACCTATACGGAAAAGGGGCCCGAGAGGGACGCGCTTCGTTTTTCGTGCGAGAACTACGAGAACGAGTATCTGACCGAAAACGGCGGCATCCTCTACGACGGGATCCTGGAGACCTGGGCAAAGCTCAAGGAAATGGGCTATCACGTATATATCGTAAGCAACTGCCAGGCAGGATACATCGAATCCTTCCTGACTTACTACAAGATCCCCTACGGAACACCGGACGATCTCGTAGAAGACATCGAGTGCTACGGAAACAACTTCCTGCAAAAAGACGAGAACATCAGGCTTATCGCGGAGAGGAACGATCTCACCGCCGCCTGCTACGTCGGCGACATCCAGAGCGACTACGACGCTACGGTCAAGGCGGGATTCCCGTTTATTCACGCTAAATACGGATTCGGCACGATCAACGCCGAAGTCCCTTATATCAACAGTTTTGACGAGCTTACCAAGGTCGTCCCCGAAGTGTTAGGTTAATCAGAAAGTGAGGTAAACATCATGTCCAAAGACGAAATCTCAATTCCCCCTATCCTCAAGATCGAACGCGGCGTTACCGCACACATCGGAGAATACCTAAAGGCTGAGGACTTTACCCAGGTAGTCATCCTTTTCGGCAACGGCCTGATCTCAATGTTCGGCGATACGGTCTTCAAGTCTTTCGACGAGGCAGGAGTCAAAGTCCTCCACAGCCAGGAGATGGATACCGTTGATTTCAAGGACATAACAAACCTCGCTTTTGAGCTTCCAAACAAGACTCAGGCCATAATCGGCATGGGCGGCGGCAAGGTCATCGACGCGGCGAAATACATCGGATACGTTCTGCGCATTCCTTTCATCAGCGTACCCACGAGTTCTTCCTCCGACGGGTTCTCAAGTTCAACGGCATCCTTGATCGTTGACGGCCACAGAAAATCCCTCCCTGCGAAAATGGCATACGGTATCCTCGTTGATACAGATGTCATCAAGAGCGCGCCCGTCAGATTCCTTCATTCCGGCGTAGGCGACATGGTCGCTAAGATCCAGTCGACTTACGACTGGCAGCACGAGGAAGACTTAGGCTACGGTGAAGTTAACGATTTCGCTTTCATGATCGCCAAGAAGGCAGTCAATTCATTTGTAAGAACACCCTTCCAGTCGACCGGGGAAGACCTCTTCCTTAAAGAGCTCCTGGACTCCCTTGCAATGAGCGGCGTCGCAAATGAGATTGCAGGAAACTCAGCTCCGACGAGCGGAAGCGAACATCTCATCTCACACGCCCTGGATTCATTCTTAGAGCGCCCCCAGCTTCATGGCGTACAGGTCGGGATCGGAACTTACATCATGTGCAAGATCTTAGATCACCGCTGGCAGAGAGTCGACTCTGTCTTCACAAAGACGGGCTTCTGGGATTACTGTGCAACGCTCGATCTCAAGGCAGCTGACTACGCAAAGGCTATCGATCTTGCGCCTTCGATGAAGCCTCACCGCCATACCTATCTGCACGAGGAAAAATACAGAGAGCTGGCAAAGGCTCTTCTTACAACTGACGAAAAACTGAAGGCGATACTGCACTGATATGAGACTCGCAACCCTTTCTGAAAAAGAGATAATCATAACGCTGATAGCGCTTTCGCTCCTGCTTCTCTTTGCGTTCGTATTCGGAACGCTGATGGAGAAGCTCAAAGGTCCGCGCGTAGTCGGTGAGATCTTAGGCGGCATGATCCTTGGCGGGAGCTGCCTGTTCCTGCTCTTCCCTGCTCTGTCGCAGCAGGTTTTCTTCTTTTATCCCGAAGAAGGAAAAGTCCTCAATATCTTCTACCAGCTGGGACTCATATTCCTGATGTTCCTGTCCGGATACAACACTGATATCAAGGTCGATAAGTCAAATGCAAAAACGATAAGCCTTGTGTTTATCGGTGCAACCATTCTGCCTATGGCAGGAAGCATCCCGTTCTTCGGTCTTTTCAAGGATCATTTCATCGGCAGCATCAACAACGAGACTGCTTATTGTCTTGTCTTCGCGATCGGTGTTGCTATCACCTCGATCCCCGTTATTTCGAAGATCTTTTTCGACATGGGGATAATGAACACGAAGTTCTCCAACACGGTGCTGACGGTATCGACCTTCCAGGATCTGTGCCTCTGGATACTCCTTAATGTCGCAACGAGGATCGCGCAGTCCGGCGAGATCAAGCTCGTTGAGATGATCGTCATCGTAGTCGTCACCATAGGGATCTTCGTTGCGATCGCGCTGATATCAAAGCACGTCAAACAGATAAAGACCGAATGGAAACCCGTAACCTTCTATTCGCTGAGCTTTGTCGTTCTGCTCCTGACCTGCGGACTTCTTTATATCGCAGGAATAAACATCATGTATTCCGCATTCGTTGTAGGCTATCTGATCAAGGCTGTTTTCGGAACGGAAGAAGTCACCAAAAACCGCATGCATTCATTGGAACAGATCGCGTTCTCATTCTTCATTCCCATTTACTTTGCGTTAGTCGGAATTCAGCTCAATGTGGTTCACGATTTCTCGGTCACACGATTTCTTCTGTTCTTCGCTATCGCATTCGGTCTTGAGTTCGTCGGGACATGGCTGTTGCTCCTGCCTTCAGGACTTAAGATGAGCACCAAGATGAACTTTGCAATAACCATGAACGCTAGAGGCGGCCCGGGCATCGTGCTCGCCACAGTTGCATATTCTTACAACATCATCAGCCTCGAATTCTTCACGGTGCTGATACTTACAACGATGCTCTCTTCCATGATCGCCGGCTACTACCTGCGCCTGCAGCAGAGAAAGGATGCTAATATCTTTAACGAGCTTTAACAGAATGGAGATCACATACAGAAAACTTACATCATCAGACCTTGACACGTTCATCAGCATGCGTATCACACAGCTGAGAGAAGAAGGCGCAACTGAGGATATCGATCTTGTGCCCGCATTAAAGGATTACTACAACCGCCATTTATCTGACGGCACGTTCGTCTCATGGCTTGCATTGGACGGCGAAAAGATAATCGGAACAAGCGGCATGTCTTTCGTTGAAAAGCCGCCTTATTTCAGCTGCCCGACAGGAAGGATCGGTCTTCTTTCGAGCATGTTCACCAACCCTGATTACAGGCGCATGGGCATCGCGAAAGAACTGCTTCACAGAGTTGTCTGTGAGGCAAGAGATTACGGTTGCGGCGCCGTTCAGATCACAGCATCGGACATGGGCGTAAAGCTCTACACTGCATACGGTTTCGTCCACAACGGCAACTTCATGCAATACAACCTGTAAGGATAGAAATGGACATCAAACGAACAGACGACTATTTAAAGCTTATTGACGAAACTATTGCAAACGGCAGATACAAGGCTGACTGGTCTTCTCTTTCCGAAAACAAGATACCGGACTGGTACTACGAAGCCAAGTTCGGCATCTTCATTCACTGGGGAATCTACAGTGTTCCCGCTTATGCCTGCGAATGGTATCCCCGGTGGATGTATAACCCTGCATCGCACGAATATGAATATCACAAGAAGAACTTCGGCGATCCTTCCGTATTCGGTTACAAGGACTTCATCCCGATGTTCAAAGGCGAAAAGTTTGACGCTGACCGATGGGTGGAACTTTTCAAAAGAGCAGGCGCGAAATATGTAATGCCTGTCGCAGAACACCATGACGGCTTTGCAATGTACGATACAGATCTCAACCGCTGGAACGCAGCAAAGATGGGCCCCTGCAAAGACATCGTGCTCGAGATAAAACACGCATGTGAAGACAAAGGTCTTGCTTTCTGCGCATCGTCTCACAGGGCCGAGCACTACTTCTTCATGAACATGGGAAGGGCGATCGACAGTGATGTGAACGATGAGGAATTTAGTGACTTCTACGGCCCCGCAGTTCTCACTCCTGAGCTTTCCGGTACCGCTGTTTTCGCAACGATCAACGACATCTTCGCAGCGCAGCCTGACGAAGAGTTCCTCACCGACTGGCTCGTGCGGACTTGCGAGATGGTAGACAAGCTTCAGCCTTCTATCCTCTACTTCGATTCATGGATACATAACGTGGCTTTCAAACCTTATCTTAAGAAGTTATGTGCATACTACTATAACCGCGCTCTTGAATGGGGCAAGGAAGTCGCGATCAACTTCAAACACAACGCTTTCCCTCCGGATGTCGCAACTTACGATGTTGAGCGCGGCGCGCTTACGGGAATCGCTCCTTTCCCCTGGCAGACCGACACAGCGATCGGCAGGAAATCATGGGGATACATCAAAGACAATGAGTTCAAACCCGCAAGACAGATTATCACGGATCTCATCGACATCGTAAGCAAGAACGGAGTGCTCCTGCTAAATGTCGGACCCAAGCCAGACGGCACGATCACAAATGAAGAGACTAATGTTCTCATTGAGATTGGTGACTGGCTGAAATCAAACGGTGAAGGCATCTACGGAACAACGCCTTGGAAGGTTTTCGGAGAGGGCGAAGTCAACAACGTTGAAGGCTCATTCAAAGACAATGACGAAAAAGAATTCACCTCAAAAGACTTCAGGTTCACATATAAGAACGGATACCTCTACGCTTTCTGCATGCATCCCGAATCAGCTGAATTCAACATCAGTTCTTTAAAGATAAAAGGCGAGTTTGATATTGTTACCGGCAAGGTCGAAGCACTTGGCGGTTATGCCGTTACGGATCTTAAACGTGATCCCGAAGGCCTCAGGATCACCATAGACAAGATGCCCGTGTCAGACAAGCCGGTAGGGTTTAAAATAGAGATAGTTTAGAACGGACAAAACAGTATCGAAAAAGACAAGAACCATAATCCCCCGGAAGTTATACTGACCTCATCAAGGAAGGAGAACA
>JAEEGH010013489.1_pt1 | contig 18110 bp, 18 predicted proteins | sample 9134181 | NCBI WGS metagenome assembly JAEEGH01 (sample SAMN16246544, study PRJNA631951) | gut metagenome | biome: gut microbiome; feature: rumen; material: DP-attached | host: Bos | place: Iran: Karaj | collected 2018-10 | reverse complement strand
CCTGATGAAACGATGCCGTATTTGCCGGATTTCGAGCGTCTGGCTATTGCATAGCACCCGGCGAGAAGTGCGAAAACATCGGCTTTTGGCGTATGGCATAGACACACTCATGTTGAAAATCACCTCGCGAAACTTGCGTTTCGGGCAGAAAAACGCCTAATGCGCTATCCTTTAGCTTGCCTTTGAAACCCTGTTGCATGGCAGTGGCGTTATGACTGTCTTTTCGCGAGATTTGGGCAGTTATGGAAAGACGGGTTAAGAAGTCGGGATACAAGAACCTGATGGATCGCTGGGCCTGGAGCTGGGCATCCAATAGCGCTGTCGCCGGCTATACTGTGACGGGGTATGGGCAGGGTGCAACGACGAATGGAAGGGCAGATAGCGCGTCCTGGTGTTGCGCGCGCGCGCTTTGATGTGGTATAATGAGGCGGTGATCTGCGTTATAAGGGAATGCTTGGCCATGGCCGTCGCGACGGCGGCCGGAATGGGTGCGCTTGCAGTTGACTTCTCAACTGAAATCGGGTCCGTGCGCCCCGAGATCCGCTCTTCGGGATTCGGTCCGGCAGACTGCCTCCTGAAGCGCACTCGCGACGAGATGGGGGCGAGATGTTCTTCCGCCGCGGCGCGTCGACCGAGCATTCCGGCGGCAAGGTGCGCTTCAACGCGGTCATTCCGCAGGACTTCGACGAGAACGGGTCCGACTTCCATTTTGCCGCGTTTCTCGTCACATTCAAAGAGATATGTATAGGATGAAAACATTGGGAATTCTTCTGGCGTTCGCGCTTTGCTCGTCGATCGCGCTGCATGCGGAGACGGATGTCGGCCTTGCCGACGGCGGGGCCGCCCGCGAACCTCTGCGCGTTGCGCTCACCTTCGACGATTCGATCAAGGACCATCTGCTCATAGCCGCGCCCATGCTGGAGGAGCGCGGCTGGCGCGGTACGTTCTGCATAGTCACGGACTGGGTCGGCAAGAATCCGCACAAGCTTACCTGGGACGACGTGCGCGAGCTTGTCAGGCGCGGGCACGAGATCGCGACGCACACGAAGTCGCATCGCAATCTTCTCGAGCTCCTCAAGGAGGGCGCGGAAGGGGAGATCCGGCGCGAGCTTCTCGACTCCGCGGCGAAGATACAGAAGGAGGCCGGCATAGCCCCTCGTTTCATGTTCTCGCCTGGCGTGAGGCAGAACGACGAGACGGCCAGGATCTGCCGCGAAGTAGGCCTTCGCCAGGCGGAGTCCGTGCGCTACAACTTCGGCTCCAACAACTGCGATGCGGTCGTCGCGACGGTCGAGGGGCTTATCCGCTCCGGCAAGCGCCGGGCGGACATCCTGCACCACGGCGTCTCGCAGAAGGACCATGGCGGCTGGTGCTCGTTCGAGGACCGCGAGAGCTTCCGCAGGCATCTGGACGCGTTAAAGGAGCTTGAGCGGAAGGGGCGGATTGTCGTGACCGACTACGACGGAATGGTCTCCGACTGCCGTCTCAGGGCGAAGAGCTGGCCGCGCCACGGCGTAATCGGGCTTTCCTTCGACGACACCAGCTTCGACCAGTGGGACGCGGCGCTGCCGCTTTTCGCGAAGTACGACGCCAGAACGACGTTCTTCGTCGTCGGGACAAACCGCATCGACTTCATGAAGAAGGCCATGGCTGCGGGACATGAAATCGGCCTGCACGGGTTCCGTCACCGCGACGCTCCGCCGATGGTGGAGCAGTGCGGAGAGGACTGGTTCTGGAAGTCCGAGATCGCCCCGCAGATCGCCGCGTTAAACGCCGCGGGCATTCCCGTCCGCTCGTATGCCTACCCGAACACACGACGAACGGAGCGGACGGACGAGTTGTTCTTCCGGCGCGGCTTTACGCGGGTGAGAGGCTCCGACAAAAGCTTCCCAAATCCGAATCCATTTGATCCGAAGGGCGAGAAGCTCGACAAATGGCGTCCAATTGCGACTACCGACTACATGTTCATTCCGGCAGTCGAGTTCATTTCCGCAAGGAAGGTCCCCAACGTCATAATGGGCGATGCGTACCACACCGACATAGAGGACGTCGTTCAGGCCATGGCCAGGGCGGGTGAAAGGGGCGAGGCGCTCTTCCTGGTGTCGCACGGCATATCGCGCGGAGCCAGGGGAATCTCGATGAAGACGGAGTGGCTGGAGCGGATGCTCTCTTCGGCGAACGAGCTCGGCGTGCTGATAAGAGGCATAAGGTAGCCGTCTTGTCGCGCATGCGCGGCGGCCGTTGCGCTCAGCCGAAGGAGAGAAGCGAAGCAATGGCGTTGTATGCGCCGTGAATGGCCATGGCCGTCGCAAGATACGGAGTGGCCGTCGTCATGTCGAATTCCGAGCGGCGGTCCTTCGCCTCGCGCCAGGCGGCGGCAAGGCCATACGCGGATATGGCGGTGCAGGCGACGTGCAGCGTCGTGCACACGACGAGCCGGTACTTGATCAGAGCTCCGGTCAGATCCTTTTCCGGAATGTACACCGTGATGTAGAGCAGGTTCTCGATCGACGCGAAGACAAGCGCCGAGACGATGCATGCCGTGAATATCGACGAGACGCCTCTGTAGAGCCATGGCCTCTTCTCCAGCAGCATCAGCGGCAGCACGACCTTCGCCATCTCCTCGACGACGGGCGCGCCGACCGCCACTGCGAGAAGCCCGAGCCCGATGGTTCCCTTGGCGAGAGTGCAGATGACGGCGAATGCGCCGGATGCGGCGGGAACCAGCGCGGCAAGCCGGCGCCCCGCCGACTGCGGAGGGTTGCTCCACAGCTCCCGCAGCCGCTGACTGTGGCGCTCGCTGTCCGCCTTCGCGGCGTTTGTGTCGGCCAGCGCCTCCTCGTTCCAAAGCTCGACGGAGGCCGCGTCGTCTGGATTCGCGGTCCCCGCCAGAGCCGGTTCGTCGTAGATGTCGGCGTTCACGAGGTCAGCCGCGTCTCCATGCGGTGCCGGACACAAGCGCCACGGCCATGTTCAGGCGGCTCTTGCGGTTTGCGCCCGTCGCGTTGCCGCCGATGTCCGCGCAGTCGAAGCGCACGTTGCAGATCGCGTTGCAGCCCAGCGCCCGCGCCTGCTCCTTCATGCGGACGAGCGCCTCGCGGCGCGCGCGGTCGAAGAGGCGCGTGAAAGTGCGCGACTCGCCGCCCACCACGTTCTTAAGACTGAAGACCCACGACTTGAAGGCGTCGCTGCCGACTACCGCCTCGCCGGACACGAGCGAGCATGTCCCGCCGCATTCCGCAAAGCCCTCAGGCGCATGCGTCGTAGTGGCCTCGATGTCGCGCAGCTCGTCCTCGCGCCTGCGCAGCGACTTCTCGTGCCGCAGCTCGGCGATGTGCCCCGCAGCCCATCCCGTGAACAGGACGACCGTCGGCAGCACTACGTATACCAGCAGCAGCTGGAGCGCCTTGGCTTCTTCGTTCATGGTCTTCAGGACCTCGTGGCCGGCTCCGCGACGACGGCCGTGCCGTAGGCCATCATCTCCGACGCGCCGGACGTTATCGCGCTTGTGGAGAACCGGACGTTCACGACGGCGTTAGCGCCGAGCGCGGCAGCCTGCGCGATCATGCGCGACATCGCCTCGCGGCGGGACTCCGTCAGGAGCTCGGTGTAGCCCCTGAGTTCGCCTCCAACCATGTTCTTGAAGCCTGCGGCTATGTCGCGCCCGATGTTCTTCGCGCGGACCGTGTTGCCCTGCACGAGCCCCTTGACTTCCACGACATTCATGCCCGGTATCGTCTCTGTGTTCACCACTGTCATTGATGTAGCTCCGTTGGTTTTCCCGCGTACTCCGCATCGTCCTTCCGATGCCGTCCGCCTGCGGATATTTTACCAAAAATTCCGTCCAAGAGGTGTAATATCCGCCTCCGCTATAAAGCGCGGCGAGGACATTCCCCTCGCCGCCTTTTCTCTTCCGCTTCACTCTATTGTCACTGGCAAAGCCGACGGGGACAAAACCTCTCGGCGCTTAGCGGTCTGTACAAAAGGACTTTGGGAACATAGGGGACGTTCCGCTGTCCTGTCGGCGGAGTCTCGCCTGCCGACGACAAGTCGGGGCAGACGGTTGGAGCGGCGGTCGAGCTAGCGGGAAATCTTCCAGCAGAGCCAGGCGGCGAGCGTCTTCGAGTCGAATATCCTGCCGTTGCGGATTCCGTCCTCAACTTCCTCTTCAGTCAGGACGACGGGATAGACGTTTTCGTCTGGGTCCTGGTCCTGTCCATGGGCGCCCTCGGAAAGCTCGGCGTAATAAAGGTGTATGCGCTCCTCGCAATAGCCTGGAGTGCATATGATCGTGGTGAGGAACTTGAGGCTCGTCACCTCGTAGCCCGTCTCCTCGGCCGTCTCGCGCCTGGCGCCCTCGGCAGGATCCTCGCCGGGCTCCAGTCCGCCGGCTATGACCTCGATGAGCGCCTCTTCTGCGGCCTTGCGGTACTGCCTGACGAACACGAACCTTTCGTCGGGCCGCCTTGCGAGTATTGCGACAGCGTTGCCGTGGCGGATCACCTCGCGCTTGGCCTTGCGTCCGTCTGGCAGTTCTATGTCCACAAGGTCCACGCTTATTATCTTGCCCGTGTACTTGCGTTCGCAGTTCAGCGTCTTCTCGGTAAGGTCGTTCATCTTCGTCTCCTCGTTTCGAACGTATTATAGAAAAGTTGCGTCCGCCATGTCAATGACCAGGACGCCCTGGCCGCCGCCGCTTTGGCGCCATTGCGCGAGGCTGGGCGTTCTTTCCTCCTTTCCTGATTTCACAAGCGAATAGTGCCTAATTTATTGCGAGGATGATGCTATAATCAACGTGGTCTTTGATTCAAGGTAAGGAGGACAGACATGAACATTCTTGCGGTCGGGGCGCATCCCGACGACATCGAGTACAACGTGGGCGGCACGCTCCTCAAGTACAGGAAGCAGGGCCACAGCATCTTCATCGCGCTCACGACGAGCGGCAACACCGGCTCGAACGTGATGACGGACACGAAGCTCATCGGCGAGACGCGGGAGAAGGAGATGCTGAAGGCGGCCGAGGCGTACGGCGCCAAGGTGCGCTTCCTGCGGAACGACGACGAGCGTCTGCTCGACACGAACGAGACGCGCACGCAGGTTCTGGACGCGATGCGCTGGGCGAATCCCGACGTGATATTCACGCACTCGCCCAATGACGAGAGCCCGGACCACTGGATGACGTCGCACCTTGTCCGCGCGATGGTCCTCTCGCTGCCCGGCATCAACCAGCAGTCGAACGAGAAGCCCTGCGACAAGCACGTCTCGGTGTTCACGTGGGAGCCGACGTTCGGCGTGAACAACCTGCCCGAGGCGTACGTCGACGTGTCCGACGAGTTCGACACGAAGTACGAGGCCATCCAGCACCACGAGAGCCAGAAGGCGTACATGGACGTGTTCGGCTCGAAGCTCGGAGAGGACATGCGGATATTCAACGCATTCCGCGGGCTGCAGTACGGGTGCAAGTACGCGGAGTGCTTCTCGTCGTTCAAGATACACGGCTACATGTCCGATTTCAAGTTGTTGCCCTGAGGCCGTATTTGCTATAATACTCCCGCAATGACGAAGCGCACAAAGCATCAGCCGCAGAAGGCTCCGCTTGTCGTAGTCGCGCTGCCCTTCACGCACAGAGAGGGCGTCGACGAATACAACGGCGTGATGCGCTATCTGCGCGAGACGCGGACGGAATGGGACCTCCGTATCGTGAGGTGCTCGTTCGGCGTCGGGCTCTTCAGGGACTTTCCGGTCTCGGAGGTCTCCGGCGTCATTTGCGGGATGGAGTTTCTGCCGGGGATAGTCAGCTACGAGCCGTACTTCCCCGAGGACGTGCTCGACCTTCTGGCGCGGCACGACGTGCCGGTGGTCTGCCTCGACGTGCCGTTCCCTTTGCGCGGGCACGGCCGCGGCGTCCGTCGCGCGTATCTTTCGGTGGACTCCGAGCAGATCGGGCGCAAGGCGGCCCAGGTGATCGCCAAGGCGGGCGAATACGCGTCCTACGGCTTCGTCGGCGCGTTCGAGAACCGCGCGTGGTCGCGAGACCGCGGCGCCTTCTTCGCCCGCGAGCTTCGCGCGCGCGGACGCAGGAACGTCAGCATATTCCAGAGCGGTGCCGACCCCGCCAGGCGTGACGAGGAGCTGGTGGGATGGCTGAGGCGGCTCAAGCGGCCCGCGGCAGTGTTCGCCTCGAACGACCACTGCGCCGCGAACGTGCTGCGGCTCTGCTCCGGCGCAGGGCTGCACGTCCCCGAGGACTTCGCCGTGCTTGGCGTGGACGACGACCCGATCTTCTGCATGCACACGCGGCCGACGCTCTCAAGCCTGCATCCGGACTTCGAGGCGGAGGGCTACCAGGCGGCGCACGCGCTTGCCGAGTTCCTCGAAGGCAGACGGCCTCCGGCGAGGATGGTCGTGGGCGGAACCGTCACGTCGACCGAGCGCATGTCGACCGCGCCGAGCTCGCCTGCCGGACGGCTCGTCCGCCGCGCCGACGAAATCATAGGCGAGCGCGCCTGCAAGAGGCTGAATGCCGAGATGCTCGCGAGCGCGCTCGGCATCTCGCGCCGGCTGCTCGACATGCGCTACCGCCAGATCAACGGCGGCTCCGTGCGCGAGGCGATCGAGGAGGCTCGGCTCTCCCGGGCGAAGGAGCTTCTTTCCGGCACGTTTCTCTCGCACGCCGAGATCGCAAGGTCGTGCGGGTACAATTCAGAGTCGTATCTCGAGCACGTCTTCGTCAGGCGCTTCGGCCAGTCGATGAGCGCCTTCAGGGGCTCGGGTGCGAATGGCGCCGAAAAAGAGCGGCGCGAAGGGGGAAAGGCGGATGGACGTAAACGGTCTTGAGGTTTTCATGTCGAAGGTGCGCCGCGGCGAGATGCCGCTCGGCGCGGCGATAACGTTTGCCGATCCGGCGGTCACCGAGCTCGCGTGTGCCTCCGGCTTCGACTTCATGTGGCTCGACGGCGAGCACGGCGAGTTCCAGCGCGAGACAGCGATGCTGCATCTCATGGCTATGCGCGGGACGGGCGTCGCGAGCTTCTACCGGGTGCCGGCGTGCGACCACACCGAAATCAAGAACGTCATCGACTTCGCGCCTGCAGGGATAATCGTGCCGATGGTGCTGACGGCCGAGGACGCGGCGCGCGCCGTGTCGTTCTGCCGGTATCCGATTCACGGAGGCACTCGCGGGGTCGGGCCGCGCCGCGGCAACGCATACGGCGCGGCGGACTTCGGCGAGTATCTCGAGAAGTCCGCGCACGATCCGCTAGTCATGATCCAGCTGGAGCATGTCGACGCCGCCGCGAACCTCGACGAGATACTCGAGGTTCCGGGCGTTGACGCCGTGATCGTCGGCCCCTACGACCTGACGATGTCCATGAAGAAGCCCGGGCTCTTCGACGATCCGGAGGTCTCTGCGCTTCTCGACGAATGCTGCCGGAAGGTGCGCGAGAAGGGCATCCTTCTCGGCTGCTACACCGAAAGCGGCTTCGACGTGTGGAAAAGGAGGGGCGTGCAGTTCATGGCGATAAAGAACGACACCAACGCGATGATGGCCGGCTTCAAGGCCATGATCAACAAGGCAAGGGAGTCGCTGTGACGGCGGCGGCAGGCGTATCGCGCGCCCTAGAGGCGAACGTCGCCGCATACGACGCGCTTCGCGGCGGGCTGCGTCCCGGCATGACGGAGACGGACGCGTACGAGCTTGTGCGCGAGGCGGTCGACCGCGTCTGCGGAACGGAGAGCCACGAGTTTGCGGGGGACTTCGTCGGAGGCAGGCGTACCGGCGGCATCGAAGGCCCGCCGACCGATCTTGTTCTGCGTGAAGGCGACCTCTTCATCTGCGACCTTCTCGTGAGGCGCGGGGACTGGTGGAGCGACACATGCCGCACGTTCTTCCTCGGCGAGCCCTCGTCAATTCGGCGCGCCGCGTACGAGGCGCTTCTCGAATGCATGAAGCTCGGCGAGGGGATGGTGAGGCCTGGCGTCGTGTGCGCGGACGTGAAGACTGCGGCCGAGGATCTGCTCTTTCACAGCGGCTTTGCGGGGCGCATGCCCCACCATGTCGGACATCTCGTCGGACCGGAGCCGTTCTACGAGCCTTCGTTCGTCCTGGACGACCGAAGCGTCGTGAGGGAGGGATGGGTGTGCACTCTCGAGCCAGGCGTGTACTTCAGCGACAGCTGGGGAATGCGAGTCGAGAACGACTATCTGGTCACGGCCGACGGGCTTGTGAACCTGTTCGACTATCCGCGCGCGCTTGAGAGCTTTGTGCTTGCCGGCAAGGATGGCGACGGCGCGCCGAAAGGAGCGGACGAGGCATGAAGGCGTGGGTATGGGAGGGCGTGGACAGGCTGCGGCTTGCGGACGACTGGCCTGATCCGGTTGCCAAGGACGGATGGGTCGTAGTGAAGGTCGTCTCCGCCGGCGTCTGCTCCACCGACGTCGCGATCATACGCGGCAGATTCGCCGCGGGCAGCCCGCCCGCGATTCTGGGCCACGAGATCTGCGGCAGAATCGCCTCCATAGGCAGAGGAGTTACGACCGTGAAGGAGGGCGACCGCGTGGTCGTCGAGACGTCCGTCGGCTGCGGCAAGTGCGCCCAGTGCCGCACTGGCAACAAGCATCTGTGCCGCGAAGCCGGGGAGATCGGCTTTCCTCCGTTCGCCGGCGGATACGCGCAGTACGTCGCCGTGCCCGAGAGCTGCTGCCGCATCGTGCCGGACGCGTTGTCCGACGACCAGAGCGGCATCATCGAGGCGTCCGTCTGCCCGTTCGGAGCGGTCTATCGCAATCCGCCGAAGCTTGGCGCGACCGTTCTCGTGCAGGGCGCTGGCGTCGCCGGGCTTTCCTTCATACAGGCCGTGAAGGCGTATTCCGCCGGCAAGGTCATATGCTCCGCCCGCAACCGCTCGAGGCTGGCAAACGCGAAGCGGTTCGGCGCCGACGTCGTCGTGAACGTCAAGGAGGAGGATCTTGCCGAGAGGGTGCTCGAGGAGACCGGCGGGATAGGAGTCGACTATTCCATCGACGCGGCAGGCGCCCCGGCGACGATCGAGAACGCGGTGCGGCTCTGCGCGCCGGGCGGCTACGTGCGGCTCTACGGCATACCTTCCGAAGGCTCCGCGATAGCGTTCCCGGCGAAGGACATGATTCTCCGCCAGATTACTGTCGCCGGAGGGACGAACAACGAGCTCGCCTGGGCTCCGCTGCTGGGCCTCGTCGCCGCCGGAAGGTTCAACAACGCCGACATGGTCACGCACAGGTTCGCGTTCGACGGCCTGGCCGAGGCGATTGACCTCGTGGACCGTAATCCCGACGGACTGATAAAGGCCGTGGTTCATCCCTGGGAGTGAAAGGACTTCGTGTAGAAAGGAAAGACCGATGAAGATAGTCAAGGTGGAGGCGATACCGGTTCGCCAGAAGGGCGAGATCAGGGAAATCAACGACAGCGCGCAGGACGGCATAATCGTCCGCGTGACAACGGACGAGGGAATCGTAGGCTATGGCGAGGTGGACTCCGCGCCGTGGGTCATCAAGTCCATAATCGAGTCGCCGGTCTCGCACCGCACGTGCCAGGGCCTCGCGAACGTGGTGGTCGGGCGCGATCCGTTCGACTACAGGAAGATATGGGACGACATGTACCTGCACTGCAACTTCTACGGCAATCACGGCGCGGCGATCCAGGCGATGAGCGGCATCGACATCGCGATCTGGGACATCCTCGGCAAGGCGCTCGGCAAGCCGATCTGGCAGCTTCTCGGCGGCAAGTACCGCGACAAGGTCCGCTGCTACGCGTCCGTTCTCATGCCGTACACCGAGGCTGAGGCGAAGGAAGAGGCTCTCAAGTGGAAGGAGAAGGGGTATACGGCGATCAAGCTCGGCTGGGGAGGCTTCGAGCAGGACGTCAACACCGAGGTGAAGCTCGTCAAGGCGGCCCGCGAAGCCGTCGGCGACGACATCGACCTTCTCTTCGACATCGGCTACATTCCGTCCGACAAGGTCACCATCGACGTCGCCTCGCGCATCCAGTTCGTGAAGGCGATCGAGCAGTACAGGCCGTATGCCGTCGAAGAGGCCCTCTGGCCCCACGACTACCTCGGCTACAAGAGGCTGCAGGAGTCGACTTCAGTGCGCATCGTCTGCGGAGAGAACGAGACGACGCGCTTCGGCTTCAAGCAGCTCATCGACTTCTGCAGGCTCGGGTTCGTCCAGCCGGACATCACGCGCTGCGGCGGAATAACCGAGGCGGTGCGCATCGCGTCCTACGCCGAGGTGAACGCCATCAACGTCGTGCCGCACTGCTGGAGCTCGGGCATCGTCGAGGCGGCGTCCCTCCAGATCATCGCCTCGATCCCCAACGCGGAGCTGCTGGAGTACTGCGAGCAGGACACGCCCATCCGCCACGACCTCGTGCCGGACGACATACCCGCCGTCGACGGCTATGCGACCGTGCCGACTAAGCCCGGCCTCGGCATAGAGGTCTCGGACGAGGCGATCGAGTTCTACCGCTGCGACACGCCATGACGGAGGGCTGAGCCATGAAGGGAAGAAGCCTCACTATAGCCGTCATGTTCGGCATGCTGTTCATGATCGGCTTCGTCACGATGTTCACGGGCCCCCTGGCGGTCGTCGTGAAGGCGCAGTTCGGCGCCTCGAACGCGCTTTCCCAGTTCGGCTCGTCGGCGAACTTCCTTGCCTACCTCTTCATGGGCCTTCCGTGCGGAATAGTGCTGAAAAGGCGCGGCTACAAGTTCACGACGCTTGCAGCCGTCGCCGTCGGCATACTCGGCGTCTCGCTTCAGATGCTCGCGGGCTTCGTCGCCTCGTTCGGCGTGTACGTCGTCGGCGCGTTCGTCTCCGGGCTGTCGATGTGCATGCTATTCACCGCCGCGAATCCGCTGCTCAACACGCTGGGCGGCGGCGGGAAGGGCGGCAACAGGCTCGTCCAGTACGGCTGCACGCTCAACTCTGTAGGCGGCATGTCGTCGCCTCTTCTGCTGGGCTTCCTCATCGGCAACGAAGTCTCGAAGGCGAACGTGCTTGACGCTCTGCCCGTCCAGGCCGCGGCGCTGGCGTTCTTCGTCTTCGGGCTGGTCGTGGTTCTTAGGGCGGACATACCGGAGCCGCATCTTGAGCCGGACGCCCGTTCGCCGTTGAGCGACATCCTTGACGTCTTCAGGTTCCGCCACTTCGCCCTTGGCGCGCTTGCCATGTTCCTCTTCGTGCCGGTGGAATGCGGCATATGCAACATGGTCAACCTCTACCTGACGGCGGAGGGGACGCCCGCCTACGCCGGCGCGGTCGTCGGCGGTGCGATGGTGTCGGCCTACTGCGCGCTCATGATGGCGGGGCGCTTCGGCGCGGGGCTTCTTGGCGGGCGCCTGTCGCCGCGCACGATGCTTGCGGCGTCCACCGCCTTCTGCATCGCCGTCCTCGTGGCCGCGGCGACCGTCCCGTTCGTCAGAGTCGCGGTGCCTTTCACGTCCGTCTTGCTGCCGCTTTCGGCGCTACTCATGACGTTCTGCGGCCTCGGCATCGCCGCCATCTTCGGCAGCATCTTCAACTTGGCAACGGAAGGGCTCGGGCGCCTTGTGCCCGTCGCCTCCGGAATCACGATGTCCCTTGTCTCCGGCGGCGCTCTCCTTGCGCTTGTCGGCTTCGTCACGGACCGCTTCGGGCTTCTTTCGAGCTGCTGGGTCTTCGCCGTGTTCCTCTGCTACATCCTGTTCTTCGCAGTTGTCGGCTCCCGCGTGCCGTCGGAGCGTAGATGATGCCGGTCTCCGATATGTGCAGAAGTTGCGTCCTGCTGGCGGCGGCGGCCTTCGCCGGCTGCTCGTGCCTGCCGCCGGAGCGCCGCGCCGCGTGGACGTCGGAGTGGATCGACGTGACCGCGGCAAACGGCGTAAAGGACGACTACTATCCGCTTCAGGACGATCCGCTGAAGTGCTCCTTCAGGTTCCGCGTCATGCGCAACACGGACAACACAATCGGCGTCGAGGCCTTTGTGCGCGACGACAGGGTCGTGACGGACGACAGTCCGGACGGTTCGGTCTCGTGTCCGACATGGAAGGACGACTGCCTTGAGGTCTTCTTCGACGGCGACGGCGACCGCAATCCCAACACCCGCGGACCCGACTGGAACGACAACCCGACGCCCTGCAACGCAGGCGGGGAGTACGCGATTGCCGCGAACGGCGCGACCCAGAGCGACTACGCGTCCGCCAAGAAGTGCTTTGGCGAGCTTTGGGGCGGATTCGCCGAGCCGTGGCTCGTGGACGGCACGCGCGTCGGCACGCACTACAGGCTCTGGTTCGGCTGGGAATGCCTGAACCGTCCGGCGCCGCGTCCCGACCAAGAGGTTCCATTGCGGATGACGGTCTGCATCCACGATGACGACGACGGCGGCCCCTGCGACTCCGCTCTATACTGGAAGGGCAACCCGAAGTACCCGTTCGCAGACGAGAGCGCCTTCGGCGATGTCGTTCTGGGGCCCCTGCCGAGGTAGTCTATTTGCCGATGCCTGAGAAGACCGGCGCCACACTTTCCCCCTTGACGCTATACACACTTGCCCGTTTTATGATATACTACCCCGCGTTGTCTGGTTGGCGGCTCTGGCGGGCCGCGGTCTTGCGGGGATGAAAGTGTAGAAACGGGAGTTGCGCAACGAGGCCATGCTCTACGCGCTCAGAAAGCTGATAGCCATCGTATTCCTTGGTGGAATAGTCTGGTTCGTGTACAGGGACCTTGACTATCTTGACCAGCCTTGGTTTATGCACGCCCTCGGAATACTCGCTACCATATTCGCGGTGTTCTGGCTGATCGTCCCGCTGCTCGTAGTTCGGCTCCGCATCCGTCGGCGCCTTGACCAGAACAGGAAAAGATACGAGGAGTGGCTTGCGGAGCTGGGACCTGGCGAGCTCCAGCCGATGGCGAAGAGGGCTGGCCGCGTTCAGTATGAGCCTGGGGAAACCCTTTACTTCCATGAGAAGGGCACGCTGTATGTGCCGTCGAAGGCTGGATTTGACGAGGTTTCCGCAAAGGGCAGGCCTGGCGACGTCGCTTTTTCGGATCTGACGGGCGTCAACCGCAAGATTCAGCGCGTACATTGCCTTTTTACCGACCGCAGACTGGTGTTTTCGGGCAAAACGCTTGAAAAGAGCTTTGCTTTGAGCGATTTGCACAAGATAAAGACAACCCCCGGCGGATTGGTTTTCACCGTCGCCGGGGGGCTTCGTCTTGCTTTTACCTTTCAGAATCCGCTTGTTGCGGCGGATATTCTGAAACGTATCAGAAGTTGTTGATGTCGATTCGCATCGTGCGGTTCTTCATCTCGGGCGTCATTTCGTCGTCTTCGCTGGAAGCGCCCTGACTGAACATCGGCACCATAATCGCCGCGCCGCAGTTCGGGCATTCCGCCTGCGTGCCGGCCATGTCGATGGTCGCCTCGATCTCCTGCTGGCATGCGTCGCAGACGAATGTTATCATCTGAGACTGCAAGTCGGAGTTCTGAAGGTCTTCCAGCCCGAGTTCCGCCGCGTCGATGCGGATCGTCCTGTGCTTGAGGACTTCCGGCTCCATCTTCTCGGCTTCCTGGGCAGAAACGACTTCGGATTTCTCGACAGTGCCGTCTTCGTTGTACTGCGGGATGATGACGATTGCGCCGCAGAGCGGGCATTCCGCCTCCGCACCGACAGCATTGCCGGGAGCTTCGATCTCCTGGTTGCACTGCGGGCAGCGGAAGTAGATGGACTCGGGGACTCCGCTTTCCTGCGGAGCTTCCTCGGCAACCTCCTGCGGTGCTTCAGCCTCCGGAGCGGCCTCGTCCGACTGCTCTGCCTCGGCGACTTCCGCCGGCTGCTCGGGTTCTTCGGGAGCAGGAGCTTCTTCCGCAACTGGCGCAGGCTCGGGCGCGGGCTCTTCGACCTTCAGCTCTTCGGCGACCGGTTCCTCGACCTTCGGCTCTTCGGCGACAGGCGCCTCAACCTTTGGCTCTTCGGCGGCCGGCTCGGGCTTGATTTCGGCCACGGGCTCCTCGGCCGGCTCCGCTTTTGCCTCTTCGACAGGCTCAAGGACGGGTTCGGCGGTTTTCTCCTCGGCTACCGGCGCAGGAGTGGGCTCTTCAGCCTTCGGTTCCTCGGTCTTGGGCTCTTCGGCCTTCGGCTCCTCAACCTTGGGCTCTTCGGCGACCGGCTCGGGCTTGATTTCGGCCACGGGCTCCTCGACCGGCTCCATCTTGACCTCTTCGACGGGCTCAAGGACGGGTTCGGCGGGCTTCTCCTCGGCTACCGGCGCAGGAGCAGGCTCCTCAGCCTTCGGCTCCTCGGCCTTGGGTTCTTCGGCCTTCGGTTCCTCAACCTTGGGCTCCTCGGCGATCGGCTCGGGCTTGATTTCGGCCACAGGCTCCTCGACCGGCTCCATTTTGATCTCTTCGACGGGCTCTGGCGTTGGCGTCGGCGCCGGAGTTTCGGCGACGGGCTCTGGCACAGGCTCGGGCTTCGGGGCCTCCACAACTGGCGGAGGAACGATCGGGGCAGGGACGATGTGGCTTGTCGTACTGCCGATAACCGGCTTGTGGATCGTCGGAATGGACGTAGCGCCGCCAATTACAGGCTTGTGGATTGTCGGCGTAACGGGCGAAACAGGCGCCGCTTTCGACGCAACTGCCGGAGCGATCGGCGCTGGCGTCGGGGCAGGGGTGGCGCCGACGACCGGTTTGTGAATGATAGGCGACGGCTTGGCCGCCGCGATTGCCGGCTTCTGAAGGACAGGCCTTGGCGCAGCCGCAATGGGCTTTGGAGCGATTTTGGGGCCGAACGGCTCCTTTGGCGGGACATATTCAGCCAGAGGAACGGCCTTCGGTCTTGGGGCGACGACCTGCTTCGCAATGCTCGAAACGGTCGCCTTGAGCGCTCTGTGGGGAGGAATCACGAACGTCTCGCCCGTCCGCGGGTTGCGGATCTTGCGGGCCTTGCGCTCGACAATCTCCAGTTTGCAGATTCCGGGAATGATAAAACCTTCGATGGCCGCTTCGCGATATGCGATTTCGGCGAGAGTCGAAAGTATTTTCTCGGAGAGTTCCTGCCTGATGCCTACCTTGTAGGCGAGTTCCTTCATCAGTCTTCGTTTTGTATAGGCATGCGATAGCATAGGGATTCCCTTCTAGACTTCTCGTCGTTATGTTGTATGTTGCAGTTGTTTTATCGTATCGAATTACCGTCGAATCACCGTCATTAACCTCGAATCACCGTTCACTTTTCCACGAATCACCGTCGAATGTTGTCAGGCGACATTGCTAATTGTAGCATTGTCTCGGGGAATTGTAAACCCCCAAAAATGAATTTTTGTCACCCGATTGAGTGTACGGCTTTGGCGGCGGTAGAGAATGCAAGAGTCAGGTTGTAGCCTCCAGTCGGACCGTCCATATCCATCACTTCACCCGCGAAATATAGGCCCGGACACGATTTTGACTCCATTGTCCTCGGGTTTATTCCGTCAAGGGAAACGCCGCCGATTGTGACGATTGCCTCCTTCACGGGACGCGGTTTCGGGTTTTCGAGGCGAATTCTGTCTCGGCCGAACCAGACTTCTACCGACAGCTTTTCGGGCGTTTCGCCGTGCTCGAGGCGGTTTTGCCTTCTGTGGTGTTCTATGAACCTCTGCGCGTTGTAGACTGCTGCGCCCGACACTCCGAAGCGCTCGCAGTCAACTTCGCCCCTGTATTCAAAGAGCACCCTGCCGTCCTCGGCAAGGACTTTCGTCCTGCCGTCCTCCTCGAATCGCCGCCCTGCGAGACGCGTGACTCGAGGATCGCCCGTCTCAAGACCGATGAGTCCTGGACGGTATGGCACGATTGAGTGCCCGAGCGTCTTTGCGAAGTTTTGGCCGTCGCCGACCGAACCGGTCTTTGGATAGCTGACGCCGCCAGTTGCAAGAAGTACGTTTTCTGCCGCGATGTCGAAGCAGGCGGTGCGCACAAGGAATCTTCCGCGGCCTTCGCCTGGCCGGACCCTTTCGATGCCTTTCGCCGGGCAGTTCGTCAGAATGGGGACTTCTCTTTCCCTGAAGAGGTCGCCGAACGCATGGACTATCGTCGCCGCCTTGCCGTCCGCCGGAAACATCCGGCCGTCCGCCATCCGCCGCAAAGGCACGCCGAGGGACCTGAAGAACGAGATTATCTGGCGAGGAGGGCACTCTCGCACCGCGTCGGCGGCGAAATCCGCCGCGGGCCCGACGTCAGCCAGGAACTTTTCCGCTGCGATGTCCTTCGTGAAGTTGCACCGCCCGTTCGCCGTCATCAGAACCTTGGACCCTAGCCTCGCCTTGCGCTCTATTATGATGCACGGCATGCGGCGCTCCGTTGCAATAGCCGCAGCGAACATGCCTGCCGCTCCGCCGCCGACGATTGCGAGTTTTACTGGCCTCGCGCCGTCCCTGCTTTCGCGCCGCCGCTCGCCTCCATGCCTCAATCCGTACATTGTCCTTTTGTCCATACGCTTTGATTATTATACCAAAAATCAGACGAAGGACATCGATGGAATGCGATGTACTGTCGCCAGCAATGAAATCAGACGGTTCTTATGCTCCCCTGCTAGTTACTTGTCCCCATCGAACTTTTAGTGGCAAGGGGTCCTTCCGTTTTCCGGTTGTCGCTCGTTTTTTCGCCAGTTGACAAAATTTCGTTTGCCGGTTGATGAAATTTCCTACCTAGGAAACGAAAATTTCCTTGTCTATTCGGCCATTTTTGCAATGACGCGCGAACTTGTCTCGGCGCGGATCGTCGGTGAAATGAAAGTTGACGACGGACTGCGGGCGTACCTCTTCGAACAGCACGACGGGAGTCAGACGGTCGTGTTCTGGTCGGTTTCCCAGGTCGATCTTTCGCCCGACGGTCCCGTGCCGTCGACACCGGGCTATGCGCGGCCTTTGCGCCTTGCCGCGCCGGATGGAGTGTACTGTTTGACCGACATGTGCGGAAAACGCTCCGTCGCGACTGCGAAAGGCGGTTTTCTCGCTCTGGAGTCGACGCGCTATCCGTCGTACGTGTCGGGGCTTCGCGGACTCAAAGCGGACGTTTTGGCCAGACCATGTGGAAAGGTGCAACCGTATGTACCGGCTTCTGACGAGGATCTTTCGGTGATTGTCCGTGCCGAGTTCGACGAGCGCGACTTTGAGATGTCAAACCACAAGACACGCGCCGTTCTTAAGGGCGATTCCGGAAAGGTGAGCGTCTTTGCATGGAATCTCGGCGAAACCTCGAAGACCGGAACTGTCGAAGTTGCGGGGGCGAGGCTTCATGGTCTCCCGTCCGTGCCGTTCACGCTTGGACCGCGCGGCTCAGACCCTGTTAGGTTCGACTGCGTTCTCGCGCCGGAAAAGGACGACGCGGCGGAAACCGCGCTTGTGCTGTTCGGGAGCTTCAGCGGACGCCGTTCAAGCCGTCTGTACGCACCGGTGCTCTTCGAGAAGCACTACCTCGATTCACTTGACCGCATTCCAGTCGCCTGGCAGGCGGCTCAGGCGGCTGAGGAATGGACGCGTAACACGTCAGCTGAGAAATGCTGCATTTCATGGGACGGAAGGGAAGGAGCCGTGCGCTTCGATGTTTCATGGACTGACCCGAAGAAAGACAGGTGGTTTTACCCAGTCCATCAACTCAATCTTCCGCAGGAAAGTTTGACGGGGGCGTACATGATAGAGTTCGAAGTCAGGAGTTCGCAGGACAAGGTAGAAAACGATTTCAAGTGCGCAAACCTGATGCTCTGCTACGGTGCGGGCAATCGCTCTGACGTATCGCTCCCCTATCTGCCGCCGATCTCCGGCTGGGAGCGCAGGCGCGTCGTGCTGCCGAAAAAGCATGATCTCGACACAGTGACGGCGATACGCATCGGGGCGAATCCGAAGGGAATGAAATGTGCGTTTTGGCTCCGCAACATCGTCATTCTCAAAAAGAAGTGAATTGCGGGGACCGTTAAACACTGCTGTTGTCCCCAGCAAGTTTCACTCGTCGGGGACAGTCCCCTGCTCTGGCGCAGAAATCTATCGAATCGCATGAGCGGGAGCAGGCTTGGGGGTGTTGTCAGCACGCAAAACGGGCTTGGAGATGCGTCCGAGAGGTC
>JAEEGH010013488.1_pt1 | contig 18112 bp, 15 predicted proteins | sample 9134181 | NCBI WGS metagenome assembly JAEEGH01 (sample SAMN16246544, study PRJNA631951) | gut metagenome | biome: gut microbiome; feature: rumen; material: DP-attached | host: Bos | place: Iran: Karaj | collected 2018-10 | reverse complement strand
GACTTATTCCCCGCAGAATAAAAAACGCTTTTCCCGGTTTGTTTACCATTCCGGGAATTCTTTTCATATATCACAAGCCGGAGGAAAGACTATGAGCGAGAAACTGAAAATCATTGACCTGCACTGCGACACCATTCTGGGCTGCTATATCGGGAAGAAAACCCTGCGGGATTATCCCGGCCATATCAGTGCTGAGAAGCTCAGAGCAGGAGGAAGCCTTGCCCAGTGCTTTGCACTTTTTATCCCTACGCACGACAGCAGTATCAGGCATTTCGGAGAAGAACGTGATCCATGGGATGTGTATCAGGATCTTCTTCGATGCTATCGGGAGAACCTGGCCGGCTGTGCGGATATAATCCGCCCGGCTTTGTGCCCGGCCGATATCCGCAAAAACCGGGATGAAGGATATATTTCCTCTATTCTCACTGTGGAAGACGGGGCAGAGATTAACGGCCGTATGGAGCGGCTGGAGCAATTGTTCCACGATGGAGTACGGATGATTGCCCTTACCTGGAACTACGAAAACTGCTTTGGCTTTCCCAACAGCCCGGATCACGAAGAGCATACAAAAAGAGGGCTGAAGCCATTTGGCTTCGAAGCCGTGGAAAGAATGAACGACCTTGGTATTATTGTGGATGTTTCCCATCTTTCTGAAGCAGGGTTTTATGATGTTGCACAGCATAGCAGAAAACCTTTCGCGGCCAGCCACAGTTGCTGCCGTGCACTGGCAGACCACCCGCGTAACCTGACAGATGATCAGCTTCGTACCATAGGGAATACCGGCAGCATCGTCGGCATAAATTTTTATGATCTGTTTCTCGGAGCGAAACCGGGCTATACCGATATTGATTCCATTATCCGCCATATGGTATACGCAAAAAACAAGGCGGGGATCGAAAGTGTGGCTATGGGATCAGATTTTGACGGCATTGAAAGCACTCTCGAATTCGGTGATTATTCAGGTTTCCCTCAGCTGCTGGCAGCCATGGAAAAATCATTTACGGAAGAGGAAATCGACCTGATCTGCCGGAAGAACTTTCTCCGTGTCTTTTCCGCAGTCTGATCCTTCATCCGGTGCAATTTTTGCTGGACAATTCCACCGCTTTATATGTATAATATTATGATTTAAATAATTCAACCGTTTTCAGGAGCTATAATCTGTCTTTCTTCACGGTTTTATCAACACAAGGAGTATTTAATATGGGTCAGTCAATGTTTCGCAAGGAAAGTATGGAACACATCTCATCTCCCGAGCAGCTCAACGATTATCTGCGTGTTACAACCCCTATGGTGTGGGTCATCCTGATTGCAGTGATCATTCTGCTGGCAGGTATGCTGTTCTGGGGCTCTGCCACTTCGCTGGATAGCTATGCCGCCGGAACTGCGCAGGTGAAGGACGGTCTTCTGGTACTGTATTTTGACGATCAGAGCCTTGCAGAATCCGTTAAACCGGGAATGCAGCTTATGGTTGGAGACAACGTTTTAACTGTAAGCGGCTTAGGTACAACAGAGAGCGGTTCTCCCTTTGCCACAGCAGAAACCACTCTGGCTGACGGAAGCTATCCGGCAAAAATTATCTATAAGCAGACTCAGCTTATCAGGCTGCTGTTCCGGTAAGGAGTACACGCATGAGTCAGGAAAAAATCAAGCAGCCCGTTGTGAAAGGGCGGGCCAAAGTCCCCGTGGTCATGCAGATGGAGGCGCTGGAATGCGGCGCAGCCTCTCTTGCCATGGTGATGGCCTATTACGGAAAGTGGGTTCCTCTGGAACAGGTTCGCCGGGACTGCGGGGTTTCCCGTGATGGTTCCAATGCGAGAAATGTCCTTATGGCTGCCAGAAACTACGGTTTTGACGCTCAGGGATACCGCTGCGAGGTGGATGCATTAAAAACTGAGATGCCCATGCCCTGCATCATTCACTGGAATTTTAACCACTTTGTTGTGTTGGACGGATTCAAAGGCAATTATGCCTATATCAACGACCCTGCAAGAGGCGAAGTCAGGATTTCTCCTGAAGAATTCAACAACTCCTTTACCGGTATCTGCCTGCAGATCACTCCGGGTGAAAACTTCGTTCCCAGCGGGAAACCGAAGAGCACCCTTGAATTTGCCAGGAACCGCCTGAGGGGGACGGGTGCAGCAGTCCTGTTTGTCCTGCTGACCACCGTCATCTCCTCCCTCTTCGGCATCATCAATCCCTTTTACTCTCTCTTTTTTATGGACCGCCTCCTCACGGGAGAAAACCGTGAACTTCTGATTCCGTTTATTGCTATTATGGCTGTGCTTGGCGCTGCGCAGGTCATTATTTCCTGGGTAAATTCCGTCTACTCGCTGAAGATCAACGGGAAGATGGCAGTTGTCGGCAACAGCACCTTCATGTGGAAAATTCTTCGCATGCCGATGGAGTTTTTCTCCCAGCGGCTGGCCGGCGATATTCTTCAGCGGCAGGGCACAAACGCTTCAATCGCTGCGGTTCTGGTCAACACTTTTACGCCTTTATTGCTGAATACCGGGATGATGGTGTTCTACCTGGTTATCATGCTCCGGTACAGTGTACTTCTGACGGCTGTCGGTCTCGTTACGATTGTCCTGAATCTCTTTGTTTCAAGGATCATATCCGCCAAACGCGTTAATATCATGCGCGTGCAGATGCGTGATGCCGGCAAGCTTTCTGCTGCAACTGTCTCCGGTATTCAGATGGTAGAGACGATTAAATCCAGCGGTGCTGAAAACGGATACTTCCAGAAATGGGCCGGCTATCAGGCTTCCGTAAACACCCAGAAGGTCAAATATACCAAGCTCAACCAGTTTCTCGGCAGCATTCCTGATCTGCTCAGCACGATTGCCAATTACGTTGTCATGATTCTGGGAATCTGGCTTGCCATGCAGGGCAGGTTTACTCTCGGTACCATTATGACCTTCCAGGGCTTTCTGAGTTCCTTTATGTCTCCTGCGACAACGTTGATTCATGCCGGACAGACAATCCAGGAGATGCGGACAGACATGGAGCGAGTGGAAGATGTGATGCAGTATCCGGATGATATTCACTTTTCCGATACACTGGCAAAGGAAGGAGCTGATTACTCCAAACTTTCCGGTGAAGTTGAGCTCCGGAATGTTACCTTTGGTTATTCCCGCCTTACTGAGCCGCTGATAAAGGATTTCTCCATGAAAATGAAGCCCGGCAGCCGTGTGGCCTTCGTCGGGAGCAGTGGGTGTGGAAAATCAACACTGGCCAAGATGATCTCCGGCCTTTACCAGCCCTGGAGCGGTGAAATTCTTTTTGACGGCAAACCGATTTCGGAAATTGACCGCAGCATCTTCACCGGTTCCCTGGCAGTAGTTGATCAGGACATCGTGCTGTTTGAAGATACCATCGCCAACAACATTAAAATGTGGGATGACACCATCGAGGACTTTGAAATGATCCTCGCCGCACGCGATGCGCAGATTTACGATGATATCATGGAGCGTGAAGGCGGCTTCTACGGGAAGCTGACCGAAGGCGGAAAGGATCTCTCCGGCGGGCAGCGCCAAAGGCTCGAAATTGCCCGTGTACTGGCGCAGGATCCCTCTATTATCATCATGGATGAGGCAACCTCTGCGCTCGACGCCAAAACGGAATATGAACTGGTGAAAGCGGTAAAAGACCGCGGCATTACCTGCATTGTCATTGCTCACCGTCTCTCCACCATCCGTGACTGTGACGAGATTATTGTCCTGGATAAGGGCGTTGTTGTGGAACGCGGAACGCATGACGAGCTCTACGCCAAAGGCGGATATTATTCAGAGCTCATATCCAATGACTGAGAGGGGGATTGAAGATGGGTTGGTTTGACGAACAGATCAGACAGCGAAAAGAAAACGACCAGGATGTTTTTGAAGAATCAATCTTCCGTATGGCCTCGGCAGTCATAGGCAATCAGAAGGCCGGTCTTCTGAGAGATGAACGCATCATCACCAAGGAAGCTATTGATGACATTCTGAAATATTACCATTATAAACCGGCTGAAATCCCTGACAGTGTAAAGGATCCCGATGAACAGCTGGAGTACTGTTTGCGTCCCCATGGTCTGATGCGGCGCAACGTTATACTTGAAGACGGCTGGTACAAGGATGCTTACGGCCCGATGCTCGCTTTCCGTAAAGAGGACTGCATTCCCGTTGCCCTTCTTCCGAATGCCTTTCTTGGCTATTGGTTCCGCGATCCTGACAGCGGCGAACGGAAAAACCTCAACAGACAGACTTCTCAGCAGTTTGACAAAGACGCCATCTGTTTCTATCGCCCTCTGCCGCTGAAAAAACTCAATATCCCGGATCTGATCCTTTATATGGAACGCTGCCTCAGCAGTGGTGATTTCATTTTTATTGCGGCTCTCTCGCTTCTTTCGGTACTGGTCGGTCTCCTTATCCCTTCCATTACGCAAATTTTGTCCGGCCCTGTGCTGAACAGCAAAAGCGGTACCTTCCTGCTTGGAACAGCTGTCTTCATGATTTCCACCATTGTTTCCAGAAAACTGATCGACATTGTACGGGAACTGACGATGAGCCGTTTGGAGATCAAAACCGATCTCTCCGTGGAAGCAGCCATGATGATGCGTTTGATGAATCTGCCTGCAAATTTCTTCCGCAAATTCTCATCCGGTGAACTCTCGAGCCGTTTCGGTTCCGTCAATCAGCTGTGCAGCCTTCTCCTGGGCTGTGTGTTATCTTCCGGGCTGACATCTCTGATGTCTCTGCTGTATATTACACAGATCACCCATTTTGCTCCTGCGCTGGCTGTTCCCGCGTTGCTGATTATCCTGGCTGGTGTTGTGCTGAGCCTTGTATTTGCTTTCATGCAGATGAAGATCAGCAAGGAAATGCTGGAAAACAGTGCCAAGACCAACGGCCTGAGTTATGCACTGATCACCGGCGTTCAGAAAATCAAGCTCGCCGGGGCGGAAAAGCGGGCATTTTCCCGCTGGGCTGACGCTTATTCCAAAACAGCTGAGCTCACTTATAATCCACCTGTCCTGATAAAGGCAAACGGAGCCATCAACACAGCCGTTACGCTTGCAGGAACCTGTATTCTTTACTACATTGCCGTTATGGCCCATGTAACACCGTCGGAGTATATGGCTTTCAACTCCGCCTATGGTGCTGTCAGTGCTGCTTTTTCAGCTCTGACCAGCGTAGCCCTCACTGTCGCACAGATCAAGCCTATTCTGGAGATGGCAGAGCCTATTCTGCAGGCTGAACCGGAATCCTCGGAAAACAAAGCCATGGTGACTTCCCTTCACGGCAACATCGAGCTCTCAAACGTCTACTTCCGCTATACGGACAACATGCCTTATGTGGTAGACGGCATGAGCCTGAAAATCAAAGCCGGTGAATATATTGCCATTGTCGGGACCACCGGGTGCGGGAAATCCACACTGCTGCGTCTGATGCTTGGATTTGAGACGCCGGAAAAAGGCGCCATCTATTATGACGGGAAAGACATCAGCAAGCTCGATCTCCGCTCACTGAGACGGCGTATCGGGGTCGTCACACAAAACGGCAGCCTTTTCCAGGGGGACATCTATTCCAACATCGTGATTTCAGCTCCTCATCTTACGGTAGATGATGCCTGGGAGGCCGCTGAGATGGCCGGCATTGCCGACGATATCCGTGCCATGCCGATGGGAATGAATACTATCATCTCCGAAGGACAGGGCGGTATCTCCGGCGGGCAGAAGCAGAGACTGATGATTGCCCGTGCCGTTGCTCCGAAGCCGAAAATCCTGATGCTCGACGAAGCTACCTCCGCTCTGGATAATAAAACACAGAAGCAGGTTTCTGATGCACTGGACCGGCTGAAGTGTACACGCATCGTGATTGCGCACCGGCTATCAACTATCAAAAACTGCAACCGGATTCTGGTGCTGGACAAGGGCAGAATCATGGAAGACGGAACCTACGACGAGCTCATTGCAAAAAATGGTTTCTTTGCTGAACTGGTTAAACGGCAGAGACTGGATACCGGAGCTGAAAAGGAGTAACCTTTATGAGTGAAAAAATGACAAAAGAACAGCTTATGCAAATGCTTCCGGATCATCCCGAGCTGCAGGAGCAGCTGAACGCTATGACGGATGAAGATCTCGCTGAGGTAACAGCCGGAATCAGCCTGTACGAGTCCTCAGAGGGTATCAACCGGGATTCCTGGTTTGTTACCCTGCTGATGCGGATCCTGGGCAGGAAACCTGATCAGCGCTCTTCTATGCCTCAGGGGCAGGAACTGCAGGAACCCGGAAAAGTGCCCGAGCCTGCGGAAATAGTCCGCGGCAGTACTCCGCAATGAAACGAAAAGGATGAGATGAATTGTTTTGAAGTTCTATACGCGTGAAAAAAAGCCAAAAGTGTACAGTATCGCTGTGCTGACAGCGGCAGCAGCTCTGCTGCTTTTCGCTGTCGTACAAGGCGCGCCGGAACTTCTTCTCCCGTACGGCAACCTGATTCTGACAGTTTATTTTGCAGGCGTCATTCTTCTGCTGCTTGACGCCTTCCGGAAACAGCTGCAGTACAACCCCTATTCCTACAACACGATTTTTTACCCCGGTATTGCCCTTTTTATCTTTTCCCTGATGGGCACACATGCCTATGTGACGGTGCGCTGTTTTCAGGATCCGGACAGCTATCGCGCAGCACAGATGCTCTTTACACTTGTGCATTCCGCCAAGAACTACATGTTCATCACCACACCCTTTCTGCTGCTGCTTTCGTTCTCGCTTTTCATCTCCAATATTGCTCTGATCCGTCATGAGGGCAGGCGTTTTGTTAATATACTTGGTATTCTGCTCTCTGTTATGATCCTGTCAGGCGAAGTGCTGGTTGCCCTGCTGGACGTCTGGAGTTCCTTTTCCGGCCTCGGAAATCTGCTGCAGAATATGACCGTCAATCTTCTGGCAGCCTTCTATCTATACTTTGAGTGTATGATCATCGGCTCTGTCATTGCTGATCTGATAGCGGCAAAGTTCCATGCAGACCCTGACAGGGATTATCTGCTGGTTCTCGGATGCGGGCTGAAAAAAGACGGAACGCCGACTCCGCTTCTGCGGGGAAGACTGGATCTCGCAATGAAATTTGATGAAGAGCAGCAGGCAGCTTCAGGAAAAAAAGCAGTATATATTGTCTCCGGCGGGCAGGGGCCGGATGAGGTCTGTTCCGAGGCAGCTTCCATGCGGAACTATCTTCTGCAGCAGGGTATTCCGGAGGCGCGCATCCTTTCGGAAGACCGTTCTACTGACACTGCGGAAAATATGCTGTTTTCATCTCAGCTGCTAGGTGAAGCGTCAAAAAAAGCCAATATTGCTTTTTTTACGACCAACTATCATGTATTTCGTGCCGGATTAAAGTCCCGCCAGGCGGGGATGCGGGCTGTCGGCATGGGTGCTAAGACAAAATGGTATTTCTGGCCGAATGCTGCTGTGCGGGAATTTGTCGGTCTGCTGACGGAACACAGAGGAAAACAGGCACTGCTTCTGTCAGGTATTGCCGTTGTGTACGCCGTTCTGACAGTTCTTGTCTACCTCTGACAGATTCCGGAGAGGCTCTGTTAACAGAAAATTTACGGTATATACAAAAATTGTTGGATTTTTACCCTCTTGTTATGGTATAATCCCTTTCGGTGTAAAATTTTCAGCCCGTATTCCCGTGTCTGTGTGACAGTAGTGTGACAGTTCTTGTGCTATACTGATCATGCTAACGGCGGAACAAACAACTTTATATTCAAACATCAATGATATTACCAGCTGACAAAGCTGATAATAAATAAAAAAACAGGAGAAAAATAAAATGAGCGAACCCATCAATGAGAAAGAACTGAACGAAGTATCCGGCGGCACAGCTGCAGGCCCGTCCTGGACCCAGAACGGCATGACCTTCTACCGCATCGTTTTCGGTGATACCCTTTCCGAAATCGCATACCGCTTCCATACTTCCGTGTATGCCATCCAGGCACTCAACCCGACCCTGATTAAGGACGTCAACAAGATCCAGGCTGGCTGGGAGATCAGAGTTCTCTGATTTTTCTTCAGGCACAGTTTCCCGCTGTCTCCAAGGCAGCGGGATCTTGTTATTTTCTTGTTTATCCGCTTTCGGCAGCAAAATGCAGAATCCGAAAACCATTACAGATGACTGAGAGGAAATAACGTGGCTCACCCTTTGATTGACCGGACTTTTTTTGAGTCCATCATTAATTTTGAAAAATCCGAGCAGGCGCAGGACTATTACTACAAAGTCATGGACACCGTTGTGGAACGCGACGGGAAAGCTGATACCGTCAGAAACCGTATCCTCCGGACATATTCCATGCTTTTCTGCGATGATCTCGGTGCCGTCGCCGGGCAATTGGCTACACCCGAAGACGTGGAAGCAACAGCTGACAGGCTTCATACCGGTACAATGGGATATGATCCCAAGCACTGGTACCGCATGCAGCATCACTTCCCCATTATTGACGAAGACAACTACGATCGTTTTGCGGCTCTTGTCATTGCCGACCTTAACGTAGGCCCTTTGAGGGAAGCAGCCATGAACAACGGAGATATGCTCCTCGTAGGAGAGCCGAATTCCCTGACAATGACCCGTGAGCAGAGAAGCCACCAGCGGGTAAGAGTTGTCCGCCTCCCGGGTGAATCGTTATGAAAATTTTATTGGTTGACAACAGCAGGGATGCTCTTGATGAACTGAAAGCTTCCATCCTTGCGGTTTATCCCGATGAGGAGATCTACTGCTTTGAAAGCAGCCTGGAAGCTCTGGCCATGGCCAGAACACAGGAGATTGACATTGCCTTCCTCGCTGTGGAAATGCCCGAACTGAACGGGCTGGATCTCGGCCAGTATCTGGTGGATCTGTATCCGCTGGTAAATCTGATCTTCCTTGCAGAGGAACGGGACCGTGCGTACGATGCCATGGTGCTGCATGCCAGCGGCTACATGCTCAGACCGGTTACACAGGAAGCAATCAAAAAAGAGCTGGATGATCTCCGGCATTCTTCCGTTCAGAAAAACCATAAGCGTGTCTTTGCGCAGACCTTTGGCAACTTTGAACTGTTTGTTGACGGCAAACCGATTGACTTCCGCTATTCCCGTACAAAAGAAATCGTGGCACTGCTGATCAACAACCGCGGCGCAGAGACCTCAAACGGTGAAATCATCGCCACCCTCTGGGAGGATGACGGTGACCCTGAGAAGAAAGCATCCTATCTCAGCAATCTCCGCCAGGATCTCCAGAATACGCTGACGCGCTACAAACTCAACGGAATCATCCTTAAAAGGCGCGGCAGAATGGCAATCGCCAAAGACAAAATCGAATGCGATCTCTTCGACTGGCTGGAAAAGAAACAGAACTCTCAATATCATTATATCGGAGACTACATGAACCAGTACAGCTGGCCGGAATATACCCACGCGGAGCTCGACGAAATCAACTATGCGCTCGAAGACGAAGGATACTGACAGCCGGCATCCTTCGTCTCTTTTTCTGCGGCGTCACAGCCGTGTGACATTAGTGTGACAGTAGTGTGACATTTCGTGTGATATACTGAATCCGCAGTCAGGGAAAAGGATTTCTCCTTTCCCGGGCTGAGCAAAAGTCTTCAGACCGGAGGATGATGAAATGAATAATAACGGAGGAAAAATGATGATGCTGAACGATGAACAAACAGCCGCTGCAGTTGGCGGCACTGCGAAAGGTGCGGAATGGAAATTCCAGGGCATGACCTATTACCGGGTTGCCCAGGGTGACACTCTTAACGAGATTGCTCGCAGATTCAACACCTCCAGCGAAGCCATCAAAGCTCTGAACCCTGTCCTGATCAAGAATCTTGACGGGATCCGGGTCGGCATGGAACTGAGAGTGCTCTGATTTCCTTCCCCCGCAGGAGATTGATCCCCGCTGCCGGGTGCGGCGGGGAATTTCAATCGCCGACTACCTAAGAAAGAGAGATTCCAAAATCACATGAAAAACACTGTTGCTGTACTGCTGGCATGCTTTCTGCTGCTTTCCGCAATACCTTTCTCCTCTGCACAGGCAGAGAATGCCCTTCCCGAAGTCGGAGACGTTGTCTGTGGCTTTACCGTAAAAGAAAAAAGAGACTTCTCCATGATCGGGGCTGATCTCGTGCTCTTCGAGCATGAAAAGACTGGCGCCCGCCTGATGTATATTGCCAACAATGACATCAACCGTGCCTTCGACCTGACGTTCTTTACCCGCGCCTCAGACAACACCGGTCTGCCGCATGTATTTGAGCATGCCACACTGAACGGCTCGGACAGATATCCGTCTGATGATCTCTTTTTCAACATGATCTATCAGACATATAACACGTTTCTGAACGCTCAGACAACCCAGCTCTATACCACCTATCCCATGGCAAGCCTTTCGGAAGCGCAGCTTCTCCGGTATGCCGACTTTTATACCGACAGCTGCCTGCATCCCCGCATTCTTGAGGAAGAGAGCATCTTCCGCGAGGAGGCCTGGCGTTACCGGCTTGCCAGCGAAGAGGATGCGCTGACTATTGAAGGCACTGTCTATTCCGAGATGCTTTCCTCATTTGATCTCACCACGGCAGCACGCTACAACTGGATGCGTGCTTCATTCCCGGGAGCGACAGGAGGAAACTCCTACGGCGGGGATCCTTCCTGTATTGCTTCCATGACCTGGGACAGTCTGAAAGCCTACCATGCCGAGTATTATCACCCGTCCAACTGCTTTGCCTATCTTTATGGTTCCTTTGAGGATTACACCGCCTTTCTTGATCTGCTGGACCGGGAGTTTTCTCCCTATGATCGCCGCACTTTCTCCTTTGAGGAGGAGTACACGCCGCTTACAGAATCGGTGACGGAAAGTGTTCCTTTCCCCGTGGAAGAAAACGCTTATACAGATGGTTCTTCCATGATCTATTATTCCTTCCTCTGCCCCGGGCTGAATAAAAACCCGGAAGAGGAACTGCTGCTTAACACCCTGACGGATCTGTTGATCAGCGATTCTTCCGTGCTGATGCAGCGGCTGCGGAATGAGCTGCCGTACGGCTACTGCAGTGCCTATATTGACAGAACCGGCCCTGAAGACTCCATTGCATTTTATGCGATGTATGTCAACCCGGAAGATGCGGAAACCTTCCGCACCATTGTGGACGAATCCCTGGCAGAAATTGCCGAAAAAGGCTTCCCGCAGGAACTGGTGGACACCATGATGAATGCCCTGTCCATGAATCTCCGGCTCGGACGGGAGAACACGAGCCTGGGAATCAGCCTCATCACGGGAGATTTTGCTCCGGCTATGGCTGAAACAGGCAATCCCTTTGACTATCTTGATTATATAGATGCCCTGCAGAAAATGGATACCTGGAATCAGGCGGGTGAATATGTAAGAGCTATTCAGGAATGGCTCAACCGTGATGCTGTCACGGTACTGGTAACCACTTATCCGGAAGCCGGCCTGAAAGAGCAGCAGGATGCCGCAGAAGCGGAACGCCTTGCAGCTGTGAAAGCCTCCATGACGGAAAAAGAGCTTCAGGCAATCATCGATGCAACCAATGCTGAAAAAGCAGAAAAACCTGATACCTCTGCATACCTGGCACAGCTTCAGGCTGTCTCTGTCTCTTCCCTGCCGGAAGAAATACGCGCCTTTGAACTCTCCGACGAAACTGTTGAGGACGGCGTCCGCCATATCAGCGCTGCGGCAGAAGTCGACGGCATTGGAAGAACAATGCTGCTCTTCCCTGCCGATGGTCTGGATCAGGAGGACCTGCACTGGTACGCACTTTATATCAGTCTGATTGGCCAGCTTGATACATCCGTCCATACACAGCAGGAGCTCTCTTCGCTGATCGCCCGCTATCTGTTCGGCCTGGAAACCCGTTATGCCATGTTCGACACCTATGGCACAAAAGACTTTCAGCCCTTCCTGCGTGCCGGCTGGATTACGCTGGAGGAGGATCTGCAGCAGGGATATGACCTTCTCTATGAGCTCCTTTATGATACGCAGTTTACCGATACCGAAACTCTCGCCGGCCTGATTGACAGAGAACTCTCTGCTCAGAAAAATGCCGTCACCTATGGGGCATACACAGTCATGCTTTATCGTATGCTCGGTGCCGGATCTCCGCTCTACGCCTACTACGATCACCTTTCCGGCCTGGACTACTATGATTTTCTCGTGAAAGCCGACGCCCTGATTGAGTCGGATCCGGCTGCTGTTACAGCCGCTCTGGAGAAGATTCAGAAACACTTCCATAACCGGACAGATGTTGTCAGTCTGTTTGCAGGGGATTCTGCCATGTTCGAGGCAAACACCGCCTGTGCAGACGAATTCCTCTCAAAGCTTGAAGCAAAACCTGTCGTCCCCGTGAAGTATTCCTTCGAAGCTCCGGCCCGGCGCGAAGCGCTGATTATTGACAGCACCGTGCAGTATAACGGAATAGTCGGAGATTTTAATGCGCTCGGCCTCCCGGATTATACAGCAGATCTGGAAGCAGTTTCCGCACTGGTCCTGGACAAATATCTTATTCCGGAACTGCGTGAAACCTACGGCGTATACACCCCGATGCACGGCTTTCTGGAAAACGGAGGCACTTATCTTCTCACGTACAGCGATCCGAATATCCGCGAAACCTTTGATGTCTATGCAGCACTGCCGGAATTTCTGGCCGGTCGCGAGATGGATCAGAACGTGCTGAACGGATATATACTCTCAGCGTATTCCACACTGGCCCGCCCCGAGGGAGAACTGAGCGGCGCAATTTCCGCTATAATTTCCAGGATCTGCCTTGAGCCGGAAAACCTGAAGATTCAGCGGATGCAGGAGCTGAAATCCCTCACGCCGGAAAAACTTGCCTCCTATGCAGCTGCATACCGCAGCCTTGATGAAAACGCCCATATTTTCACCGCCGGCAATGCCACGGCGATTCAGGATAACGCAGAGTTATACGACCGTATCCTCGATCCCTTTGCATAAACCGATCTGAAGCCCGGATTCTACTCCGGGCTTCTTTTTTCGGTCTGCACGGTTTTCCCTTTCGTTAAAATTAAAAATAAACTTATTGTCGGATAGCCGCAAATATGATATGATAAATTGTAACAACCCGTAAAAACCGGACCAGATAAAACTCACAGAAAAAGGAGAAGTAAATATGATCAGAGCCGAATACGAACGCTGGCTTGCACACGACCTGGAGGATCCCGATCTTCTGCCGGAGCTGCTGCGGATTCAGAACAATGAGGATGAAATCGACGACCGTTTTGCCGTATCCCTGAAGTTCGGCACAGCCGGTCTGCGTGGCACACTGGGTGCAGGCACCAACCGTATGAACATCTGGGTAGTCCGCCAGGCAACGCAGGGCCTTGCAAACTGGGTTCTGACGCAGGGCGGTACACAGACCGTTGCCATTTCCTATGACAGCCGCCTGAAAAGCGATGTATTTGCCAAAGAGGCTGCCGGGGTTCTTGCTGCAAACGGAATCAGCGTCAGAATCTACGACGTTCTGATGCCTGTTCCCGCGCTGTCCTTTGCCACGAGATACTATAACTGCAATGCCGGCATCATGGTTACTGCCTCTCACAATCCGGCCAAATACAACGGCTATAAAGCTTACGGGCCGGACGGCTGTCAGATGACGGATGATGCAGCGGCTATTGTATACAATGAAATTCAGAAAACCGACATTCTCACCGGTGCAAAGCGCATCAGCTTTGCGGAAGGCGTTGAGAGAGGTCTGATCCGCTTTGTCGGTGATGACTGTAAAAAGGCGTTTTATGAGGCCATCGAGGCAAGGCAGGTTCGCCCCGGCCTGGCAAAGACTTCCGGCCTCAGGCTGGTATATTCCCCGTTGAACGGCACAGGTCTCATCCCTGTGACTAAAGTTCTGAACGATATGGGCATTACGGATATTACGATTGTCCCCGAGCAGGAATATCCAAACGGATACTTCACCACCTGCCCGTACCCCAACCCGGAAATCTTCGAGGCGCTGAAATACGGCCTTGAGCTTGCGAAAGGTGTAAATGCCGATCTGATGCTGGCAACTGACCCGGATGCCGACCGCGTTGGTATCGCCATGCGCTGCCCGGACGGCAGCTATGAGCTGGTCTCCGGCAATGAAATGGGTGCTCTGCTGCTGGATTATATCTGTGCCGGCCGTATCGAGAAGGGCACCATGCCGGAAAAGCCGGTTGCCGTGATGTCTATTGTCTCCACTCCTCTGGCAGATGCCATCGCCGCGCACTACGGCGTTGAAATGCGCCACACACTGACAGGCTTCAAGTGGATCGGCGATCAGATCGCACGCCTGGAAGCAGACGGAGAAGTTGACCGTTTCATCTTCGGTTTTGAAGAGAGCTACGGCTACCTGGCCGGCCCGTATGTTCGTGACAAGGATGCCGTGATCGCTTCCATGCTGATCTGTGAAATGGCGGCCTACTACCGCAGCATCGGCTCTTCCATCAAGCAGCGTCTGGATGAGATTTATGCCGAATACGGCCGTTATCTGAACAAGGTCGATTCCTTCGAATTCCCGGGGCTCTCCGGCATGGACAAAATGGCCGGCATCATGAAATCCCTTCGTGAAACCCCGCCTGCAGATTTTGCCGGTATTCCCGTAAAAACTGTGACGGATTACAACGATCCTGAAAAGACAGGTCTGCCGAAAGCAAACGTTTTGATCTACTCACTGGAAGACGGCTCAACTGTCATCGTACGCCCCTCCGGTACCGAACCGAAAATCAAGACTTACTTCACTACAAAAGGCAAAGATCTGGAAGAAGCGCAGGCAAAGAAGGATCTGCTTGCTGATGCATGCAGGCCCATCCTCTCATAAAATACGACAAGCACATAAACCTCAGGAGTTATCATGGATCAGAAAAAAACTCAGGGTAAGCTTCCGGTTAAAAACTATGTCGGATACGCCATGGGAGACATGGCCGGCGTTATCACCTTCGGCACCATCGGTTCCTTCCTGCAGATGTTCTATACCGATATTCTGCACATCTCACTTGCCAGCATCACCGTGCTGATGATGGTTGCCCGTATCTGGGATGCGATCAACGACCCTATGTGCGGAGCGCTGATTGATGCCCAGAAGCCGACAAAATACGGCCGTTTCCGCCCCTACGTCTGGTATTTCTCCGTTCCGCTGGCGCTGGCCTTCATCGCCACCTTCTATAAAGTGCCCGGCCTGTCGGAGAAGGGCTATCTGGTTTATGCCTACATAACTTACATCCTCTATGGCATGATGTATACTGCCGTAAACATTCCTTATGGCTCCATGGCATCTGTCATGACCACTGACCAGACAGAGCGGTCGACGCTGTCTGTCATCCGTTCTCTCGGTGCAGGCCTCGGAACCGCCCTTTCACAGATGGTGCTTCCGCTGTTTGTTTTCTCCACGGTTGCCGGAGGCGCCAAGATTCTGGATCAGAACAAGCTCTTCCGCGGAGTTGTCATTCTGGCTGTGCTCAGCGTGGTGATCTATTTCCTCTTCTTTAAGCTGACAAGGGAATATGTCGCCCCGGTGAAAGATCAGAAGAACGAAAACCTGCTGAAAACCTTTGGCAAACTCATGAAAAACCGGCCGTTTGTTACGCTGTGCCTGGCTTCCATGCTCCTGATCGCCGGCAGCATGTATACACAGACCGTTTTCAACTACCTGTTCAAAAACTATTTTGAAAAACCGGGGCTCTTCTCTCTGGTGACAGTCGCCACGTACCTGCCGATGCTTCTTCTCATGCCGTTTGTCGGCAAGCTGGTACGCCGCTACAGTAAAAAAGGGATCTGCGCACTCGGCAGCCTGGCTGCAGCTATTGCCTTCCTGGTGCTGTTCTTCCTCAGAACACAGAACGCTTACCTCTTCCTCGGAGTGGTTGTCCTGAGCGGTTTCGGACTTTGCTTCTTCACGCTGGAAGTCTGGGCAATGGTGACAGACGTCATTGACTACCATGAGAAACTGCACCACCGCAGAGACGAAGGCACCACTTACGCCTGCTTCTCTTTCTTCCGGAAGCTCGGTCAGACGCTGGCGGGCATCGGTGCCTCAATGGCTCTGGCAGCCGTCGGTTACAGCACCGCGCAGGACGTCGTCGTGCAGACGGAAGCCGTCAACAAGGGCATCTATTCCATTGCAACAATCGTCCCCTTCGTGATGTATCTGTGCATGTTCCTGCTGCTGCAGGTCGGCTATCCGCTGACCCGTAAAGCCCTGGAACAGCTCCATGCCGACCTTGGCGAATAACCGAATAACCATTAACTCAATCCGAAAAACCTGTAAAAGCCATCTCCCTTGCAGAAGATGGCTTTTATCTGTCTTTCCCTCTTTCTCTCATAATAATGATGCCGGGTTTTCTGTGACGCTTTTGTGATGGTCCTTATGATATACTGTATCCACAAGAACAAAAAAGAAAGGACCCGCTCATCATGAAAAAAGCATCTGACAGCATGCAGGTATTTACCAAGGCACTTGTATTGAGCACTGCAGTATTTGCACTTCTGCTTGTGCTCGGTACTATGATAACCCAGATACTCTGAATACAGACATCTGAAGCAGAAAACTCGGAGGTACCAAAATGTTGGTTAGCATCAGAAAGAAAATCGCAGTCAGTATACTGACGGGTGTTGTCCTCATGTTTACGGCAGCAGGAGCATCTTCTGCCGAAGCTGAACAGACGTACATGCCGGACTCCTATGAAATGCACTTTTTGCTGGATTCAGACCTTGCGCTGGACGAAAACCATGAGCTGAAGCCGGAACTCCGCAGGGAGTATGAGATCAGCAGCAAGGTCAAGACCTATAGCCTGGCATATTTTGAAACACCGGACAGATCCTTCATGAATGAAGGCTGGGTCAACCGGCTTCGGAGGAAGGAAGGCGGAAAGAACAGTTTTGAACTGACCTACAAAAAACGCTATCCAGTCTCTGACGGTGATATCAGCGCCGCGATGCGGCTTGCGGAATCGGATGGATTTGACCTCTCAGATGAAATGTGGGAAACAGAAATCGAATGGGGATATTCCGGTATGACGCTTAGTGTTTCCACGGAAAGCAACTTTACCCACGGCGGGCATATGAGCCTGGAGGATCTCAAACGGGCTGACGCAAATGCCATCGCTGTCCGGCATATGCCCTCTGAAGAACTTAACTGGAAGGAAGAATCGTGGGGCAGTACGAAGATGGAAGCTGCCCGTATGGCAGGGCCGATCATCTTCAACCGGTATAAAGGAACAGCCTTCGGGCAGGAAGTCCGGATCGAGGTCTGGATACTGCCGGGGGATGAAACAGAAGCAAACCGCTATATAACAGAACTCTCTTTTAAAACGGATAAATATGAAGATGCTGCTGCCGGCCGGGAAGAATTAACAGCCAGACTTACGGAAGCAGGTCTGCTGATCCCAGACGATGCCATGAAAACCCAGGAAATTCTGAATACATACTTCAATGAACTCATTCCCTGAATCGCAGCCAGAAAAATAAGATTCCGGATTATTGGACTAAATAAGTATATATATCAAACCGCAGGATTTCTCCTGCGGTTTTTTTAACGATAATCAATAATGAATGATCTTATTCAACAGGATAGTCACCCTGCCCCTTGAATGCAACTCCCCATGCACTTGACGGAGCAGTAAAGTCGCGGTTTACGCGCTCATCTACGGCGGCAACAAAGTGCAGGCGCATTTCGTGTTCAGGATTATCCTTATCCACTTCTGTGACCTTGCCGTTCTTATCGGTCAGAGTCATCTTCCATCCGTGATAGTCCCAGGTGCCTTCTTCGACAAGACCTGCTGTTTTGAATGTGAAAGTGTAAGTATTGTCGGTGTTGATGTCAAGCAGATAATTCTCCGAATCGGAAATGAAGGAGAAGAGCACCTGTTTTTCTGCGAGTGAAGCATCAGCATCGGAGTCATTGGCAGGTACTGAATTGACAAGGCCCTCAGGCGGATCATAGTCTCCCTGTCCCTTGAATGCAACTCCCCATGCACTTGACGGAGCAGTAAAATCACGGCTTACGCGCTCATCTACGGCGGCAACAAAGTGCAGGCGCATTTCGTGTTCAGGATTATCCTTATCCTCTTCTGTGACCTTGCCGTTCTTATCGGTCA
>JAEEGH010013479.1_pt1 | contig 18121 bp, 11 predicted proteins | sample 9134181 | NCBI WGS metagenome assembly JAEEGH01 (sample SAMN16246544, study PRJNA631951) | gut metagenome | biome: gut microbiome; feature: rumen; material: DP-attached | host: Bos | place: Iran: Karaj | collected 2018-10 | reverse complement strand
GTTCCTCGCGTATCATCGAATTAAACCACATGTTCCTCCGCTTGTGCGGGCCCCCGTCAATTCCTTTGAGTTTCACCGTTGCCGGCGTACTCCCCAGGTGGGATGCTTAATGCTTTCGCTTGGCCGCCGGCACAAAAAGGCCGACAGCGGGCATCCATCGTTTACCGCGCGGACTACCAGGGTATCTAATCCTGTTCGATACCCGCGCTTTCGAGCATGAGCGTCAGTAACACTGCGGAAGGCTGCCTTCGCAATCGGGGTTCTTCGTGATATCTAAGCATTTCACCGCTACACCACGAATTCCGCCTTCCTCCCGTGCACTCAAGCCAACCAGTTCGCGACGCAGTGCAGATGTTGAGCAACTACATTTCACGTCACGCTTAATAGGCCGCCTGCGCTCCCTTTAAACCCAATAAATCCGGATAACGCCCGGACCTTCCGTATTACCGCGGCTGCTGGCACGGAATTAGCCGGTCCTTATTCGAACGGTACATGCAATGCGGCACGCGTGCCGCACGTTATTCCCGAACAAAAGAGGTTTACAACCCGTAGGGCCGTCATCCCTCACGCTACTTGGCTGGTTCAGGCTTACGCCCATTGACCAATATTCCTCACTGCTGCCTCCCGTAGGAGTCTGGTCCGTGTCTCAGTACCAGTGTGGGGGACCTTCCTCTCAGAACCCCTACTGATCGTAGGCCAGGTGGGCCGTTACCCCGCCTGCAGCCTAATCAGACGCATCCCCATCCCATAGCGATAAATCTTTACTCCAAATCAGATGTCCTCTTCGGAGAACATAGGGTATTAATCCGCATTTCTACGGGCTATCCCCTACTATGGGGAAGGTTGGATACGCGTTACTCACCCGTGCGCCGGTCGCCATCGGAAGTTGCAAGCAACCCCCATGCTGCCCCTCGACTTGCATGTGTTAAGCCTGTAGCTAGCGTTCATCCTGAGCCAGGATCAAACTCTCCGTTGTATAATCTTTATCTTCATACGGCCATAAGGCCATACTGTCTGTCTCAGAACGTCCGTATCCGAATAGTCTCGAAGTGTTAAAGGCACCTTGGTTACATCATGCATGGCTCATCGCCATGCGACGGTAGGCTTTCTTTACCCGGCGGATCACCTCAACGGATCCCCGCCGATAAGCTTCTTGTACTACTACTTCTCTGTCTTATGTAAATCTTTCAAAGAACTCTCTTTTAATGCCAGCACCTCTTTTTTGAGGCGAAAGCGGATGCAAAGGTAAGCAAAAAATAAATAGCCTGCAAATATTTTCCCAACTATTTTCAAAGAAAAATGAAAGTTTTCGCTTTTCTTGACGATTTAAGCCTATTTACAGACTTTTTGGCCGAGAGATGAGTTAAGATGGATGGTTTAAGTACAACAACAAACATATTTATTTCTATATGAACAATTACTGATTACCATGATACCTATAATACATTATTATATATATTATAAGGCAGCACTTTCAATGGAATTCGAAAAAAGCAAATGGATATAGACGACGCGACAGGAGAAATCATCTCACAACGATCCGCCCCTCCTCAATAGTAACAGACACGGTACCCAAGCCATTAATCTTCTCTATAATATAGTTAATACTGCTGTCACGCTCAGCCACAAAACGCACCCTTAAGTTGGTAATTTCTTTGTTGAGACAGACAACACTCATATTATAGCGCTGGCCAATGGCAAGCAGCATCTCCTTCATATTAACATTATCGAAATAGAAATAGTTGTCGCGCCACATGGTATAAGGATAAGTGTCTACGTTTCTGACATCGAACATAGCGGTTTGCGAACTATACTTAGCCTGTTGTCCTGGTTTAAGGACTCTTGAACTATTCACAAGGGCACCCGAGGATTTAGCACTCAAGGAAGACACCTCCACACTACCCTCAATGAGGGTTATCTCATTGTTTGAGGCACCTTCATTCTCCCATGACTTGACGTTGAATTCCGTTCCGAGGACCTTGGTATAGATATTGCCAGTTCGCACAATAAACGGTTTAGAAGCATCCTTGGCAACAATGAAATAAGCCTCTCCGCTCAGAGACACCTCTCGGGTATTACCTATAAAATGGGTAGGATAACTGATTCGGCTTCCGGGGTGCAGTTTCACGCGACTGCCATCAGGAAGAAGTATCGTATAATCTTTTCCATAAGGTATGGTAAACCGCATAGTGTCGAGAGGAATGGAGACATCCTCTTTCACCTTGGCGACAACGCTGACAGCATTTTCAGCCCCGTCATTCATTTCTAAGTAAGATGAAATGTCTACCTGCTTACCTCTCGAATCAGTAAGCATTGCATCATTTGCTCCTTCTATGGCAGCAAAGAGCATATCCTCATTTGAATTTAAAGAGGAGTTGTTTGAAGAAGAATGCAAGAAAAACACAGCCCATAAGACAGCAGCCGCAGCCGCTACACCACCGGCAAACAACAATTTTTTTACAACAGCATGTCTCCGCTGTTGTCGCAAAGAATGAGAATGCTTGTTGTTAAACTGTTCCAAACGCGCCTCCACATCAAAATCTTCCTTCTGCTGACGCAGCAGATGGGCAGCTATATGAATATCCTCACAGGCCTTCATGAGGTCCGGGTCATTCTTCAGTTTCTGAATCTGTTCCTCAGAAAGAGAAGTTCCTTGTTCCATAATGTCAAGTACTTCTTCCATCTTCATATCGCTATTTTGCTCTTTTTCTACTTTGGCTGTTTAATCCTATTACGATTATACTGTGGAAAGAGTATCACATTTTATCATAATTTAAGATTTAGGCCTCGTATCATTTTTAATGCCTTCATGATATGGTTTTTCACGACGGTCTCTGTGATTTCCATTATTTTGGCCACCTCCTTGTATCGTTTTCTGTCTACATAACATGCAATGAAAATATCCTTGGTGGGTGGTTCAAGCATATTAAGCACTTTTTCTATAATCTGCTCACGTTCTTTCATTTCCATAGCACGGTGAGGGTCATAATAGGCATCACCCATGAGCATAACTTGTGCAGCATATTGCTTACGAGTATTGAAATGGCGCAACCAGTCTATGCACTTGTTGCGTACATTAGTATATAGATATTGTTTAACGGTAGCTCGCTCAATGGAGGCATAGTTAAGCCATACATCTTCGAAGGCAGCCTCTACGATATCATAACATTCATCCACATCATCGACATATTGCCTTGCGAAGAAATATAAAGGTTTATAGTAGGTTCTGAAAACCTCATCGAACTCTTTATGCGTCTCCATTAACCGCCATTTTGATTGCAAAAGTAATCATTTATACTGAAAATAAGAAAAAATTGTAAGAAAAAAAAGTCCTTTTTTCTCATACCAAAAACAAAACTCATACGTAACAAAATATATAATCAATTAATATTAATGATTTAATATCGCTTATGAGAAAAAGACGATTCTTGTTTATGATGATCATCATGATTTTCTGCTTGTCGTCGGTAGCGGCCCAAGACAACAAGAAAATCACTTTGACATTTAAGAATGAAAAGTTGTCAGATGCTTTGCGACAACTGGAAAAAGCCAGTACTTATAAGATTATGTTCACCTATAATGAGGTGGAAATCTATCAAGTCTCTGGCAAGGTGAAAGACCAGACTTTTGAACAGGCACTGAAATATGTGCTTGCAGGAAAGCCTTTGGAGTACACAATCTCTGGTAACTTAGTTACGGTCAAGTCAACAAAACGTACACAACCTGCATTGACAGGTAATAGAAATGTCTCGGGATATGTGAAAGACGAGAGTGGAGAACCCATTATCGGTGCTCCGGTCTGTATTGGTGAGTCACGGGTCTGTACGGTGACAGATGCTAATGGTTTTTATACCTTTCCCATACCCCAGGAAGAAACAATTCTCAAATTTACCTATGTGGGATTAAGCGCTGAATATGTGCAAATCGCACGAGGCGCCAGCGATGTCAGGCGTGACGTAATCATGCGTGCTGACAACAAGATCGACGAGGTGGTGGTAACAGGTATTTTCCGCAAGGCCAAGGAGAGCTACACAGGATCGGTATCAACAATCGACAAGGAACAGTTGCAGCAATACCGCGGCCAGAACCTGCTGCAGACCCTGAAAAACGTAGATGCCAGCATCAACTTCGGAATCGACAACCTGAATGGTTCAAACCCGAACAACTTGCCGAACATTAACATACGCGGTACATCGTCGCTTCCCATGAGCGTTGAGGAGTTCAATGCTGGACAGTCGAGCAACCCCAACACCCCGCTTATCATTATGGATGGCTTTGAAATCTCGCTTACCAAGTTGATGGACTACAATGATGAAGAGATTGAGAGCATTAACATCCTGAAAGATGCCGCCGCCACCGCCATATACGGTTCACGCGGTGCCAACGGTGTCATCGTGGTTGTGTCTAAGCAGCCCGAGCCCGGAAAGTTAAGAGTTAATGTGGAGGCTGGTCTCACCTTTGAGGTACCCGACCTGAGCAGCTATCACCTGCTTAATGCCGCTGACAAGCTGGAACTGGAGCGAAAGGCTGGACTGTATGACTACCCCTACAACATGGACGTTAGTATGAGCAGTTCCGACATCCATTATATTGAGGCATATAACAAACGTCATTATGATGTGCTACGTGGTGTGGATACCGACTGGTTGTCGAAGCCGTTGCGCACAGGTGTTGGCCAACGTTACAACTTGCGTGTAGAAGGTGGTAGCAAAGAGTTCCGATGGGCTGCCGACGCGCAATGGAAAGACACCGAAGGTGCCATGAAAGGCAGCAACCGCCGAATCTTTAACGGTGGCATAACCCTGTTGTACACCTTTAAAAACCTTACTTTCCGTAACTACACCTCAGTTGGCATCAACAACTCCAAAGAGAGTCCCTATGGAACATTCAGCGACTATGTTATTCAGCAACCTTACAATGCGCCATACGATGAGGAAGGAAACCTCAGGAAGTTCTTCGACCCCTTCATGTCTTACCGGGGCGCACCCGAGAATCCGCTCTATAATGCTTCACTTGGAAGTTTCAACAAATCCGGGTATCAGGAGTTGACCAACAATTTTGCCGTTGATTGGCAAATACTGCCCGAGCTCACCCTACGCGGACAGTTGGGTATCTCTAAGAATGACAGCGAGACGAATTTCTTCCGTTCACCCGAAGACACTTATTATCAGAACGACACTTCCGGACAATATACGACAGGTGAGGGTTTCCTCCGTCGTGGTTATTACCGTTATACCGACGGTAAGTCGTTATCTTTTAATGCTGATGTCACCCTCTCTTACAATAAGGTATTCCAAGAGGTGCACTCACTCTATGTAGGTGCCAACTGGTCGATGCGCCAGAACAACTACGACGGGTTTACAGCAGCCTTCGAGGGTATCTCCAGCGATTCACAGGCAAAGATCGGTAATGCCCGTATGTATGCCCAGAATGAGATGCCGTATGGCTCAAACACTAAGACGCATATGTTCGGTGTCACCGGCAACGTGAACTATACCTATGGCGGTAAGTATTATGTTGACTTCTCTTACCGTGTTGACGGTAATTCCACCTACGGCAGCGACAAGAAATATTCATCATTCTACAGTGCCGGTATCGGATGGAATCTCCACAACGAGGCTTTCCTGAAAGGCAACGAAGTGATCAACATGCTGCGACTGAAAGCCAGTTATGGTGAGACTGGTGCTGCCTCAGGAGCTTTGGAGACCGATGCCTATACCTATTTCAATTATATCACGGACAACCGTTATATGAACTGGACTGGTGCCGAACTGGGAGGACTGGGTAACCCCGACCTTACCTGGCAGCTCACCAAGGAATTCAATATAGGAACGGAGTTCGGATTGTGGGACAACCGCGTGAGAGGTACGTTTGAGTATTATATCAAGAACACCAACAACCTACTTTCTTCGATGGATATGCCGCTCTCTATGGGATTCCCCTCTTACAGGGCCAATATCGGTGAGGTGAAAAACAACGGTTGGGAAGCATCCTTGCAGGTGTTTGTCATCCGCGACCGTGCCCGTCAATTCAACTGGCTCATCGGCGGTCAGCTGGTTTATAATAAGAACAAAATTACCAAGTTGTCACAAGCCATCAAGGATCAGACAGAAGCGTTTATGATGAGTGACAGGATTGAGTCGAACACTGATACCGGTACCGGTATTCAGAACCTGTTCTATGAGGGTTATCCACAGAATGCTATCTATGCCGTGCGTTCACTGGGTATCGACCCGAGTACGGGTAATGAGCTTTACCTTGACAAAGACGGAAATTTCACTGATGTGTGGAAGGAGTCTAACAAGGTATATTGCGGCAGTGCCGATCCCAAATACCGTGGAAATCTGAATACGATGGTGCAGTGGAAAGACTTTACGCTGAATGCTTCCTTTGGTTACTACTGGGGAGGAAAGATGTATAATTCCACTTTGCGCGACCGTGTGGAGGTTACGCTGAACACGATTGCTCAAAGAAATGTTGACGAGCGTGTGCTTACCAGCCGCTGGTTCCAAGAAGGCGACGTAGTGTTCTTCCGTCGTTTGGGAGCAACGACGTCGAAGGCTTCTTCCCGTTATGTCATGGACAACAATGTATTGGAGTTGCAGAGTGTCAGTCTGCAGTACAAACTGCATAACGACTGGCTGAGAAACAATTTCAAGCTGCAGTCGGCCATCTTCAGCCTGAACATGAACGACCTGATCCACTGGGGAACTATTCGCATGGAGCGTGGTACAAGCTATCCCTTTGCCCGCAACATTCAGGCTAGCGTGAAACTGTTATTCTAATTGAGAATTGATAATTGAAAATAGATAATTATGAGTACATATAAAAATATAAAGATACAGGCATCTGGATTCTTCTTCTGTTTCTTGCTGTTTTTACCCTGCCTATTATCGTCGTGTGACGACTGGCTCGATGTTCGTGGCGAGAATATTGCAAAGGAGCAAGACCAGTTTGAAAACTATAAAGGATTTCGTGATGTGCTGACGGGCATCTATATGAAGATGGGAGCTACCGATCTATACGGTCAGCGGATGACCATGACCGATATCGAATGTCTGGCAGATCTGTGGTATCCTTCAACAGAAAACGGTGATCCCACAAAGTATTATCTCTCCAAGCATGACTATTCGAAGGATGAGCCGAAAAGTGTTTTCAAAAGCATTTATGCCAGCGCCTTTACTGTGATAACTTCGGCGAATGTGCTGCTGAAGAATCTTGAGGAGGAAGGCGGTAATATTGCCGATGCCAAGGCCCGCGACATGATCAAGGGTGAAGCCTACGCCATCCGTGCATATTGCCAGTTCGACTTACTCCGTCTTTTCGGACAACTGCCTCAGGGTGGTTCAAAAACCGTGAAGCTTCCTTATTCTTACACGACAAGCATCAGTGAGATGCCTTCCTATTATGATTACAACGAGTATGTGAACCGTTTAGGACAGGATATCGATCAAGCAGAGAAATTACTGAAAGACAGTGATCCTATTTTCGAGTCAACGTTCAGACAGCTGAATAGTCCCAGTAATAATGTTCAGGACGATTTCAAGTACTATCGTCAGTCACGCCTCAACTATTGGGCAGTGCGCGCTCTTCATGCACGTCTGGCGCTCTACACGGGTAAGACATCCGAGGCTCATACCATCGCCATGGATATCATCAACGCCAAAGGAGCCGACGGTCAGCCGCTCATCACGCTCAGTGGCATCAGCGACTATCAGAACGGCTATAACGGTCTGCCGTCTGAGTGTCTGTTCTACATTAGCAAGTACGATGTAAACGACTACGCCAACAGAGTGCTCATCGGTGGCCTCGACATGCAGGTACGCGACTATTATTATTCGATTACCAACGACATGCTCAATGAGCTCTATGCTTCTATTCCCGGTGCCACTGCTTCTCATAACCGTTACCTGAACGAATGGAACCGTCTGGCGAAGGATGTCTCCAGCAAGATTGCTCCCACACTGAAGAAATATTGGTATGATGAGAGCAAGAACAACAATGCCAACACCCTGGTAACCAAGTTGCAGATTATCCCGATGCTACGCCTGTCGGAAATCTATCTTATTGCCATGGAGACAAGCAACTCCCTGTCTGAGGTACAGTCACTCTACGACACTTACATGGCTGCTTGTGCTTTTACGCTCTACACACCTTTCGAGTCGCTCGAACAAGCACGCGAGGAGATCATCAACGAATATCGCCGTGAGCTGTTTGGCGAAGGTCAGATGTTCTTCACCTATAAGCGTAAGGCTTCCACGTGGATGATGTGGAATACTGAGACCATCAAAGAAGACGACTATGTTCTTCCGTTGCCCGCCACGGAGTACGACCCGGCACTCATTAAGAATTGATAACGATAAAAAGATAATGATATGACAAGTATATATAAAAGAACCAAGCTGACAACTATGCAGTCGATGAGCCGTTTCTCTGGTGTGCTGCTCCTCGTTTCCTGCTTATTGTCATTAACGTCATGCGAAAAGGACTTGGAGGTTTATAATACCGAAACATGCAGGTTGAATTTCTACTACAACCTAAACAACCGTTCCGACTTTAATGAGAGTCTTGCGCGCACCGCTTATTCGTTCATCTATGGCAGTTCCGACCGCCAGCGCGACACATTGTGGTTTCCGGTGCAGACCATGGGATTCACCTCCGACCGTGACCGCCCCGTCGTTTTGGAACAGATTCCTTCTGATGGTATTCAGGCCGTCCCAGGCAAGCATTACGTAGCCTTCAACGACCCGTCGGTAAGCAACCTTTATATCATTCCGGCAGGCAAGGCCACCACAAAGCTTCCGGTGATTATCCTGCGCGATCCGAGTCTGAAGAGCGAGGCCGTAACACTTAAGTTTGCATTTAGGGAAAACGAATACTTCAAACTGGGCTTTGAGGAGTTCTCCACCCGCCAGATTGAGATTACCGACATGCTGTCGGAACCTTCCAAGTGGAATGAGGCGTATCCTATCCCTGGTCTTGAGAGGTACTTCCCACGATACGCCAACCACTTGTCCGACTTCTTCGGCGCTTATGGCGTTGTGAAGCATCAGTTCCTGATCGAGCAGACCGGCAAGAAATGGGACGATGAGTATATCGAGGCGCTGATAACTGGCGACTCCAACTATCTGAAATACTTAGTACGCAAAATGTCACAACGACTTGCTGAGGTTAATGCCGAGAGAACCGCAAAGGGTCTTGACGTCTTGAAAGAAGCCGATGGAACCATTGTCGAGATTGTTGATATTTATGCTTGATTTTTAATCTTTAAAATACATCAAGATGAAACAAAAAATATATTCATTCGTTATCATGGCTTCCCTGATGCTGTTGGTGACTTCATGTTTTGACGATGACAGTACGGCATGGGAGAATCCGCTCACTCGTATTACCATCAATGGCATTGAGAGCGCTTATGAGAAGACCGCTTATGTACACGACGTACTGCAGATTCATCCGACCGTTGAAACAGGGCTCACCGACGACAAGGTAGAGTACCGTTGGATCATGATTAACAATAAGACTGGTAATATTACCGCTGATGGCGATACCATCCAACCATTGGAAATCGGCAGCACCAAAGACCTCGACTATGAGGTGAATACCGCACCAGGCAATTATCAGATCCGTCTCTATGTCACCGACAAGGTTACCGGCAATTCTGCCATGGCTTACACCTCGCTGACCGTACAGACGAATTTCTCGAAGGGTTTCTATATCCTCAAGGAGACTGAAGACGGTAATACCGAACTCGACGAACTCGACTTCACCTGGAACCTGGCTGAGAACCTCTTACAGAAAATCGACGGCCAGCCTATGCCAGGCAAGCCCGCGAACCTCTGTCAGATGTACGATCAGAACTATATCAACACAGAGAACGACGAGATAGAGTCTGCCAATGGTTTGATTGTCTCCTCAGAGAAAGACTTTGGCATCTACCGTGCCACCGACCTGAAGAGAATTCTCGACCGTTCGAACATTTTCTTTGACGACAGTCCTACTGATGAGGTGATTTATGGAACCTACTCCAGTTCTTTCAGCTCCATGTTAATCTCATCCAAAGGTTTCTATTCTTACTCTGGAGGTACAGGGCAGTTCGGTATGCCCGACAAACAACTCACTGGCAGTCCGTATTATTACGTAGACTTTGCTGCTGATGGTGGCGGTGCCTTCTGGAATCCCTCCACGCACAGCATTACAGGTTTCGACTATCTGCTGACCCCTTATCCCCTGACTGACATGAGCATGGGCAGTGAAGACATTACACAGAACCTCACCAACTATGAATGTATGTACTGCGGCTATAGCTATATCTCATGGATGGAAAACGGATATTTCATCCTACGCGACAAGAGCACCCAGGACCGATACCTCTATCTCATTGACGGCAGTTTCAGTGGTCAGTACCTCAACAGCCGTATCAAACTTGATCCCAATTCTCACATGGGCAAAGCCGACCACTATGCCACCAATGGCATATCAGCCTCTTACATCTATTGTGCTGAGGGCGGGAAGCTCTATGCCTGCATCACCAATTCAGGAGACTTCAGCGAGGTGGAAATCAAGCCAGAGGGTATCTCGTCGGGCGAGTACATCAACTTTGTGGGTAACCAGTTCTGGGACGACGATACCACTGGCACTCCGTTCAACTACCTGATTGTGGGCACACAGAGTGGCAACACCTACAAGCTGTATGTATACGACACCAACGGCGGAGCTCCCGTGGGCCAGCCCATCAAGGTAGTCCAAGGCACAGGAAAGGTACGCAAGGTAAGATACCTGAATTCCACAAGCTCCTTGTATATGATGTATGGATTCTATTATTCATTCAGCGCATACGACTGATGCAAGTAATAACTAAAGGGGAGTTGTTTCTCCCCTTTATGTAATTGATCAACAATAAAATAACAATGAAAAAGATTATTTTTTCCTTCATCTGTCTGCTGTTGACATCAGCTGTTCTGGCGCAGACAAACTTCCGCGAATTCTCGTTCGACCAGGCTGTGGCAGCCGCCAAGGCCGAGGGCAAACTGGTGTTCATCGACGTGATGACCTCCTGGTGCGGTCCCTGCAAGCTGATGGCGCGCGAGGTATTCCCGCAGAAGATGGTGGGCGACTACATGAACAAGACCTTCGTCAACATCAAGATCGATGCTGAAAAGGGCGAGGGCATCCAGATTGCCAAAGCCTATAACGTACATTCCTATCCCACCTTCCTCATGGTCGACACCGACAAGCGAGAGGTGGCACGATTGGTAGGATATAAGGAGGGCGAGAGCTTTATCACCGAGCTGCAGCGGTTGCTCAATCCCGATGCCACACCCGAAAAACTGAAGGCCCGTTACGAGAGTGGGGAGCGCAACGCATGGCTTGTGAAAAACTATGCCAGCTACCTTCACGACGAGGCGTTGAACGACAGAAGAAACTACGAGAAGAAATCGAACGAGATCAATCAAATGGTGGCAGACTACTATATGGGGCTGTCGGATGCCGACAAGTTCAACCCTGAGAATTTCTTCGTATTCCGCAAATATGTCACCAGTGCCGATGAGCCGGCAGTCAGGTTTGTCGTCAACAACATCAAGAAGGTACCGGCAGCCAGCCGTCAGGAATTAGTGGAGTTGATTTCAAAGATCTACGACAACCAGGAATACTTCCTCATCTCGGGCGGAAGGCCCCTTTCCCAGGAAGGCATCAACACCTTCAAGAGTGACTTAAAAGCGCTGGGCATCAACGCCAATCACAAATACGACAATGGTATCACTCTTATGGAGGCCCGGCTTGCTGGAGACGATGCGTTTATTCAGGCGTGCCGCACACTGTTTAACAAGGTCACCGAGATGCAACTGTCTGGTATTCTGGGCGGTCTGAACACCAAATTCTCTAAGTCCGACGAGGCCACCCGGAAGAAGGCCTCAAGGGTCATTCGTGAACAGTTGGCTGATATGGATGTCAACATGCTCTACACTGCTGTCATGACCGTCTTGGACCTTGAGGGTTCTCACTAATCACCGATTACAACCTGCCGTCCGTCAAACAGGCTTCCCTGCGTTTTATGGGATTCCGATCGTTTGGCGGACGGCAGTTTTTTGTGCCCTTTTCCTCATTTCGGATATCTTTCATAAAAATCTTGTTCCTTTCTCACTTTTTGTTCCTGAAAAAACATTATCTTTGCAAAAACATAACACCACCTGAGCCTATGAAACACAAGACAGCATATCGCATTCTCCGAACGGCAGTATGGATGCTGGTATGGACCATCAGCAGTATACTGGCACTCGCCGATACGGGCAAGCACGACATCAGCCGTGTTGAGAAGGTCGTTGTCAATGTGCAGGAGGGCCATGCGCCCATGCTGCCCTACCGTCTGTGGGTGACCTACAACGATGGCACCAGCGAATGGCGGCAGGTGAGGTGGACCAACAGTAGTCTGAAGGCAGAAGAAGAACAGGCCGACAAACAGAAACACCCGGCAGGAACGAACTATGAGGTGAAGGGGTTCATCACGGGTGACATGACCACCGGTAACGGCTTCCCCGTCACTGCCCAGGTGTTAGTGACCGACAAGCCCGCCCCCACCCCATCACCAAAGCCGGTGGCAGAGCCGCTGCCCCTGAACAAGGTGACCATTGATGGTGACAACCGCCTGACATGGAACCGCGACCTGGACATCGACCAGCTGCTGAGCCTCGACGTGAGCCAGCAACTCTACAACTACCGCGACACTTACGGACTGCCCACCGACGGCTATACCGTGTCCGACGGCTGGGACTCTCCCACCACCAAACTGAAGGGGCACGGCTCGGGTCACTATATGTCAGCGATGGCGATGGCATACGCCTGCTGCACGGACAAGGAGAAAAAGCAACAGCTGCTGCAGAATATCACCCGCATGGTGAACGAGCTGCGCCAATGTCAGGAGCGCACCTTTGTATATGACGAGCAGCTGGGCCGCTACCGCGAGGCACGCGACTTTGCACCGGAGGCCGAATTGCGGCAGATGAAGGGCAGTTGGGCTGACTTCGACCGTTATAAGAAAGACTATAGCCATTACGGCTACGGCTATCTGAACGCCATCCCGGCTCACCACTGTGCCTTGATTGAGATGTACCGCCCCTACAACAACGACCAGTGGGTGTGGGCACCTTATTATTCTGTGCATAAACAACTGGCGGGACTCATCGACATCGCCACCTATGTGGACGACCGTCGGGTGGCCGCCAAGGCCCTGCTCATTGCCAAGGATATGGGTCTGTGGGTATGGAACCGCCTGCACTATCGCACCTTCGTGAAGTCGGACGGTACACAGGAAGAGCGTCGCAGCCAGCCGGGCAACCGCCATGAGATGTGGAACATGTATATTGCCGGCGAGGTGGGCGGCATGGCAGAGTCGCTGGCGCGCCTGTCGGAGATGACCGCCGACGCTACCGAGAAAGCCCGCCTGTTGGAGGCTGCCAATGCGTTCGACAGTCCTGCCTTCTTCGGTCCGCTGGCACGGGGCATCGACGACATCCGCACGCGCCACGCCAATCAGCACATACCTATGGTGACGGGAGCGTTGAGAAGCTACCTGGGCAACGCCAATCGCGATTACTACCTGATTGCCAAGAACTTCTGGAACATGATTCAGGGCCGCTACCGTTATGCCATGGGAGGAGTGGGCAACGGCGAGATGTTCCGCCAGCCCTACTCGCAGATGACGAGTCTATGCTCTAACGTTACCAACAGACCACAAAGAGGCTTTGTGGCAGAGCCGACCATGAACGAGACCTGCTGTGCTTACAACCTCGCCAAGCTGACGAAAGACTTGAACTGCTTCACGCCCGACGACGCCCGGCTGATGGACTACTACGAACGTGTGCTCTACAACCAGATTGTCGGCTCGGTGAACCCGCGACGTTATCAGACCGTCTATCAGTATGCCGTCGGTGTGAATGCCTCGAAACCATGGGGCAACACGACACCCCAGGCTACCTGTTGTGGCGGAACGGGCGTCGAGAACCATGTAAAATATCAGGAGGCAGCCTATTTCACCAGTGAGAACACGCTTTGGGTGGGCCTCTATCTACCCACTACAGCCGTATGGGATAAAAAGCACGTCACCATCCGACAGGAGTGTTCGTGGCCTGCCGAGCATTCCACCCTGCGCATCGTGCGCGGAAAGGCCCGTTTTGCGATGAAGCTGCGTGTTCCCTATTGGGCCACCAAGGGTTTCGACATCCGGCTGAACGGACAGTCTTTGCAACAACACTACCAGCCCTCAAGCTATGTGGAGATACCTATGCGGCGGTGGACCACCAAAGATGTGGTGGAGGTTATCATGCCTTTCAGCTGTCATATCGACTACTGTCCCGACAAGATGAGCACAGCACCGAAGGACGGGAAGATGGCTGCTTATGAGCCGATGTGGACCGGCGCATTGATGTACGGACCACTCGTGATGGCCGCTACCGACATTCACAACTGGGAAGAGGCAGTCTTGAACATGCCCGACGATCTGGACAGTGTGACGCTCAACGGTGCCGGTGATGGTAAGGGTGCCGACGCGCATCTCTACACCCTGACCTGCGTAGGCCGCACTTTCATTCCCGATTATCATGCCGACCGCCATATCACCCACTACCTCCGTCTAAACTACGGACACGGCAACGGCAACCGGAATGTGGACAGCGAATCACAAATGACCGTACTTCGCGAGCTGATGGAAGTGGCTGCCGCCAGAATCGCCGAGCAGGAGGCGTGGCAGCAACAGCCGGTGAAGGTGTCGCCCGACGCGCCATGGGCATCTCATGGCTACAGCCGTATGAAAACATTATTCGACCAGGCAAAAACGTTACTCGAAGGAACCGGCACCAACGGCGTTAGTCCCGATGCCCCCAATGCCTCAATCAACCAAACAGTCACCGGTCTGAACACCATCATCAACACCATGCGTCCCGGCAATCTGCCCGAATTGGAGGATCTGGAAGAGCTGAACGCCCTGCTTGTCAGGGCAAGAAATGCCCGCGACGCATCCTCTGCCGCACGACAAGAAGCCATCGATTATGCAGAGATGGTTGTCAGCTACGTCAGCGATGGTAGCGGCACCCGCGACATGATTGACCGCGCCGTCAAGCAACTGAAAGCAACTTTAGAAGTGAGGAGGTAGAGGTGCCCACAGAAAAGCAGCGGAGCTGCCGGTACAAAGTTCAAGGTTTAAGGTTTAAAGTTGACCACAGAAAAGCAGCGGTGCTGCTGGTGAAAAGTTCAAGGTTTAAGGTTTAAATTTGCCCACAGATTTGCAGGATTCTCACAGATTTTCTAATTTGTCTATAGATAATTAGGCAGCTAAGCTGCCGATTAAACTTTAAACCTTAAACCTTTAACCATAAGAAAGTCCCCCAGCTTCACAGTTGGAGGACTTATTGTTATACTAGTATAAACGAACTGAATTTCCTAAGGTCCCCTTTGGAGATTATTACATCTCCTAAGAGAGCGTTACCTATAATATCCTTCGTCATGCATTTAGTGATTTGGCCTCTGCCATATGCATTATTGAACATATATATACAGCACCTCACCCATACAGATCACCTGCACGGATGAGGTTTCTTTTCTTTCATTTTCATTTTTTGTATATGGTCCATTGTATAGAATGGTCTTTATAGTTCAATTTTTAAATGCGGTTACTCGCATGCTGTTTAGTAAGCAGGTAGTAACGCACCACTTCGCAAATATAGAAATTCTTTCAATACAAAGCAACCTTTTCAACAAAATAAATGCCCTATTAAACATTATTTAACTAACTTTCCGGAAAAGGATGCCCATTAACGGGTTTTTGTTAGAAAAACAACGAATGATGACTGGCACAAAAAAAGTGACGAGTGAGTTGCAAGCTGGCACAGCAGATCATGCCCCTTACTTCTCACTTGCCACTTCTATTTTCCCACATAGATTCGACTCTGTTTTAAAAGTTGCCCACAGATTTTCATAGATTTACACGATTTATTTTATTATCCTCCAGCAGATTTGCAGAAATATAATTCATAGATTTCCCGCGTTAGCGGTGATTTCATAGATTTCTACGCGAAGCGTATAAAATTTGTGGGAATTAGTGGAAATTCGTGTGACTTTTTATATAAAAATCCGTGTGAATCTGTGAAAATCTGTGGGCAGTTTTATTCCTCCAGCAGATTTGGCGGATTCAGCAGATAAATAATCCCATTGTGTTTAATCGGCAGCTTAAGCTGCCTAATAATCCATATAAAATTTTAAAAATCTGTGCGAATCCTGTAAATCTGTGGGCAACCTTTTCCCCTTAAACCTTATTACCTTATACCCGCAGCTCCGTTGCTTTTCTGTGGGCACCCTTGAACTTTGAACTTTGAACCTTGAACTGCGGCTCCGCCGCCCTCTGTGGGCAAAATATAAACTTTTCACCCGCAGCTCTGCTGCCTTATCTGTGAACTCTGTGTTATCTGTGTGACATTTTTAATCGGCAGCTTTAGCTGCCTAATAATCCATATATAAATTATAAAATCTGTGAGAATCCTGTAAATCTGTGGGCAAAATATAAACTCTTCCCAAGCAGCTCTGCTGCCTTATCTGTGAGCTCTGTGTTATCTGTGTGACAACTTTTTTAATCGGCAGCTTAGCTGCCTAATAATCCATGGAAAATTTTAAGAATCCGTGTGAATCCTGTAAATCTGTGGGCAGTTTTTCACCCGCAGCTCTGCTGCTTCTCTATGTGACAATGTGCTCCCTCATCAAAGAGCCATTCCCAGTGCCTTTGCCACAGCATTTTTAATGAACGCATTAATTGTAATGCCTTCATTCTGGGCTGCCATGGCTACGCCACTGTGAATCTCTGGGGTCAGACGGACATTAAGAACGCCGGTATAAGGCTTCCTCGGCTCGATGCCTTTTTCCTTACACAAAGCCAGATAGTCGTCAATGGCACCCTCGAAATCTGCCGTCAGTTCCTCTACGGTGGAACCCTCGTAAGTGATGCTGTCCTTTGACATTCCTTGCACTTTTCCAAAAAGGCACTTATCCTCTTCACTGTACTCCACGCTTCCAGTGTAACCTTTATACTTCAAATATCCCATATCATTTTCCTCCTATTTAATATAATTATTCTTCATCATAAAGTTTAAGATGTCGCGCATCATATATCCCTTGATGATATTACTCGGATGTGGCCTGTGCATGATATATGCGTTCTGGTCAGCCTCATTATAGAATTTTATGCGCGAGCCAGAAGTGGCACCTTTGTTCTCAAGTTCAAACCCAAAGCTTTGGAAAAGACTCACAACTTCCTCGAAAGTGAAGTCCCTGGGCAGTGTCCTGAACCGCTTGATTAGTTTCTCCTTCTTATTCATCGCCACAAAAGTAACTAAATTTAGTCACATCTCCAAACTTTTTCATCCTTTTTTTATGAAGGGAAGTCTTATAATGGTTTAAGGTGAAAGGTTCAAAGTTTTGCCCACAGATTTTCACAGATTTACACGATTTATTTTATTATTCTCCAGCAGATTTAGCCGATTCAGCAGATTTAATAATCCCATTGTGTTTAATCGGCAGCTTAGCTGCCTAATAATCCATATAAAATTTAAAAAATCTGTGAGAATCCTGTAAATCTGTGGGCAGTTTTTTCTCCAGCAGATTTGCAGAAATATAATTAATATATTTCCCGCGTTAGCGGTTTTTTCATAGATTTCTACGCGTAGCGTATAAAATTTGTGGAAATTAGTGGAAATTTGTGTAACTTATTAAATAAAAATCCGTGCGAATCTGTGTAAATCTGTGGGCAGTTATATTCCTCCAGCAGCTTGCTTCTTTTTGAACTTTGAACCTTGAACCTTGAACTGCGGCTCCGCCGTCCTCTGTGGGCAGTCTTTTCACCAGCAGCCCCGCAGCCTTTATCTGCTTTATCTGCGTGATCTGCATGCCTTTATTCCTCCAGCAGCTTGTTTCTCTTTGGACTTTGAACCTTGAACCTTGAACCAGCAGCTCCGCTGTCTCATCCGTGCGAGTCTTTATAATCTGTGGGCAGTCTTTTCACCAGCAGCCCCGCAGCCTTTATCTGCTTTATCTGCGTGATCTGCATGCCTTTATTCCTCCAGCAGCTTGTTTCTCTTTG
>JAEEGH010013478.1_pt1 | contig 18121 bp, 12 predicted proteins | sample 9134181 | NCBI WGS metagenome assembly JAEEGH01 (sample SAMN16246544, study PRJNA631951) | gut metagenome | biome: gut microbiome; feature: rumen; material: DP-attached | host: Bos | place: Iran: Karaj | collected 2018-10 | reverse complement strand
CCAATGCTGGTGACTTACTCTTGTCGATCAATTTTTGGCGCCCTTTGCGCACTAATTGTTGAATAGTCGGCATTTTGTTAGGTTTAATTGATTGTTTGTTGTTAATCCTATTTGTTTTGGACAATATTTCTGTGCCTCAAGCTGAACACAGCTCAAGATTCATGCTTTTCAAGATGTAGTCAGGGAAATAGTAAGCCATAATAACGGCTTGAAGTCTATAAACCCACGATGCAAACTCATCTTCGGCACTCGCGCCGCGCACCGTGCAGAGACCTATAACGGTTTAGTTTTCAGGTCCCCGACCATATCTATTCAAAAGGATAAACCTTTCACTAATTCAGCGGCGCAAAAGTACAACTTTTTCTAATACTGACAACGCTTTTTGAGATTTTTTTTCAAAAAAATTAAAAGCATCATAATTATCTATAAATCAATTATTTAAATATACAGCATCCGATTTCTCCCTCAAAATAAACCCTCAGAAACCCCCACTCTCTCCAAAAAACCTCCCAAAAATGACGCATAACCCCTCCCAAAAACCATCTAATCACCACTCATAACAGTCAATTCCCTTCTGTCTCCTTACCTCCAAAACACTTTATATTAATACAAAAAAAGCATACCATTTGAGGTGGTATGCTGAATTATTTTACCAAATAATCTGGTTTATTTTACCAATTTCCATATCACTTCATCGCTTCGGACGATTTCGTGAAAATGGAATCGGGCTTTTTTAATACTTCACGAACCTGTCCTCTCCGTTGCTGAGGCCGAGCAGCTCGCTGCGTCCGAAAAGGAGGAATACTTTGTGATCCCAGATGAGTTCCCAAAGAATACGGCTGACACGGACTTGATCTTCGGCGGAGAGCTCCTCACTAGTGATGGTGGTGTTCTCGTCGGCCTTCTTCACCTGATGTTCCTGGAACGCCACTTGCATGAGCTGGTAGCAAAGGTTGACAAAGGTGATGCCCTTGGTATGGTCGCGGCTGTCCATCACCATGTTGATTCTGTCTCTAAGTTCCTCGTTACTATAGAGGAGCTGCACTGGATTGGTGTCGTAATTCATATTTTGTGGTGTTTTTAGGTTTATTTGGCTACAAACATAAGAAAAAAACTCGAAAAACCAACAAACATAGCCAAAAAATAATGGATTTTCCTTATCTTTGCATCCTATACCTTATTTATTTTTTATGGTCAAAAGCTTACTCCTTGTTTGGTTGATTGGTGTGGTCGCCTTTTTTGTTCTTTGGGCTTTGTTAGCCAAAGTTATCCGACGTATCAGCGAGAATCGACAGCCGGACAATCCAATCACGAAAGAAGAAGACAAAATAAAATCAGCCACTGAAGACTGACTCTATCCCAAAACATTCAATATTTTTTGTATCTTCGCAACTTCAATAGAAATCAAAAAAAGCATTCAATATGAAATACGACGTCATCGTTATCGGCAGCGGCCCTGGAGGCTATGTGGCTGCCATCAGAGCATCACAACTTGGAAAGAAAACCGCCGTGGTCGAGAAGGCCGAAGTGGGCGGCATCTGCCTCAACTGGGGTTGCATCCCCACCAAAGCCCTGCTGAAGAGCGCACAGGTCTATACCTATATCAACCATGCCGAGAACTACGGCATCAAGGTGGAAGGCGAAGTGAAACCCGACATGGAAGCCGTCGTGGCCCGCAGCCGTGGCGTGGCCGACACCATGAGCAAGGGCGTGCAATACCTCCTCAAGAAGAACAACGTAGATGTCATCGCCGGTTATGGCAAGCTGACCAAGGACAAACAGGTGGAAGTGACCGACGCCGAAGGCAACGCCACACTCTACGAAGCCGACCATATCATCCTTGCTACAGGTTCGCGCGTGCGTGAACTGCCCGCCTTGCCCATCGACGGCAAGAAGATCATCGGCTACCGCCAAGCCTTAGTTTTGGACAAATTGCCCGAGAGCATGGTCGTGGTCGGATCGGGTGCCATCGGTTCGGAGTTCGCCTTCTTCTTCACCTCGATGGGTGTGAAGGTGACTTTGGTTGAGTTCCTGCCCAATGTGGTGCCAAACGAAGACGAGGAAGTCTCCAAGCAAGTGGAGCGCGCCTTCAAGAAGCTGAAGATGACCGTGATGACCGAAGCCTCGGTGACTCATGTCGACACCACAGGTGAAAAGTGCGTGTGCACCATCGCCACGAAGAAGGGAGAGAAGACCGTTGAGGCCGACATCGTGCTCAGCGCCGTCGGTGTGCAGACCAATATCGACAACCTCGGCCTTGAAGAACTCGGCATCACCACAGAGCGTGGCAAGGTCAACGTGGACGAATGGTACCGCACCAATGTGCCGGGTATCTATGCCATCGGCGACATCGTGCACGGTCCCGCACTGGCCCACAAGGCCGACCACGAAGCCACCATCTGCGTGGAGAAACTCTGCGGATTGGATCCCAAGCCGCTTAACTACGCCAACATCCCTGGCTGCACCTATACCACACCCGAAATCGCCTCTGTCGGCCTGAGCGAAGCGAAGGCCATCGCCGCTGGCTACGAGGTGAAGATTGGCAAGTTCCCCTTCACCGCCTCAGGCAAGGCCACCGCTGCCGGCAACCGCGACGGCTTCATCAAGGTGGTTTTTGACGCCAAAACGGGCGACTGGCTAGGCTGCCACATGGTCGGCGACAACGTCACCGAGATGGTCGCCGCTGCCGTGCTCTGCCGCGAGTTGGGCGCCAAGGGCGAAGACATTATCCACGCTGTGTTCCCCCACCCCACCATGTCGGAAGGCATTATGGAGGCTGCTGCGGCAGCGTATAATGAATGCGTACACCTTTAATGTTGAATGCTGAATTATGAATGCTGAATGAAGGGCAAGCAACATTCAGCATTCCGCATTCAGCATTCCAAATTATTACCACCATGGAAATCATCGAAACCAAGATAAAAGACCTCCTCGTCATTAAGCCGGACGTGTTCACCGACGAGCGCGGCTATTTCTTCGAGAGCTACAACAAGGAACGCTTCGCCCAGCATGGGCTCGACATGACCTTTGTGCAAGACAACGAGTCACAATCGATGCGTGGTGTTTTACGCGGACTGCACTTCCAGAAGCCGCCCTTTGCCCAAGGCAAACTAGTGCGGGTGGTGAAAGGCTCCGTGATGGACGTCGCCGTCGACCTGAGGAAAGACTCACCCACTTACGGGCAATGGGAGTCGGTGGTGCTGACCGAAGGCAACAAATTCATGTACTGGATTCCGGAAGGCTTCGCCCACGGCTTCGTATGCCTCGAAGACCATTCAGTGTTCACCTACAAGTGCACCAACGTCTACAACAAAGCCTCGGAAGGCAGCATCCGCTGGGACGACCCCGACCTCGGCATCAACTGGGACATCGAAAACCCGATTCTGTCCGACAAGGACAAGATAGCACCATTGTTCAAAGACTTTGTGACACCGTTTTGAAAATCTCTAACAGACATAGAACACCCATGAAAACAAGAAACATCCTCTTGGCCTGCGGAATGGCTATTATATTAATAGGTGTATCCGCAGCCATCACTTTTTCGCTGGCACAATCCAACGACGAACAACTGGAAGAATACGAAGGCACCGACCATGAGTTCCTCGCTTTCGACCATATCGAACACATCACCCACGACATCGACCTGCCCGAAACCCTGACTTTTTGCGGCGAGGAAGTGCCCATGGACCTGTTCTATGTCCGCGAGAGGCTGGAGCGTGAGCTGATCGTCAACTCCTACCTGCATTCCAGCACCTTGTTTCTGCTGAAGCGAAGCACCCGCTGGTTCCCCGTTATGGAGCCTATTATGGAGAAATACGGACTGCCCGAAGACTTCAAATACCTCTGCATGTGCGAGAGTTCGCTCACCAATGCCGTCTCGCCCTCTAAGGCGGTCGGTTTCTGGCAATTTCTCGAAGGCACAGGTAAGGAATACAACCTGGAGATTGACAAAGAGGTGGACATGCGCTACAACGTGGAAAAAGAGACCGTGGCCGCCTGCCAATACCTGAAGGCTTCCTACCGCAAGTTCGGCAACTGGACCTTGGCCGCCGCTGCTTTCAACTGCGGCAACGGACGCATCAGCAAGACCAAAGAAGAGCAGCGTGTGGATTCGTACTACGACATGCTCCTGCCCGAGGAAACACAACGCTACGTATTCCGCATCCTTGCCCTGAAGCTCATCACCGAGAACCCCGAGAAATACGGTTTCCAAATCAGCGACAACGGCTGGTACCGACCCTACGAGACCAAGACCGTCACTGTCACCCAGTCCATCCCCGACTTGGTACAATTCGCCTACGACCAAGGAACGAACTACAAAATGTTGAGATACTTCAATCCCTGGCTGCGCGGCACCTCGCTGACCATCTCCGAAGGCAACAGCTATGACATCAAGATCCCGACGGGCGATTATGCCAAGACACATGGGAAAATGAGAAAAGCGGAATGAACGAATTTTCAGAAGATAAAGAATTACAGATTCTCGGTGCTCGGGAAAACAACCTGAAGAACATTGACCTTTCCATTCCCCGCAATGCCTTGGTGGTCGTCACTGGTATCAGCGGGAGTGGCAAGTCATCGTTGGCCTTCGACACCATCTATGCCGAGGGACAACGCCGCTATATGGAGAGCTTCTCGGCCTATGCGCGACAGTTCATCGGCAACATGGAACGCCCCGATGTCGACAAGATCACAGGTCTGAGCCCCGTCATCAGCATCGAGCAAAAGTCAGTCAACAAGAACCCACGCTCCACCGTGGGCACCATCACCGAGATCTACGATTTCCTGCGCCTGCTCTATGCCCGCATCGGCGAGGCTTATTCCTACAACACTGGCGAAAAGATGGTACGCTACACCGAGGAGCAAATCACCGACCTAATAATTAAAGAGTTTGACGGAAGGCGCATCAATATTTTGGCACCTTCGGTCAGAGGCCGTAAAGGCCACTACCGTGAGTTGTTCGAGCACATCCGTCAAGCAGGATTCACAAGAGTTCGTGTTGACGGCGTGATGCGTGAAATTGAGTTCGGCATGATGGTGGACCGCTATAAGACCCACGACATCGAGATTGTCGTCGACCGCATCGAAGTGCACGAGGACAGCCTCACCCGCATCAAGAAGTCGGTGCAGACCGCCTTCCGCTATGGCAAGGGCCTACTCATGGTGCTCGACAACGACACCGAGCAGCTGCGCTATTTCAGTCGACTGCTAATGTGTCCTACCACAGGTCTCTCATACGAAGACCCAGAGCCCAACACCTTCTCGTTTAACTCACCCTACGGTGCATGTCCAAAGTGCAACGGCTTGGGCGAAATCGCAGTGGTGGACAAGGAGAAACTTATCCCCAATCCGAATCTAAGCCTCCGTAAAGGCGGCCTGGCTCCAGCAGGAGAATACAAGGCCGGCAGTTGGATCTTCCGACAGTTGGAGGCCATCGGCATGAAATACGGCTATACCCTTGATACGCCGATGAAAGACATCTCAGAGGAGGCACTCGACGTCATCCTTTATGGCACCAACGAGACCTTCGAGGTGAAACGCGAGACTCTTGGCATCACCTCTACCGTCAAAATCAACTTCGAGGGCATCATCAACTTCATCGAAGACCAGAACAACGAGGAAGCCTCGGCTGCTATTGCACGCTGGGCGGGCTCGTTCATGAACCATGTGAGTTGTCCCGTTTGCGGCGGCACAAGGTTGAAGAAAGAGGCACAATGGTTCCGCATCGATGGGAAGAACATCGCCGAGGTGGCTAACATGGACACCCTCAGCCTCGGCAAGTGGATCGACGACCTCCCGAGCAAACTCACCGAACGCCAAAACGACATTGCCAAGGAAATCCTGCGCGAAATCCACAAGCGCGTGCATTTCCTCCTTGACATCGGCATCGACTACCTCAATATGAACCGTCCGGCGGCATCTTTGTCAGGCGGTGAGGCGCAACGCATCCGATTGGCCACACAGATTGGCTCGCAACTGACAGGTGTTTTGTATATTCTGGACGAACCCAGCATCGGCTTGCATCAGCGCGACAACCAACGCCTCATCGAGTCGCTGAAGGAGTTGCGTGACATCGGCAACTCGGTCATTGTGGTGGAACACGACAAGGACACCATGCTCAACGCCGATTATTTGGTCGACATCGGTCCCGGTGCGGGTCGCCACGGCGGCGAAGTCGTTTTTGCTGGCAAGCCCTCCGAGACCAAGACCGGGCACTCCATCACTTGCGACTACCTCAACGGCATCCGCCAAATTGAAGTGCCAAAGATAAGGCGCAAACCCTTGGAAGGCAATTTCCTCACCATCAAAGGAGCCAAAGGACATAACCTGAAAAACGTAGATTTGAAGCTACCTCTTGGCGTGATGGTCTGCGTCACAGGCGTCAGCGGCTCAGGTAAGTCTACCTTAATTAATGAGACCCTCTCCCCCATCCTCAGCCAGAAGTTCTACCGCTCGGTGAAGGAGCCACTGCCCTATGACAGCATCGAAGGTTTGGAGAAAATCGACAAAATCATACAAATTGACCAGGCGCCCATTGGGCGCACACCACGATCCAACCCTGCCACCTACACCAAGGTCTTCGATGACATCCGCAAACTCTATGGTGAGTTGCCCGAGTCGAAGATTCGCAACTACAAGGCAGGCCGCTTCTCCTTCAACGTGAAGGGCGGCCGCTGCGAGGCATGCAAAGGCGCAGGCGTGCGCGTCATCGAGATGAATTTCCTGCCCGACGTGACGGTCCTATGCGAGGAATGCCAAGGCAAACGCTACAACCGCGAGACCCTTGAGGTGCGTTACAAAGGCAAGTCAATCAACGACGTGCTCAACATGACCATCAATGAGGCGGTGGAGTTCTTTGAGAATATTCCAAGCATAATCCAGAAAATCAGGACTTTGAAAGATGTAGGTTTGGGCTATCTGACCCTTGGTCAGGCCTCCACCACCATCAGTGGTGGCGAGGCTCAACGAGTGAAACTGGCCACCGAACTGGCCAAGCGCGACACGGGCAAGACGCTCTATGTGCTTGACGAGCCCACCACGGGTCTGCATTTCGAGGACATCAAAGTGCTGATGAATGTGCTGAATAAATTGGTTGACAAGGGCAATACCGTCCTCATCATCGAGCACAACATGGATGTCATCAAGATGGCGGACTGGATTATCGACATGGGACCGGAGGGCGGCGACCGTGGCGGACGCATCGTTTGTGAAGGCACGCCGGAGGAAATCGTTAAATGTAAGGAAAGCTACACGGCTAAGTATTTGAGTTTAGAGTTGAGGGTGTAGAGTTGAGAGTTGTTGGGAGTCAACAAAAGGTGATTTAACGCAACCATAGTTCCTGCCCCTTGTGCAGTTTCGCGCCTTCCTTCAAGCCATTTTTGCTTAGGATTTTACTAGGCTTCACGGCAAAGCGCAAGGCCACATCGCGAAGGGTCTCCCCTTCCTGGACGGTGTATTTCTTCGCCTTCCAGTTCTTGTTGCGCAGCTTCTCGAGATATACCACATCGCCGCTGTGGAAGACCACCTCTTCGGGATGCTTCAGGCAATTGTATTGGCAGAAACGCTTCATCTTGATGCCAAAGGCCTTAGCCAACCCTTCAGGGGTCTCACCTTCCTTGGCGAAGACAAAAAGCACCCCGTTGTTCTCGTAGAGGAAGCGCCCCTCAGGAGTCATGTCGGCCAATGGAAACACCGACTTGTCCTGGGGTGAATAAGCCAATTCAAAATACTCTTCAGCCTCAGGAGCGACAGGCTCAATATCACTCTCCTTGATTTGGCCAAGTGCAATTTTGTCGTATTGCGTGAGGTCATAGAGCTCGATGCGGTCGATGAGCAGTTGGGCATACTTGGGGTTGGTAGCATAGCCCGCCGCCTTCAGGCCCTTAGCCCATCCCTTGTAATCGGTGATTTTGAGGTCGAACAAAGCCGAATAGCGGCTGCGTGAGGTCAAGAATTCGGAGTGATCCTTGAACGACTCCTCGGCATTCCTGTATTTGCGGAAACACTCGTTCTTCTCATCGTCATCCATATAGTAGGTGTCGCCTGTCCAGCCCTTATGGCATTTGATGCCAAAATGGTTCTTTGCATTACGTGCCAAGGCGCTGTTGCCCGCCCCCGACTCAAGCAGTCCCTGCGCCAAGGTGATGGACGCCGGAATCTTGTGGGTCTTCATTTCGCGGATGGCGATGTCCTTATAGGTCTGGATGTATTCCTCAGGCGTGATTCTTTGCGCAAAGAGCGAAAGCGGCAAAAACGCCAATAATAGCAATAGTTTCTTCATTCGACAAGTACAAAATAAAGTGTAAAAGTACGACTTTTTCCGAAACGCAACGTTTCGCAAGGAAATTTTCCCTATTTTTGAAGCCCATTTCAAGCCACTACCATGGATACAACGAGCCTATTCCAATACTTTCCCGAGTTGAGCGACAAGCAAAAGGAGCAGTATAACCAACTGAAAGACTTATACTTGGACTGGAACAGCAAAATCAATGTCATCTCACGCAAGGACATGGAGCACTTCTACGAGCACCATGTGTTGCATTCGTTGGCCATCGCCAAATACTACGAGTTGTTGCCAGGCATGAAAGTCATGGATCTGGGCACTGGAGGCGGCTTCCCCGGCATCCCCTTGGCCATTATGTTTCCGCAGGCCGAGTTCTACCTCATCGACGGGACAGGCAAGAAAATCAAGGTGGTGAACGCCGTGAAAGACGCCATCGGATTGGAGAATGTGGTGGCCGAGCAAAAGCGTGCCGAGGAGGTGAAGGACAAGTTCGATGTGATTACCGGTCGCGCTGTGATGACCTTGCCCGAAATCGCTAACCTTGCTGGCAACAAACTGAGAATCAGAGGCGATGTGGAAGCTGGCGGCATCATCTACCTGAAAGGCGGCGACCTGACAGAAGAGTTCAATTCACTTGGCCGATACTGGAAACACAAGAAAGCCATCATCAGCAAGTGGTTTAAGGAGGAGTATTTTTTGGAGAAGTATGTGGTGCATTTATACTAAGATCTAAGGCCCCTGAGCCCGTCGAAGGGCCGACCGATAAAAGTGGCCGACCGATAAAAGGCGAAGGGCCGACTATTTTTGAGACGGCGTTTGACTACGTCGAATCTCGATTTCGACAGGCTCAACGACCTGTTTCAACCGAACAACTGAACAACTAACAACTATAAAAATGAAAAGACTAACACTCACCCTTTTGGCCATGCTTGCCCTGAGTGCTACAATGCTCGCCCAGCAAGCCATGCCCGTGCCCTTCGACCCGAACGTCAGAAGGGGCAAACTGGAGAACGGATTGACCTATTACATCCGTCATAACGAGAAACCCGCCCAGCGCGCCAACTTCTACATCGCGCAGAAAGTCGGCTCCATCCTTGAAGAAGACGACCAGCAAGGTCTGGCCCACTTCCTGGAGCACATGGCCTTCAACGGCACAAAGAACTTCCCTGGCAAGGCACTGCTCAACTACATGGAGCACAACGGCGTGAAGTTCGGCGAGAACGTCAACGCCTGGACCAGCATCGAGCAGACCGTCTACATGCTCACCAACGTGCCGACCACCAACATGAACCTCGTCGACTCGTGCATCCTCATTCTGCACGACTGGTCGAGCTTCATTTCGCTTGAAGGCGAAGAAATCGACAAAGAGCGCGGTGTCATCCTTGAGGAAATGCGCCAAGGCCAAGGCGCCCAGATGCGCATCTACGAGAAGATGCTTCCTGAGATCTACCCCAATAGCCCCTATGGACATCGTCTGCCCATCGGCACCAAGGAAGTCGTCAGCGGCTTCGACCATGAGGCCCTGCGCGCCTACTACCACAAGTGGTACCGTCCCGACCTCCAAGGCATCATCATCGTTGGTGACATTGACGTCAACGAGGTGGAGAACCATCTGAAGAGCATCTTCGAAGACATCCCTGCTCCCGTCAACCCTGCCGAGCGTATCCGTTTCCAAGTGGCAGACAACGCCGAGCCCATCGTCAGCATCTGCACCGACCCCGAAGAGACCACTTATGACGTTTCGGTATTTTACAAGCATGACATCGTGCCTTTCGAAGAGAGAGGCGATGTGCAATATTGGATCAAGGGCTATATCGACCAACTGGTGGCCACCATGTACAACAACCGTTTGGAAGAGCTGACCCAAAAGGCCAACCCTCCCTTCATCTACGGTGGCGGCTATTATAGCACCTTCTTCATCAGCGACACCAAGGATGCTTGGATGAGTGCCGCTGTGGCCAAGGACAAAGACGGCATCGACGAAGCCATGAACGCCATCGTGGCCGAGAACAAACGCATGCAACAATACGGCTTCACCGCCTCGGAGTTTGAGCGTGCCAAGGCAGACCTCATGAAACGCATCGAGAACCAATACGACGAACGTGACAAGCAGGAGACTGGCCGTATCTTCCGCCCCATCCTCAACCACTTCCTCACCAACGAGCCGTTGATGGGCATCGAAAACGAATACATGCTGCTCAGCCAGATTTTGCCCGCCTTACCCGTGGAAGCCATCAACCAATATGCAGCCGAGCTCATCCGTGAAGACAATATCGTCATCACACTGACTGCTCCCGAGAAGGAAGGCGAAGTGCTGCCCACCAAAGCCGAACTCCTGGCCATGTTCAACAAAGCCAAAGAGGCCGAGGTTGAACCTTATGTGGAGACTGTCAGCAACGAGCCCCTCATCGCCACCTTGCCCGTGAAAGGCGCCATCGAAAGCAAGAAGCACGATGACACCTTCGACGCCACCGTGCTCACTTTGAAAAACGGCGTGACGGTCATTTACAAGCCCACCACCTTCAAGGATGATGAAGTCCTGATGAATGCCTACAGTTTCGGTGGCTATTCCGTCATGGACCAGAGCGACCCCTACACCCTGCAGGAAATCAACAGCCTGGCCACCCTTGGCGGCGTGGGCAACTTCAGCGCTATCGACCTGCCCAAGGTCCTTGCCGGAAAGAAAGCCTCTGTTCATCCCCAAATCGGTTCGCTGACCGAAGGCGTGAGCGGCAACTGCTCAGCTCGCGACTTGGAGACAATGCTCCAACTCACCTATTTATACTTCACCTCGCCGCGCAGCGATGAGGAAGCCTTCCAGTCCTATATCACCCGCACCAAGGCTATGGTTGCCAACGCAGAATCGGATCCCAACACCGCTTTCCGCGACAACCTCATGTTTGCCATGTATGACAACCACCCGCTTGTCAAACGCATGAAGGCCGAAGACTACGACAAGGTGGACTATGCCAAGGCCCTGAAGCTCTATGCCGATCGTTTCAAGGATGCCAATAACTTCGTATTCACCTTCGTGGGCAACATCAACCCCGAAACCTTCGAGCCCTTGGTCGAGCAATACATAGGTTCGCTGAAGACCAAGAAAAACGACGAGACTTGGACTGCCAATGTGCCCGCCATTACCGACAAGGATGTCAACAGCCACTACACCAAGGCCATGGAGAATCCCATGGTCACCTGTTATATGGTTTACAACGGTGAGATGGAATACACCATGGAGAATCAGATGAAGATGCAGGTCCTTAGCGACGTCATGGACATCGTCTACACCGAGAAGATCCGCGAAGACGAAGGTGGCACCTACGGTGTGGGCGTCAACGGCAATCTCACCCTCCGTCCGAAAGAGACCTTCATGTTCCTCATTGCCTTCCAGACCAATAAGGAGATGTATGAGAAACTGATAGGTATCGCCGTGGCCGAGTTGCAGAATGTGGCCAATCAAGGCCCGCGTCCCGAAGACCTGAAGAAAGTGAAGGAATTCCTCATCAAGAAGCACAGCGAAGACCTCGAGAGCAACCGCTATTGGATGAACTGCATCCAAACGCAATACCGCGACGGTTACAATCCTATGGCGAATTACGAACAAATCGTTAATGGCATCACCAGTGATGACGTAGCCAACATGGCCAAGGCCGTGCTGAAAGGCTATAAGAAGGAAGTGGTGCAGATCCCTGAATAAATGAGATTCCCCTTCTAAATCATTGAATCTAAAATCTTAAAATCAAACAAATATGACAGAAAAACTCACATTGAGAGACAACCCCACCATGAGGTGGGTTGCCTTGCTGCTGTTGGCCCTGGCCATGTTCTGCAGCTACATTTTCATGGACATTTTGTCACCCATCAAAGACTTGATGCAAGAGACACGCGGTTGGGACAGTGCTTCGTTCGGCCGTATGCAAGGTGCAGAAGTGTTCCTTAACGTCTATGTGTTCTTCCTCATCATTGCCGGTATCATCCTCGACAAGATGGGCGTTCGCTTTACGGCAGTGCTTTCAGGTGCCGTGATGCTTGTGGGTGGACTGATTAAGTTCTATGCCTGCAGTGAAAGCTTTATCGGCACAAGCATGGAGGCATGGTTCAACACGCACCTCAACTGGAACGTCAACATTCCGTTCATCGGCGACATTCTGCCCTTTGCTGACGGCATGCCCGGTTCCGCCAAATTGGCCGCCATCGGTTTTATGATCTTCGGTAGCGGCTGCGAGATGGCTGGCATCACCGTGAGCCGTGGTATCGTGAAGTGGTTCAAGGGTCGTGAGACTGCTTTGGCCATGGGTTCCGAGATGGCTCTTGCCCGTCTGGGTGTGGCCACCTGCATGATCTTCTCCCCCTACTTCGCCAAGTTGGGTGGTGAAATCGAGGTCGCCAACTCCGTCAAGTTCGGTGTGGTATTGCTTTGCATCGCCTTGATCATGTTCATCGTCTACTTCTTCATGGACAAGAAACTTGATGCTCAAACTGGTGAAGCTGAAGAGAAAGACGACCCGTTCAAGATTTCCGACATCGGCAAGATCCTGACGAGCCTCGGTTTCTGGTTGGTTGCCCTGCTCTGCGTGCTGTATTACAGTGCCATCTTCCCGTTCCAGAAATATGCCGTCAACATGCTGCAGTGCAATCTGACGCTCACTCCTGCCGACCTCAACACCTACTGGGGTGGCAGCACTGAGAGTTTCCCGATTTCTGTTACCATCGTCCAATACATCATCATGCTCCTCGTGGCCATCTGCTCCTTCGCCAGCAACTTCTCGAAGAAGAAGGGCATGAAGATTGGCTTGATGCTTGTCGCCGTTGTCGCCCTTGTGGTTTACTGCTACATGGGTTACATGCGTGGCACCGCTGAGACCATCTTCGCTGTGTTCCCGCTGCTGGCCGTGGCCATCACGCCTATCCTTGGTAGTTATGTCGACCACAAGGGTAAAGCCGCCACGATGCTTATGCTCGGCTCCTTGCTGCTTGTTGTGTGCCACCTCACCTTCGCCTTCGTTTTGCCTGGTGTTTCAGCCAGCTCGTCCGTTGGCGGCGTCATCGTGGCTTACGTTACCATCCTGGTGCTTGGTGCCTCGTTCTCATTGGTGCCTGCCGCTTTGTGGCCGAGCGTGCCGAAGCTGGTGGACGAAAAGATCATCGGTTCGGCCTACGCCCTTATCTTCTGGATCCAGAATATCGGTCTTGGCCTCTTCCCGACCCTCATCGGCAACGTGTTGCAAAAGACCAACCCGGAAGGCACTGCTGCCCACGAGCTGAACTACACCTGGGCGCTCGTCATGCTGGCCGCCCTCGGTATTGCAGCCCTGCTCATCTCGGTCTACCTCAAGGCCGTCGACAAGAAGAAGCACTTCGGGCTGGAAGAGCCGAACATCAAATAAGACAAGTTTTATAAATGAAAAAAGCCGCGAAAACTCGCGGCTTTTTTCATTTATGGACAAACGGTATCTCGCACATTTCTAGGATTTCCTTCACGAACTTTCGTTCGCGAGGGCCGAAATGGGTGTCGGAACGCGAGAGCTGCGTCATCATACGCGAAAAGATGCGCTTCTTCTCCATCGGCATCATCTTCAGCGTCTCGTATGTCTGCTGAGGCAACTCGTTTCTCGGAATCGGCACAAAATCCGTGGCGTCAAACTCCAACTCCTTCATGCAGGCCTCGATGCACTCACGCTCAGCATTACGGGTACGGAAGTCGGCCTTAGCCAGATTGTAGAGTACACTAGCGATGGCCTTTTGTTCCACTTGGGTGAATTTTTCGTCCATGACATCAGTTTTTTGATGCAAAGAAACGATTTTTTCTAATTTTGCAGCAAGAAACAACATAAAAAAAACGATAGCCATGAAAAAACTATCTTTACTATTCTTGGCTTTAGCTTCAATTGTAACGTTAAAAGCCCAATGGGTCGACGATCCAGCCTCCAACACCCACATCGCCAATTGTGCCGATGGTGCCGCCGAGGTGTATGTTTCAACCGACATTACGACTGGAGACTCCTACGTGCAATGGCACTACCAAGGCGAAAACGGTTGGTCGCCGTGGCTGCAGCAGCTTGATTTCAACGGCGTGCCACAATGGCCTGACGACGGCATCCATGTCACCACGCCTGACTTCGCCACATGGTCGCCAGGCTATGCCATGACCGCGGTCAATGGAGGCGTGGTAACGGTGTTCCGCACCCTTGGGCCTCACCATTGGGCGGTCAAGATCGATACCGACGGTTCCTTCCCTTGGGGCGAACATGGCATCGTGCTCTTCGACGGTGAAGGCGGTGGCCGCTCCGAGGTGCTCGCAGGCGATGACGGCGGCGTGTGGGCCTTGGGCACCGACATGGACAGCACCTTCCTGCAATATGTCGATGCCGACGGAACGCTGCATCCCAAGGCCACCATCAAAGACCCCGCGAAAAAATGCACCAACGGCGTTTTGATACCCGCTGAAGACGATGTCTTTGTGGTGTATGCCAAGCAGACTCTCCAAGGCTATACCAATTACAACAAGGAAATCCACGTTGCAGGATACGACAAAAACGGCGAACAGGTTTTCCCCGAGACGCTTTTGTTTGGACTACAGACCGTAGGTGCCAGCTACGTGCATTATGCCATTCCCGACAACAAAGGTGGCGGCTATGTCTATCAATTACACAATGCCATAGGTGGCGTATATAACACCTACGTCACGCATTTCGATGAGAACGGCACACCCACCATCTCCGATCCCAACGGCATTGCCGTGCATACTCCCGACTACGGCAACTATTACACCAATGCTTACGCCACCATCGACCCCAAGAGCAATGACATCATTATCGCTTACCTCCAAAAGGATGCAGCCTCTCAATCACAACATCGAGTCTATGTCAACCGCATTACCGAATCGGGCGAAAAGCCATGGGGTGATGGCATTCTTGTGGCGGACTACACAGGCCTTTCTTATAGCGACATCCATGTGGATGCCACCGATGCTGTAGATGGTTTCGTCGTGACCTATGGCACCAGCCAAGGCAGCATTGAGGCTGTGGGCTACGACCTCGATGGGAACCTGTTGTGGAACACTACTATGAGTTCGACCAGCTACAATAAAACCATCAGCGACAACACCGCCGGTTTTCATTACGGGCAAAACATTGTGGCATGGATCAACAGCGATGATGGCGACGTCTATGCCCAAAACATCGGCTGGGACGGCTCCATGGGAGTGGTCACTCCACCTGCCCCGGTGACATGCGACCCGCCAACCGATTTCCAAGGCGAATATTTCTATGAAACCAACTCGGATTTCGGGGTGCTTCTATCATGGACCGCACCTCAGGAATTGCCGCTGCACTACAATCTGTATTTCACCGATCCATCAGGCTGTACTACAACCATTGAAGTAGCCCCCAACGAAACGGAATATTCAGATCAAATGTCTATTATCGGAGCCGTCACTTACCAACTTACTGCAGTTTACGAAGACTGCGAATCCGAGTTTGCGCTCACTCCTGACGGCGAAGACCACGTCACTATCATGATTACTGACATCCCCGAAAACACGGAGGAAGAAATCGTGTCCATCCTAAGTGTCTACACCATCAAAGGACAACTTGTCAACGCCAAGGATCTCAACGCGTTGAGTCAAGGCGTATACATCGTCAAAGGCATCACGGATTCAGGCAAAACCATCATAAAGAAAGTAATCAAGTAATTATTCACTTCAATACAATAAAACATGAAAAAACTTTTCTTTCTAGTTATCTCGTTAGTAGCGATGCTTACCGCGAAAGCACAATGGGTCGACGACCCGGCTACCAACACTTTCCTCGCCAATTGCGGCAACGACGACGGTGAACTATACATGGCCACTAACCCCAACACCGGTGACACATACATCCAATGGGAAGGATTCGGCACCAATGGCTGGTCTCCTACCTTGCAACGCCTCAACTTTCAAGGCGAGTCACAATGGGGCGACGATGGCATCCATATCGGCGGACATGAATTCTCGTCGATGTCGGAAGGTGTCGCCATGATTACGACCACCGATGGCTGCGTGGTAAGTTGTTTTGCCACTTACGACGGCTTCTCATACGCTGTAAAGATTGACCCTGACGGCAATTTCGTTTGGGGAGAACAAGGCTTGCAACTTTTTGGTGGCCTTGGCTTTTCGCGCACCGAATTGACTGCCGGCGATGATGGCGGTTTCTGGGCCTTAGGCTTTGACTACCAAAACCTTTATCTGCAATACGTTGGCGCCGATGGCACTTTGGGACCCACCACCACCATCAGTGACAGCGGTGGATACAAGTGCATGTTCGGCCAACTCACTTTGAGCCTCAACAACAATGTGCTGCTCACCTACGAAAAAGTGGGCTCCGGTTTTTATACCGACAAGGAGCTTTATGTCGTCGCCGTCACGCCCGATGGAACCATCCTCAACCCCGAATCCCTTCTGATGTCTTCTCAGACTTTCCAATCCACCTATATCCATAAGGCTGTTGCTGATGGCATGGGCGGCGGATATGCCTACATTTGGCATCCTGGCATCGGAGGAGCCTTCAACACCTACGTCTTCCATTTTAACGAGTTTGGCGTTTCCACCATCAGTGACCTGAACGGTATCGCGGTGCATTCCACCGACCCGATGAACTACTATGGCTATGCATGCGGCACCATCGACCCAAACAGCTATGACCTCATCGTCACCTACGAGCAAACCGACGCTTCCACGCAAAGCCAATCAAGGATCTATGTCAACCGCATCACTGCCGCGGGCGAAAAAGTGTGGGGAGAAGGCATCCTGTTGGCCGATTATGTAGGCGTCTCATACGCCGACATCATGGTCGATGCATTTGAGGACGGCAGCGGCTTCAGCGTGATTTACACGAAAAGCAGCCCCAGCAACTCCTACTTCACCACCATCGAAGCCATGGGCTTTGACATGGACGGCAACCAACTATGGGCCAAGACCTTGTGCTCGAATGCCTATAGAAGGACGGTATGCGACAACACCCCAGGTTTCGTCATGGGTCAAAACATTGTGTCTTGGGTGAATTGCATTGACGGCGGCATTTATGGCCAAAACATCGGTCCTGACGGCAACATGGGGCCCATCGAACCCATTATCCCCGTGAATCCCTGCCTCGCCCCAGAGAACTTTGAGGGTGAATACGTCTATGACGATGAGACCCAAACCTTCGGCGCCCTGCTGACTTGGACCGCGCCCGAGACGCAGCCCTTGCACTACAACCTTTATCGCTACTACGACGTCAACAAGGATCTTATCGTCATCGAAGTGCCAGGCGACGCTACCTCCTATTTCGATGAAAACGGCATTGGGCAATACAAATACCAACTGACGGCCGTCTACGAAGATTGTGAATCCGAATTTGCCCTCACTCCCAACGGCCAAGACAACGTCTTTATTGAAATCACTGGAATTGAAGAGAGCGTCGACAACAGCATTGTCACCGTGCTGAATGTCTACAATATGAACGGCCAACGCATCACGATCAGCGACGTGAGCGAACTGAACACGGGCGTCTACATCATCCAAGGCTTGACGGAAGACGGCCGCTTGGTCAACCAGAAAGTGATGATCGACAAGAAATAAGACGCAAAACATACGCTATGAGCAGGCTACGTGTCATCATCAGCCCGCAGTACGACCCCTTCCTCAACCGCGCCGTGGAACAATACCTCACCGAATGCCAAGAGGAAGGTGTCGTCACTATGTACCTCTGGAAAAACGAGCGGACCGTCGTCATCGGCTACAACCAGAACCCCTATTCGGAATGCAATGTCAAGCTATTGCTTGACGAAGGCGGTCACCTCATGCGGCGCGGCACAGGT
>JAEEGH010013477.1_pt1 | contig 18122 bp, 17 predicted proteins | sample 9134181 | NCBI WGS metagenome assembly JAEEGH01 (sample SAMN16246544, study PRJNA631951) | gut metagenome | biome: gut microbiome; feature: rumen; material: DP-attached | host: Bos | place: Iran: Karaj | collected 2018-10 | reverse complement strand
ATCCGTAGCTACGGAAACAGCAAAAGAAGATTATGCCTCGGCAGAAACAAGATACGATCAGGCTTGCGGAACTGGCCTCGATCGAACACGAACCAGTAACATGGTGCAACGACCTTATCAGTTCACCTATCTCCTGTAGCCTGCTGGAGAGGCGGGTGATGTACTTCATTACGGGCGTGGTGAAGCATAAATACGTGGAGAACGGCCTGAATGTGCCGGAAAACTGGAAGGAGCTGTACTTTTACATGACCGACCGCGACCTTGGAATCATCGGCGGCCAGAAGAACATCAGGTACACATACGATGTACTCACGAAATTGGGCATGAAGTTCTTTCCCATCACTTATCACAGGCCGAACGGCAGTGTCATCGTGGGCCGTATACACTGGGTGGACACATTCTTCTACGACGAGGAGAAGGACATCTACGCCATCCGAATCTCACCGGAGATTATGCCGCTGCTGATCAATCTGACACAGAACTTCACGACGTTCGACCTCGGCACGGCCATGCGGCTAAGGTCAAAGTACACACAGAAGCTGTATGAGCTGTGCTGCAAGTACGGCGGCGATTACCGGTTCAGCGACGGTCAGGAGGAAACGACGGGAAACGTGTACAAAAAGCGCGTTGTGCCGATAGCAATGGAGTATTTCCGAGTGCTGTTCAACCTGAATGAAATCAGGGATAAGAAGACAGGACGGGTGCTGCAGGAATCGTCGTACGAGAGCTACAAGGACATCCGAAGCAATATCCTTCAGGTGGCTCAGAATGAGCTTTACGACCTATTTATGTTCCATGCTTCAAATGTTTGGTTCGATTATCAGGCAGGGCCTCGGAAGGGTAAGGGTGGCAAGACATCATCGATCATCATCTACGTCTATACACGCGAGAATCCGAAGGAAGGGCTTTGCAGACCTTGGCAGAAGGGCGATGAGGAATTGTGGCCGTATGAACCGGAATACGTTGAAAAGAAACGTAAAACGCCCCAACAAAAGCTGCATGCGAATATCTTCTACGGTGCTGACAGGCAGGAGGAGATCGTCATCTCGTTGCTCTCGAAGTACCTGAGCAAACGTGAACTGACTTATTACATGGGAATCATAAACAAGGAGGCCAGACGGTGCTATGATAGTTATACGCAGGTGATCCAAGTGATTCTGGAAAAGGAGAAACAGCCGAAGTTCAAGAAGGGAACCAAACAATACAAGCGGAACAACATCATAGAATACGCTCTTCAAGAGAATCTGAAGGAATACGGCTGGTCGATTGAGCCACCGAAGAACTACAAACAGGTTTATAAGCAGCAGGAACTGTTTCCTCGCTAATATATATAGGTATATAGGTGTGAATCGTTGCCATACAATCCTAGGGTAGCAAATCTGGAAAAATTCAATTATCGGAAGGGATTTGGCAGCATTCACGCCCTTTTTGTGACCATCAGTAGGGTTACATACCACCAAAGCAAAGAAGATTGTATTTTGGGGTAAATATATGTAACCTTCCTATCCAAAATAATCGAAAAATCGGTTGTGCAAATTTTGATTTTGCTTAAAATTTGCACAACCGAAGCCATATATTCGGGAGTCATCAACATACAAAATGCATGTAAACAAATGCAAAAACACCGTTAACGAATGTAAATACCGACTTTACACGATATTACACAAAACGGTTTCTGAACTATGCGTACATTCCGTATATAAAGGGGATTCGCATGTTCGGGCAAAGGAGATGTTGTGCAAGTGTTGTGCAAATTTGGGTATTAAAAAAGTTAAGGTGCTGAAAATCAGCACCTTAACTCTCGCGGTTGTCGGGATTACTGGACTCGAACCAGCGACCTCGCGCCCCCCAGACGTGTGCGCTACCAACTGCGCTAAATCCCGATCCTTTTTAAGCTTAGCATCTGACCTAAGTCTGAAATGCGGGTGCAAAAGTACACAGATTTTTCCGTTTGACCAAATTTTCCGGCCACTTTTTTCATTTTTAAGCTATTTTTTTATACCAGATTTGCTTATACCGATAAAAATGTATACCTTTGCACGCTGAAATCAAGACTACAACAAGGAAAATGACACAATACCAAATAGCGGCTCCTCAGTTGCATCACGCCATGGTGAGCTTGCCTGCCTCAAAGAGCATCTCGAACCGTGCTCTCATTATCTATGCGCTCAGCGGTGGGCGCCAGATGCCGCAGAACCTCTCCGACTGCGACGACACTCAGGTGATCCTCGATGCCCTGCGCTATATGCCGGAGGAGATTAACATCAAAGCAGCCGGAACGGCCATGCGTTTTATGACGGCCTACCTTAGTGTAATGAGAGGTACGCGCGTGCTGACGGGAACGGAGCGCATGAAGCACCGTCCTATCGGAATACTGGTGGACGCCCTCAAGAAACTGGGTGCCGACATCAGCTATGTGGGTGAGGAAGGCTATCCCCCACTTCGCATTACTGGCCAGAGCATCGAAGGCGGTGAACTGGAGATAGAAGGCAACGTGAGCTCACAGTATATCTCGGCCCTGCTGATGATAGGTCCCGTGCTGAAAAAAGGTCTCGAACTGAAGCTGACGGGTGACATTATCTCCCGACCCTATATCGACCTGACACTGTGGATGATGCGCGAATACGGTGCCGATGCCGAATGGACCTCAGCCGACACCATCAAAGTGGAACCCAAGCCCTATGTGAACCGCGACTATGTGATAGAGAACGATTGGAGCGGTGCAAGCTACTGGTATGAGATACTGGCGCTGGCCGATGACCGTGAGGCGCAAGTGACGCTGAACGGACTAATGGACGGTTCGAAACAGGGCGACTCGGTAGTGAGGTATATCTTCAGTCTGCTGGGCGTGAAGACCGTTTTCCAGTCGAAGACATCGGGCAAACCGCAAAACGTGACGCTGAAATGCAACGGCCGATGCGTGAAGAAACTGGAGTACGACTTCGTGAACTCACCCGACCTGGCACAGACGGTGATCGTGACCTGTGCCGCCAAGAACATTCCCTTTCATTTCAAGGGACTGGCCACGCTGAAAATCAAGGAGACCGACCGCATCGAGGCCATGAAGCGGGAGATGAGAAAGCTGGGTTACGTGCTGCACGACCGCAACGACAGTGAACTCTACTGGGACGGTGAACGCTGCGAGCCTTCGATGGACGAAGGTATCGACACCTACGACGACCACCGCATGGCCCTCTCGTTCGCACCTTTCGCCATGAAGTCGGGCAGTCTGATTATCAATAATCCGCAGGTGGTCACCAAGTCCTATCCGCAGTTCTGGGAGAGCTTAGTCGATGCCGGGTTCAGCGTAGAAGTGAAAAGTGAATAGTGAAAAGTGAATAATTTGCTACCGCTGTGGAGTTTGCAATTGTTTGTGTTGGGTTGATTGTGGGGGTGGGCATCATTGCATGGATAGCCAACCATTTCGACAAGGGTGACGACATCATCACGGTGGGTCACGACTGCTCGACCTGTACCGCAGCTCAGGAGGGCGACTGCAAAATTCACTGCCTTTTGGAGGAAAAACGACAAAAAGACGCGGCATCACACAATAAATCAACCTCTAAAGAGGTTTTATAAGAGGATGCGCAGAATTGCCTATACACTGACCGTCATCGCCGTCGCCCTATTGACGATGGCAGGCTGTTCTACGCAGAAAAACACGGCCGGCACCCGTTGGTGGCACAGCTTCAACGCCCGTTATAACATATATTATAATGGTAAGCAGGCCTTCATCGACGGTAACCTGGAAAAGGAGAAGGGCAACCGTGACAATTTCACCGAACAGATACCCCTCTATATGGTGGGCAACAAGGCCAGTCGTACGATAGGCAGCAGCCAGTATGACCGTGCCATCGAGAAAGCCGAAAAGGACATCCGCCGCCATAGTATCAAGGCTAAGCCCGAATGGAAGGGCGGCAAGCGGAAGACCGACAAGGACAAGGAGTGGCTGGGTCGAAAGGAGTATAATCCATTCCTGTGGAAAGCATGGATGCTACTGGGTAAGTCGCAGTTCCAGAAAGGTGACTTCGACGAGGCTGCCGCCACTTTCAGTTATATGACACGTCTCTATCAGACCCAGCCGATGCAGAGCGGACTGGCCCGTGCGTGGCTCGCCAAATGCTATGCCGAGTTGGACTGGCTCTATGATGCCGAGGACGTGATTCGCAACATGAGCCGCGACTCGATGCACTTCCGTACCGTGAAGGACTGGGACTACACCTATGCCGACTACTATATCCGTACGAAGGACTATCAGAAGGCAGTACCCTATCTGCGCAAGGTGATTAAGCATGAACGCCGCCATCAGCAGAAGGCCCGCGAGTGGTTCCTGATGGGACAGATACAGAAGGAACTGGGCAACAATGCCGAGGCCGAGCGCGCCTTCGGCAAAGCCGTCGGTTGTCACCCCAGCTATGAACTGGAATTCAATGCCCGCATCGCCCAAACGGAAGTAATGGCCAAGGGTAACGCCAAGGCGATGATCAGCAGGCTAAGGCGTATGGCGTCGAACGACAACAATAAGGACTATCTCGACCAGGTGTATTACGCCATGGGCAATATCCATCTGATGCAGAAGGACACGCTGAAGGCCATCGATGCCTATGAGAAAGGTAACGAGAAGGCTACCCGCAGCGGCATCGAGAAAGGTGTGTTGCTGCTGACTCTGGGTAATCTTTACTGGCAGTTGGAAAAATACAACGATGCCCAGCGCTGCTACGGTGAAGCCATCGGTCTGTTGGATAAAGACCGTAAAGACTATAATGAGCTGGCACAGCGTTCGAAAGTGCTCGACGAACTCGTGCCCCATACCGATGCCATCCATCTGCAAGACTCGCTGCTGGAGCTGGCCGACATGCCGGAAAAGGAGCGTCTGGAAGCCATTGACCGCGTGATCAACGAACTGAAGCGCAAGGAAAAGGAGGCTCGCGACGCAGAGAAAATGGCAGAAGTGGAACGTCAGTTGCAGAAGAATCAGGCCGTAGGTCAGCGGGGTAACATGCAGCAGAACCGTCCTGCAACCCAGGGACAGACCGGTGGTACATGGTATTTCTATAATCCCACCGCAGTAAGTCAGGGAAAGACCACCTTCCAACGCCAATGGGGACAACGACAGAATGCCGATAACTGGCAGCGACTGAACCAGACGGTGGTGAATATGGCCGCTAGCAACCAGGAATCAGAAGAATCCGAAAACTCCGAGAACTCTGAGTATTCCGACTCTCTGGCAGCCCAGACAGCCGTCCCCAGCGACAGCACACAGACCGCCGCACCCGCAGACACCCTCGCCAACGATCCCCATAACCGCGAATATTATCTGGCGCAGATTCCTTTCAGCGACGATCAGAAGGCCGCCAGCCATGCGATTATCCAAGAGGCCCTGTTGCAGTCGGGTATCATCTTCAAGGACAAGCTCGACAATCTGAAACTCAGCGAGAAACAACTGCTCAGGCTGACCAAGGATTATCCCGAATTTGAAAACCTCGACGATGCGTGGTATCACCTCTTCCTGCTCTATTCGCGGCTGGGGCAGCATGATGTGGCCGAAGCCTGTCTCTCGCATCTGAAAGCCGACCATCCGGAAAGTGAGTGGACCACCCTGCTTTCCGACCCCTATTATGCGGACAATGCCCGTTTCGGCACCCATATCGAGGATTCACTCTATGCAGCCACATACGCCGCCTTCAAAGCGGATAAGTTTGACGAGGTGGCCGGTAATGCCCGCATCTCGGCAGACCGGTTCCCAATGGGTGAACACCGTGCGAAGTTTATCTTCATCGACGGTCTGAGCCGGTTGAACAATGGCGATGCCAGCGGTTGTCTGGAACAGTTGAAGGAAGTTGTGGAGAAACATCCCAAGAGCGAAGTGGCCGAGATGGCAGGTATGATAGTGAAAGGTGTGCAGGAGGGTCGCAGGCTGCACGGCGGAAAGTTTGATATCGGCGATGTATGGTCACGGCGTGACATCACCCTCACGGCTGATTCCACCAAAGCCGACACCCTGAGTGCCGATCCCAACCAGAAGTTTATCTTCATGCTCATCTATGAGCCCGACAGCGTAGACCAGAACCAACTGCTCTTCGAGATGGCACGCTATAACTTCACCAACTTCCTGGTGCGCAATTTCGAAATTTCCACCGATGAGGATCAGGGTCTGCAACGTATGCTCATCAGCGGATTCCTGAGCTATGACGAGGCCGTGCAGTATGCACGACAGTTGTATGCCAACGAGGTGATGGCAGAGAAACTCGCCCTGTGTCGCAGTTTTGTGATCAGCGAGGTAAACCTGCCGCTGCTGGGTGTACAGTTCAGCTACGACGACTATGAGCAGTTCTATGAGGATATCTTCGTGCCGATGAAGACGAGCGACGACAAGCTGCTCATCCGTCCTGAGGATATCGAAGTGTTAGACCCAGAGGATATCCCATCGGGAAAGAAGGCTTCATCTGGGGAGGATGAGGACGAGGATGAGGATGAGCCTCAGCAGAAGAATAAGAAGAAACAGAACAAGGACTTCGATTTCGACGAAGACTTCTGGTAGAGTGAATAGTGAAATGAATAGTAAAAAGGATGATCAACGGATATTTATTGTGGGTAGACGATGAGATCGAGCAGTTGCGGGCACAGCGGCTCTTTCTCGAGAGCAAGGGCTACGACGTGACGACTGTGAGCAATGGCACCGATGCCATCGACCTCTGTCGTGAACGCCATTTCGACCTGGTACTGCTCGACGAACAGATGCCCGGTCTCAGCGGACTGGAAACCCTGCAGCACATCAAGGAGATACACCCTGCCTTGCCTGTAGTGATGGTGACCAAGAGTGAGGAAGAAGACATCATGAATCAGGCCATCGGCCAGAAGATTGCCGACTACCTCATCAAGCCCGTGAATCCCAACCAGATTCTGCTGACGCTAAAGAAGAACATCCACCGCGAAGAGATCGAGACGGAGGTGACGCAGACGCAGTATCAGCAGCAGTTCCAGCAGATTGCCATGCAGATCATGGACTGCCGCACCTGGCAGGACTGGGTGGAGGTGTATAAGAAACTTGTACACTGGGAACTAGAGCTGAGTTCAACCGACAGCAATATGACGGATATGCTCCGCATGCAGAAGGAAGAGGCAAATCTGGGCTTCGCGAAGTTCATCAAGAAGAACTATCTCGACTGGGTAGCGCAGCTGAATCCCACTACTCCCACCGGCGACCGTCCTATTCTCTCACCCGAAGTATTCAAGACTAAGGTATTCCCTTTGCTCAGCGAGGGTAAGAAGGTCTATCTGGTGGTGCTCGACAACTTCCGTTACGACCAGTGGCGTATACTTGCACAGGAACTCAACAAGCAGTTTGACATTGAGGAAGACCTCTATTTCAGTATTCTGCCCACCGCCACGCAGTATGCCCGCAATGCAATTTTCTCAGGTTTGATGCCCAACAAGATTGCCCAGATGTTTCCAGACCTTTGGGTTGATGAAGACGAGGAAGAAGGTAAAAACCTGAACGAGGCTCCGCTGATACAGACCCAGCTGGACCGCTATCGCAAGAAAAACACGTTCTCGTATCACAAGGTGAACAACTCTGCCGATGCCGACAAGCTGATGCAGCAGATGGCGAATCTAGGGAAGAACGACCTGAACGTGGTGGTGTTCAACTTCATCGACATGCTGAGTCACGCCCGTACAGAGTCGAAGATGGTTCGAGAACTGGCCAACAACGAGAGTGCCTATCGATCAATCACCCTCTCTTGGTTCCGTCATTCTGTGATAGCCGATTTCTTCCGTCAGTTGGCACAGGAGGACTGCAAGGTGATTGTAACCACCGATCACGGCAGCATCCGCTGCACACAACCCGTGAAGATTGTGGGCGACAGGAACACAAACACCAACCTGCGCTATAAGTTGGGCAAGAACCTGAATTACGACGACAAGAGTCTGTTTACGATCCGTGAACCGCTGAAGGCACAGTTACCGGCACCCAACCTCTCGACAAGCTATGTGTTTGCTACGGGTGATGCCTTCCTGGCCTACCCCAACAACTATAATTACTACGTGAGCTACTACCGCGACACTTTCCAGCACGGAGGTATCTCAATGGAGGAAATGATTATACCGTTGATTACGATGGCAGGAAGAGGTAAGAGGTAAGAGGTAAGTGAAAAGTGAATAGTGAACAGTGAATAGTGAATAGTCATGGAAATAAAGATTCAAGATTTAGAGCATATCCGCGAGGCAGCACGGGAGTTTATTAACAATATCGGCGACAGTAGTGTGTTTGCCTTCTATGGCAAAATGGGTGCCGGCAAGACCACATTTATCAAAGCCATCTGCGAAGAACTAGGCGTGGAAGATGTCATCACCTCCCCCACCTTCGCTATCGTCAACGAGTATACAGCCGATGCCGGACCTGTCTTCCACTTCGATTTCTATCGCATCAAGAAGCTAGAAGAAGTCTATGACATGGGCTTTGAGGACTATTTCTACTCAGGTTCGCTCTGTCTGATAGAATGGCCTGAGCTGATAGAAGAAGTGTTGCCCGAGGATGCCGTCAAGGTTCACATCACCGAGAACCCCGACGGCACACGCATTGTTTCTATGTCTATAGACTAAAAACTACAAGTTCTGTTCCTGAAAGTCCAGGTCGGCCTGTACGATGAAGAGCACGTATTCCGGATCAAAGTTCTTGACACCTTCCTCCTTAGCCTTGGTGCAGACATAGTCTGCCACCGCCTCAAGGTCGATGTCAACCTCCTCTGCATCGCTCTCCAAGATGCCACTCGTATAGTAATAGTCTACTATCAAGTCCATCATGTACAGGATGGTCTCATCGCTGTAATGCTTCTTCGCATCAAACGGGATTCGCTCCCGGATAAACGCCAGTTCCCTTCTGTTCTCCTCCTCGTCGAGACGGAGTTCTTCTTCGATACTTGCCATCGTCTAGAGCATTGTCTGGAACTTCTCGTCGATCTTAGCCTCACTCTGCGCACCGACCAGTTTGTCGACAATCACACCATTCTTGAAGAAGAGGATGGTGGGAATGTTGCGGATACCATACTCCACAGCCAGTTCCTCGTTCTCCTCAACGTCGCACTTGCCAACGACGATCTGACCATCATACTTCTCTGCCATTTTTGCAATGATAGGAGCCACAATACGGCAAGGGCCGCACCATGTTGCCCAGAAATCAACCACTAATGGCTTATCGCCATTCTTCAGGTTCTCGAAATTCTCTTTTGTGATTACTACTTCCATAATGATTTGCTTTAAAAGTTTATACTAATTATTTAATTAATCTTATAATCCATCACGTTCGAATGACTCTCAATATAATCTATGAGTGTATGGCGCACATCAACGCCTCTGTTGGGTGACCGCAGCAACACATGGTTCTTTCCCAAGGAGTCGCGTAGTTGGAAAAACAGCTTTGTCTTGCCAGGATTCTCAGCTATCAATTCATTGAGCTCTGCCACGATCTGTTCGTCAAGCAACTCCGGATCGGTAATTATTGAGATGGTTATGCGTTCGATGGCATTCTCCTTGACGGTCTGCAGATATTCCACACGGCCCAGTTTCAGCTCCTTTGGACCATCGTTATTGTATTGGAAACGGGGACGCATCTTGCCCACCACATAGACAGAGGCACCGATGGTGAACATGCCACCATACTGTCCCCAGTTCTCACCAAAAAGAGGCAGTTCGCCAGAACCGTCGAAATCCTCGAGGGTGACGATACCAAAAGGTTTACCATTCTTAGTAAAGCCCGTCCTGACAGCTGTTACGATGCCTCCCAGAACCACCTCCTCACGATCAGAGATATTATCCATATCATTCAGTTCTGAGCAACTGGTATTGCAAAGGTTGTCTATCACGATCTTAAACTCGTTTAGCGGATGGGCGGAAAGATAGATACCCACCAGGTCACGCTCCTTGTTCAGACGTTCGATGTCACTCCAACGCACATCGTTCTTAGGCACGGGTGGCAAGGCGATCTCCACACCCTCGCCAAACATGCCGAAGAGCGAGTTCTGCATCTCTGCCTTTTCCTGCTGGTACGTCTGTCCATAGCGCACAAGGGTATCGAGGAACATCTCACCCTTGGTATTTGTGGCAAAGTAGTCCTCACGACGGATGCCGAAGCTGTCGAAGCCGCCACTCAGCGCCAGACTTTCATAAGCCCTGCGGTTGACAGACGAGAAACTGACACGCTGGGCGAAGTCATAGATACTCTTATAAGGACCATTCTTCTCACGTTCCTCGATGATGGCAAGGGCAGCAGAATCACCCATACCCTTGATGGCGCCCAAGCCGAAGCGGATCTCTCCATGATGGTTCACACCGAACTTCTCATACGACTCGTTGACATCGGGACCCAAGGTGGCAATACCCATCGCCTTACACTCGTCCATCAGCTTGGTGATTTCCGTAATCTGATCACGGCGACGGCTCATGATGGCAGCCATGAACTCTGCAGGATAGTTGGCTTTAAGATAGGCCGTCTGGTAGGCTACCCATGAATAGCAGGCTGCGTGTGATTTGTTGAAAGCGTAGGAAGCAAATGCCTCCCAGTCACCCCATATCTTGTCGAGAATCTTCGGATCATGCCCATTCTTCTTGCCACCCTCGATGAACTTGGGTTTCATGGCATCAACGATATCCTTCTTCTTCTTACCCATCGCCTTACGAAGGGCATCACTCTCACCACGGGTGAAATCGGCCAACAGACGCGAGAGCAACATCACCTGCTCCTGATACACCGTAATACCGTAAGTATCCTTCAGGTATTTCTCCATAACGGGGATATCATAGGTAATCGGTTCGTCACCATGCTTACGGCGGATAAACTGAGGAATATAGCCCATAGGTCCCGGACGATACAAGGCATTCATAGCGATGAGGTCCTCGAACACCGTAGGCTTCAGTTCACGCAGGTATTTCTGCATGCCCTGCGACTCAAACTGGAAAGTGCCCACGGTTCGTCCCTGCTGATAGAGCTCATAGGTTTTGGCATCATCGATGGGGATGGTATCGAGGTCGATGTCGATGCCTCGTGTACGTTTGATATTGGCGCAGGCCTCCTTCAACTCCGAAAGTGTCTTCAGGCCCAGGAAGTCCATCTTGATCAGTCCTGTCGACTCAATCACGTGTCCATCATATTGCGTACAGTTAGTCTTGGTACCCTTGAAGTCGGGGTCGTCAGCCGTCGACACAGGTACATGATCAGAAATCGGGTCACGACAGATGATAAAGCCACAAGCGTGGATACCCGTGCCTCGTACGGTGCCCTCGAGCATCTTGGCATATTTGATGGTATTGGCAAGAGCCGTATCTGAGGAAGCCTCAGCCTCACGCAGTTCAGGCACATACTTGATGGCATTGGAGAGGTTCATCTTCGTAGCCTTACCGTCAGGACCGTCAGGCAGACGGTCTGGGATAGCCTTACAAAGGGCATTTGAGATAGACAACGGCACCTTCTCGACACGAGCCACATCCTTGAGCGAGTTCTTGGTAGCCATCGTGGCGTAAGTGATGATATGGGCACAATTCTCATGTCCATACTTATCCTCCACCCATTTCAGCACCTTTCCTCGTCCGTCATCATCGAAATCGGTATCGATATCAGGGAGTGAGATACGGTCAGGATTGAGGAAACGCTCAAACAGCAGGTCGTACTTCAAAGGGTCGATCTTCGTAATACCCAAACAATAGGCCACTACACTACCTGCTGCAGAACCACGACCAGGACCCACCATCACTCCCAGTTCGTCGCGGGCAGAATTGATAAAGTCCTGCACAATAAGGAAGTAACCCGGGAAACCCATCGTCTTCATGATATGAAGCTCGAACTTCACACGATCCAGAACCTCTGTGGGGAGCTTCTTGATCTTCTCGGAGTACTCAGAGTTTTCAGAGTACTCGGAGTCATCGGAATATCTCCTCACTGCACCCTCATAAGCAAGTTTCGCCAGATAGTCGGCCTCAAACTTGATACGATAGATCTTATCATAGCCGCCGAGTTGCTTGATTTTCTTCTCACCATCTTCCGGCGAGAGCTGGTTTTCACCATTCTCGTCGGTGGTAAACTCATCATAAAGCTGCTGTTCAGTGAATTTCTGGCGCCACTCTTCTTCCGTACCGAACGACTCTGGTATAGGGAAGAAAGGCATAATGGGATCGTTGTCGAGGCTATAGACCTCTACCTTATCCAATATCTCAAGGGTATTAGTCAATGCTTCAGGCACATCGCTGAAGATATCATTCATCTCCTGACGCGTTTTAAACCACTCCTGTTTGGAGTAGAGCATACGTGTGGGGTCGTCGAGATCCTTACCCGTAGAGAGACAGAGCAGATGGTCATGGGCTTCGGCATTCTCCTTGTCGACGAAATGGGCATCATTGGTACACACCAGTTTGATGCCATATTCCTTAGCCAGTTCAATAAGCACCTTATTAGCCTGCTGCTGTAAGGGGAAGGTCTCGCGATTAGCTTTCTGCAAGGGATCGGTCACCTCATGACGCTGCAGTTCCAGATAGTAGTCGTCGCCCCAGAGACGCTTATGCCACTCGATGGCCTCACGTGCTCCGGCAATGTCGCCTTTCAGGATCTTCGCAGGTACCTCACCAGCGATACAGGCGGAACAGACAATGAGATCCTCATGATACTTCTCAAGCTCCATCCGGTCTGTACGCGGACGATTGTAGAAACCATCGACCCAGGAGTTACTGACAAGTTTGATAAGGTTCTTATAGCCGTTGGCATTCTTGGCCAGCACGATGAGGTGGTAGCCACCGAGGTCTTCCTTGGTCTCGCGCAGACTCTTGTCTCCACGACGGGCTACATACATCTCGCATCCAAAGATGGGTTTGAAAGGTTCGAGACCCTCTTTCTTACGGTTTTTGTTCACGCCATTACAAATGTCGTGAAATTCTTTGATACCAAACATATCGCCGTGATCGGTGATGGCCATGCCTCGCATGCCGTCCTTAACGGCCTTATCCACAAGCCGTTGAATACTCGATTGTCCATCGAGAATTGAATAATAGGTATGTACGTGCAGATGTATAAAATCTTCCATATTTCTTAAGAAAAACCCAGCTGGGTGATGGCAAAGATACAGCTAAATCTTGAGAATACCAAAAGAAATGGCAGAAAAATTTGCTTCTTACGCAAAAAAGATGTACCTTTGCACACAAATTCATAAAGACACCTAATTATATAATGGGAGAACGAATCAAGAAACTGAAGAAAATCAGGATTCACCGTGAGGGCACTCATGAACTCACATGGAGCGCTTTGGCCATCATCGGCATCGCCTATCTGCTTTGGTATTCATTCAGCACCACCATACCTTTCTGGATCTTCATCGTCATCTTCGGCATTGCCTGGTTGATGGCTCTGAACTTCTACCGCTGTCCTATCCGATATTACAATGGTGATACGGAGAAACTGGTGGTGGCACCGGCTGACGGAAAGATTGTTGTGGTGGAAGAAGCCGAGGAGAACGAGTATTTCCACGATAAACGACTGATGATTTCCATCTTTATGAGTCCGCTGAACGTGCATGCCAACTGGTTTCCCATCGATGGCAAGGTGAAGTTCGTACACCATCAGAACGGCAATTACCATAAAGCCTGGCTTCCTAAGGCAAGTGAGGAGAACGAGCATGCCGACATCATGATTACCACCCCAGATGGCGAAGATGTGCTGGTACGCCAGATAGCAGGTGCCTTGGCCCGTCGTATCGTCACCTACGCCAAAGAAGGTGAGGAGTGCTATATCGATGAGCATCTGGGCTTTATCAAACTCGGATCGCGTGTGGATGTCTATCTGCCCCTGACAGCTAAGGCCTGCGTCACCATCGGCCAGCCCACAACAGGCGACCAGACCGTTATCGCCAAAATGGCATAAGGTAAAAGTGAAGAATTTGCTACTGCACTATGATTAAGAAACATATTCCCAATACAATTACTTGTTGCAACCTGATTTCTGGCTGCATTGCCACCTATTGGGCATTCATGGGTGTGGCCTATCTGGCATTGCTTTTCATCGTAATTGGTGCGGTTTTCGACTTCTTCGACGGCATGGTGGCCCGTCTGCTGCATGTATCCTCCCCTATCGGAAAGGAACTCGACTCGCTGGCTGACGACATCACCTTCGGCTTTGCCCCCTCAGCCATTGTGTTCAGCTATATCAGCACGTTCCATATCCATCTGCCATTCATCCCATTCCTCGCTTTCATCATGGCAGCTTTCTCAGCCCTCCGACTGGCAAAGTTCAACCTCGATGAGCGACAAGCCTTAGGATTCATCGGACTCCCCACCCCTGCCAATGCACTCTTCTGGGGTTCTCTGATTGTTGGCATGGGTGATACCATCTCGACCATTCCCTATGCAGAATGGATCATCCTCTGCGGTACATTCATCAGCTGCTACCTGCTCATTGCCGAAATACCGATGTTTGCCCTGAAATTCAAGACCTGGGGCTGGAAAGGTAATGAGATAAAATACATTTTCATCCTCTCGTGCATACCGCTGCTGCTCTTCCTAGGCGTAAGCGGACTTGCTGCCATCATTGCATGGTATGTGATTTTATCCGTATTTACTTGCAAGAAAATTGAAACAAACTAAAGACCTATTATGTTCAAATTCATCATCGGCATCATTATTTTCGGCTTGATAGCCTTAGCAATCATCGTACTCATCATCGTTAATTTCACTTATAAAGGCTTTCGTCAGATGCGCAAGGCCGCAGAAGATCAGTATGAACTGAACCAGAAGCGGAAGGAACAGAAGGAGAAAAATCCTTTTGGCGATGACTATTTCAAGAGCGCTGACAGTGGTTCGCAGCAACAAACCCGTCGCGCCCATCAAGCCCATCAGTCTCAGCAGCAGACAGAAAAAACCACCACCCGTAAGACAACGACGAGCAGTGGTGTAACAATTATCGACGAACGCGAGGCTGACAAGAAGATCTTCAACCACGACGACGGCGAATACGTCGAATTCGAAGAAGTCCACGGTTAAGCGAGAGCCATGCAAAGCTCGTTTGCTGATGGCCGAGCGTTAGTGGACTCGCCGAAGGCAGGTTTAGGATTAAGGATGCACTAACGTACCGATAGGCTCACCATCCATCACCTTTTTCAGATTTCCGACTACGTCCATATTGAAGACGTAGATAGGCAGGTTATTGTCCTGACACATGCAGACAGCCGAGAGATCCATCACCTTCAGACCGCGATTGAGCACTTCCTGATACGAGATATCCTCAAACTTCGTCGCTGTGGGATCTTTCTCGGGGTCAGCAGTATAGACGCCATCCACACGCGTACCCTTCAACATCACATCAGCCTCAATCTCCACACCACGCAGGCTCGAACCTGTATCGGTAGTGAAGTACGGCTGGCCAGTACCGGCTGAGAAGATGCACACATAGCCTGCCTCCATCGCCTCGATGGCCTTCCACTTACTGTAGAACTCACCGATAGGTTCCATGCGGATAGCCGTCAACACCTTGTTCTTAACACCTTCGGCATCGAGGGCACTACTCAAAGCCAGTGAGTTGATGACTGTGGCACACATACCCATCTGGTCGCCCTTCACTCGGTCGAAACCCTTCTTAGCACCACTCAGGCCTCGGAAGATATTTCCACCTCCAATCACAATACCGATCTGGACACCCATCTCCGACACTTCCTTGATCTGACGTGCATAGTCGCCCAAACGTTCAGGATCGATACCGTGACCCTGCTTTCCCATCAGGCTTTCGCCCGACAACTTCAATAGAATTCTTTTAAATCTTGCCATTTTCTTTCCTTTTTACTTTTTTACCTTTTACCTTTTTACTTTTATATTATGAATTGCACTTCTTTAAAGGCATAAATCCGCTCCTGACCCGCTTTGTCCAGAAGGAGAAGCCTCCCGTCGGGCAGCACATCCGTGAGCCTTGCGGTAAAACGACTTGTTTTATCCTCGTAGAGACTATCTTTTCCCCTCCTAAAGAGCCTTTCCCTGTAATCAAAACAACTTGTTTTACTATGAGAGACCCGTTCGAAGGCTTCGAGAAAGGTATTCAGCAACTCATCAAGGTCGGTCTCATGCCCCGTTATCTGATACAATGACACCGGATTGGGAGCATCGCTCAGAAACTTACACTGATTCACATTCAGACCGATGCCGATAATACTATCCTTGATGACAGATCCCTGCAAACGGTTCTCTATCAAAATACCACAGATTTTCCGGTCACCTACATAGATGTCGTTCGGCCATTTGATTTCCACCTTATTATTAATATAGGTCTCCAGCGTCTCGCAGAGGGCTACAGACACCACCTCAGTGATCCTGAATTGCTCATTCGCAGGAATATTCTCCGGATGAATCAGCATCGAGAACGTCAGGTTCTTCCCCCTTTCGCTCTCCCACGAATTACTGCCACAGCCCTTCCCCGCCGTCTGATACGATGCAACAACCACGATGCAACAGGGGGACGGTTCTTTTGTTACATCGCGCGATGTAACAAAAGAACCGTCCCCCTGTTGCATCAGCCAGCGGTTGGTGGAGTCTGTTTCTTCGATATGAATAATCTTAAAATCCATAATCCGCTTGCAAAGATACAAATTATTTTGTAATTTTGCACCATGATTGAACAAGAACAACAGAAAAAAGACGAATTCTACATGCAACGGGCACTCGACGAGGCCCGTATAGCTTTCAAAGAAGGCGAGATTCCCATCGGAGCCGTTGTGGTATGCAAGGACCGTATCATCGCCCGCAGCCACAACCTCACAGAGACCCTTTGCGACGTCACCGCCCATGCTGAGATGCAGGCCATCACTTCGGCTGCCAACCTCCTAGGCGGCAAATATCTCACCGACTGTACCCTCTACGTCACCGTCGAACCCTGTGTGATGTGTGCCGGTGCCATCGGCTGGGCACAGATTCCCCGCATTGTCTATGGCTGCCTCGACGAGAAAAGAGGCTATCATTCCTATGCCCCACAGGCCATGCATCCAAAGGCCACCATTGTAGGGGGCGTTCTGGAAGAAGAATGCCGTCAACTGATGCAGGAATTCTTCAGACAGCGAAGATAATCAGTTTTTAGGGTTTCTCTGAAATCAGAGAATCAGGCATAGCGGCACTCTGATAGAATTTCAGGGTGTCGAGGCTCACATGACGATTATTGCCAACACCAATGGCCAGAAAGAAATAGCCCTGACGGGGAATCGTATCCGTATTGGGCAATACACGCATCCACTTCAGATTTCCCTTGCCCTCCTTCTTCTCTTCTGCACGGGTATCGGTATTCGTTGAGTCCTTCTTGCGGGTATCCTCCAAGTATTGGAACAGATGGCTCGAGACATACAGTTGCAGACTGTCATTGGCATTCGTCCTGAAGCCCACTTCCATCATGCCACCCTCTGCCGGCAGACTGAATTCCTCCAGATCCCACTCCGCATATTCATCACGCTGCTTGATCTCCACCGTCTGCTGTTCACCGTCACCAACCAGTGTGACAAGGGCCGTACGCTCCTGACCTGTGAGATTCTTCTCCGTAGTCATCACCTTGAGCGTATCTGTACCACCAGGACCCGATGCCTTCATCACCTGCAACCAAGGTACAGGACTTGTAGCCGTCCAGGAACCACTGGAGTGAAACAGGAACAATCCCACCTGATTCGGAACCGAATACAATTCAGCAGAAGGATCTGAATAGATTCTCACGCCTCCGACTTTATCCTGCAGACATCCTGCCAGCAGCAACACCGTCGCCACCAAGCAGGTCCAGAATGTAAATTGTCGCTGTTTCATGCAAACAAATTGTTAATTTTTTGTGCAAATGCATTGCAAAAGTAGCAAATATCGCCCGAAAGAGCCCCATTTTGCTGCAAAAAAATCACATTTTTATAAAATTATTTGTTTTTTAGCAACTTTTTAACTACCTTTGCACCCTAATGTGTGTTCAAATTTAACTTAATTAATAACCAAATTTATGATGAAAAGACTTAGTTTGATTCTCGCCAGCCTTTTCCTGTATGTGGGATTGGCATTGGCACAAACGAAGGTTACGGGAACCGTCATTTCTCAGGAAGACGGCGAGCCCATCATCGGAGCCTCGGTAGTTGTCCAAGGCT
>JAEEGH010013476.1_pt1 | contig 18123 bp, 12 predicted proteins | sample 9134181 | NCBI WGS metagenome assembly JAEEGH01 (sample SAMN16246544, study PRJNA631951) | gut metagenome | biome: gut microbiome; feature: rumen; material: DP-attached | host: Bos | place: Iran: Karaj | collected 2018-10 | reverse complement strand
CTTGCGATTCTTACATCCCAGCTCCAGCTCGTGAAAACGACAAACCATTCTTACTCGCGATCGAAGACGTTATGACAATTTCTGGTCGTGGTACAGTTGTTACAGGCCGTGTCGAACGTGGTCAAGCCAAACTTGGCGACGAAGTCGAAATCGTCGGTATCAAACCAACCCAAAAATCTGTTATTACAGGTCTTGAATCCTTCCGTAAGATCTTAGACTACGCCGAAGCAGGCGACAACGTTGGTGTCTTATTAAGAGGTATCAACCGTGACCAAGTCCAACGTGGTCAAGTCTTAGCAAAACCAGGTTCCGTTACACCACACAGCAAATTCACAGGTCAAGTCTACGTTTTAACAAAAGAAGAAGGTGGCCGTCACACAGCGTTCTTAACAAACTACCGTCCACAATTCTACTTCCGTACAACAGACGTTACCGGTGTTATCACACTTCCTGCAGGTGTTGACATGGTTATGCCTGGCGATAACGTTGAATTAACAGTTGAATTAATTCACCCAATCGCTATGGAAAAAGGTACCAAATTCTCCATCCGTGAAGGTGGCAGAACAGTCGGTGCTGGTACAGTTAGCGAAATTATTAAATAATTTAGTTAAAACTATACAAAAAGAACCCGTCCTTATGGATGGGTTTTTCTTTTGCACTTTTTATAACATTAATGTGTTATAATCATTCTATGAAACGCAAATATTTTATTGTTCCAGTCTGCATTATCTCAATGCTTTTGACTGCTTGTCCTAAGAAAAACTCCTTTATTGGTGGAGACCTTATTTTCTCTGAATTTTATGTTGGAGAAGTGCGCGCTAATAGAGCGGTGGAACTCGCTAATGTTGGAAAAAAAGATTTAGATTTATCTAAATACCATATCAATATCTATAGAGATGGTGGACAAGAAAAGGCTAAAGCCACAGATAAAATATATTTAGAAGGCACATTAGAACCTGGCAAGACCTACATTATCGCTTATAGCGATGCTAATGAACAAATTAAAGCCAAGGCTAATCTTATCAGTGAAGATTTATTAAATGATGGTACTTTCCCTATGACTATTAATAATAGTAAGGAACAAATCATCGACTATTTAGGATTCCCCGGATACTTCTATAACTTAGCGCAAGGCGCGGATGCAGTTAGAAAAGTAGAGAAGTTATCCGCATCCACATATAGCGCATATGATTGGATCCGCTATCCAACTAGTAATTTAGACAATTTAGGCAACTTAAATTGCTTAGATAATGAAACAATCTTTTTAGGTCCAAAACTCACTGAAAATGACTTTAATAAACCATACGCTGTTAGTAATAGTGAAGCCGGTGGTGGCGCAGTGGAAGTAACCTTAGGCAACACAATTGATGGCGATACCACTAGATTTGCTTTCCCAAGTTCTTTAGCGGAATATGGATTATCCGGTAGTAACTCAGTTAGATACTATGGAATTAATACTCCAGAACTTCCTCACCAAGGAAATCCTGCTGATCCATATGGACCTGAAGCGAGAGATTTTACAAATAATATAATTAACACAGCGAAACACTTTGTGGTTCAAAGTATCGAAGGATATAACTTAACTGAAACATATGGAAGATTATTAGGTTATGTCTGGGTTTCTTTTGAAAACAATCCAGAACCTAGTGATTATTTCTTACTTAATCATTACATCTTACAAAACGGTTTTGCCCGTGTCGGACGTATTGAAAGAGGTAGTTATAATGATTTAATGCTTTATAATGGTATCAGTTACGTAGAATATTTCTATGACGCTCAACAATATGCAATTGCTAACAAATTACATATTTATGAGGAGGGCTTATAATGAACAAAATTATTAAGATTTCATTTGCTTTAGCAACCATCGCTTTATTAAGTGCTTGTAGTGCACCTAGTAACTTAAAGGTTACTGGTTCTAAACACTTTACTGAAGAACAATCTGCTTACTTAAAAAGTGAGAATATATCTGATACCACTCCATATAATGGAAACATGTCATTAAGCGCTCCAAAACCAACCATCTTAAAGTGGAGTGGTAATAGTTTTAATGGATATAAAGTTAATCTTTATAAAGATGAAGCCTTACAAGAATTGGCTTTTAGCTATACAACCAAGAAAAACTCATTAGAGTTCTATAACGAAGAACTACTTCAAACATATTATTGGAATGTTACTGCTGGTGGATCAGTCAGTAAAACACTCAGTTTTAAAAACACAATTGATGTCGCTGGTCCAAGAAACCTCAATATTGATGGAGTGGAAAACTTCAGAGATATCGGTGGTTGGGGTGTTTTAACTGACCAAGGATATCAACGTTATATGAAACAAGGTATGGTCTATCGTTCTGGTAGATTCAATGAAGATAAGGCGGATGAAGTTACTATCACTATTAGTGATGCCGGACTTAAAGAAGTTAAAGATAATCTTAAGATTAAAACTGAAATCGATTTTAGAAGAACAAGCAATAATGAAATTGGCTCTTTAACAAGTTCCGCATTAGGTGAAGATGTGAATTATTACAACTTACCAATGTTATATGAAGGAAAGAACCTTCTTACATGGACTGGCAAGTCTGGTAAAGATACATACGAATACGATAATCCAGCAATGATTAAACGTTTCTTTGAAATCCTTTCTGATGAGAATAACTACCCAGTTAATTTCCATTGTTCCATAGGAAAAGATAGAACTGGCTGCTTAGCGTTCTTATTAGAAGGATTATTAGGATTTGATCAAGAAGTGATGAATAGAGACTATATGTTCACTAACTTCGCAAATGCTGGTATGTGTAAGTTACAAGATGATATCTACAATAGTGGTCGTTATGGCTACACATTAGAGAACTACACAAATGGTGAAACCATTAATGATAAAATCTACAACTACCTTAAAGATGAGATTGGTGTAGAAGAAGAAAAACTCGATAATATTATCTCTATATTAAAAGTAGATTATATTGATTCTCTTAATTAATATATAATTAATAGCGATGAGCGAAAAGAAAACCAAAGTAGTGGAACTTCAACCACTCGGAAAATTTAAAAGAATATTATTATTCTTAGGCGATTATTTTATCGCCTTTATCTTTTCTTTTATTCTTTTTAACTTAGCGGTTTTCCCATTAGCGAAAGTTATTTGTCAAACCGGTAAGAAAGCTACAGAGATTGCTAGCTTAGAAAAACAATCTAATGACTTACTTATCGATAATGGAATTATGTTTGAAGATCCTGATGGAACGTTCAAATTTGAAAACCATGTGAATTTCACATTTAAAGTATTTCTTTCTTACTATGCTTATGACACAGAAGATGTAGATACAAATCATCCTCAATATGGTCATAAAGAAGCAAATGAAGTTATTAAACATTACTATGTAACTTATATGCATGGCACAAGTGATGGTGCTGCCTCTTACTTAGCGGACTTTGCATCCGTAAATGAAGATGGTTTATTTGCAATCGGTGGAACCGTTAATGACATCGCCCTAAAAGCGGAATATAAAGAACTTCTTGGCACCGAACTTTTAGAGCAAGAAGATGAAAGTAAATATAGTGAAAATATGCTTATCTTCCGCGATAAGATTTTCGCTAAGTTGTTCTATTTACATGTCTATGAAGATATTAATCAAAACGACTTTGTGAAAGGTGAAGTATCCTTTAAAGGATGCCTAGCAAGAATCGGTGAGATTAATAACTATCTAAAATGGGTGGCAACATGGCCCGCAATTATCTCCGCAGTATTATCTTGGGGAATTGTTTACTTACTTTATCCAATGATTAATGGTGAAAGAAGAACAATGACAATGTCTGTTATGAAATTAAATAAATTAAAGATGGTGAGAATGGTGGATATCAATAGAAAAGATGTCGCACTTCAATCCTTCTATTACTTATTACTTTCCATGAGTTCAGTGTTGTTCTTACCAGTGTTATATTTTGGTTTTGCGTACTGCTTTAACCTACCACTTTTATTCATTATTACATCTATCTCATTAGTGCTTTCTATTGTGAGTTTATTCTTTGTCTTATTTAATGAACACAGTAGAAGCGGTAGTGATATTCTTACTTTTTCTGTTGTTGTACCAACATCGGAAATTGATAATATATACAAAGAGCAATTAGAAGATGAAAGATCCGTATCAAGTCAGGGAACACGAGAATAACGAAGTACTACGTGTGGAATACACTAGACCAAAATTCTGGCATCGTTGCATGGCCAACTTTGTCGATTTCTTTATTATGCTCGCAACATTCCTTGGTTTATTCGTAGGAATAAGAGCGATTGTGCAAAATACACCTTCTTATAAAGAAACATTATCTAGATTAGGACAACTTCAAATTCAGTCCGGTTTATATGTTGATTCCGAAGAAGGTCAAACCGCGACAAAGAATATGGATCTTATCTATTATTGTGATACGTACTTAGGCTCCTACGGAAAATATTACGATATCAACGAAGAGATAACTGATCCTAAGACCAAAAATGCTTATGTTATTAAGGGATTACAAAAATTCTTAACGTTCTGTGGAGATGAAAACAACTGTCCACCAGAAAGATACGCTGAATTATTAACATATTTTGATGAAGCTAGATTAACACCAACATTAAACGATATTCATTACTACATCAAAGATGCGGATGACAAAATTGTTCCTAATCCAACATTCGCTGATGACGCTTCAAAATCCGATGAATATTATAACTACGTTTTTAAACCATTTATCGAAAAGAAAGCATTGCCATTCTTAAGCGCAAATGTCACTGAATATAGAACACTCAGTAAGGTCGATTATAACTATTTGTTATTCCTAGAATTACCTGTCGCCTATGCTGTTGCAGGTATCCTTACTTATCTAGTTCCTCCTCTATTCTTTAGAAGAGGTAGAAAGACTCTTGGCAAAGCCTTATATCATATTGGCTTAATCGATGGTCGTGTATTATCTCCAACCATTCCAAGATTCCTAGCAAGATTTGCGATATTCTACTTCGGTGAATTGATCTTATCCTTGTTCTCATTTGGCATACCCTACATTATTTCATTTTCTCTCATGGCCTTCTCCAAGAAGAAACAAGGGTTCCCAGATTACATGCTAGGGCTATATGAGATAGATACTTCGAAGGCTAACATATACATGGATTATGTAGAGGCTCAACTCAAAAATGAGCTCCATGGCAAAGCAATTGACTTCAAAATGAAGGAGCGCTTATAACGCTCTTTCTTTTTATTTGTTTACAAAGTGCGCATATTTGCCTACAATATGAGTGTAATAAAATTAAGGCGGCTTAGATATGAATAATATTAAAAAAACCGTGTCAAGTTTCTTAGTTCTAGGACTTTTAGCCAGCAGTGGTTTTTTTGCTGTCAATGCGTTAACACGTTCTTTTGACACAACAAAAGCAGCTGCACCAACTTTAAAGAGAAATGTTAAGTCATCAGTAGGAGGTTTATCCGCTGATGATTTTTCTTCTGAAGTTGAAGCTAACTACGAAGAATTAGGTGCTAGCATTACTCAAAGTACGCTTACTGACACATCCCAATCCTTAACAGTTTCATTCAGATCCAAAACACTCGCTGGATACAAGACCGCTATCGGTAATTACGTCGTCGAAGTCGATGATCCTAACTATACCGGTGATGATCAAAACCCAGCCCCAGATGGATATGACAAATTCAATGAGAAAACTGGATTACCTGAATTTGAAGGAAAGGTTGCCTTTATCGTTGGTTCCGTTTCTGATAACAACAAGAAGGTCTACGTTCCATCAACATTCACAAAAGCCGGCAAGTTCACAGTCAAAATCACCTCTATTGGTGTTGGTTGTGTTTCTGCCAATGGTGAAGAATTTAGTGGTCAAAACGCTTGGTCATTAAATAAGATCACAAACATTTATCTTCCAAACACACTCGAAACAGTTCCTGCTGGAGCATTTACCGGTGTTCCAAGTGAAGGCGTAACCATTCACTACGAAGGTGCCGAACTTCCAGCCTCAGTCTTCGAAAGTGGTTGGTGTGACAACATGAGTGCAGTTAACGCTGCGGCAAATAGCTATGACAAACAAGCTAGTAAAACCGCAAACGCTGCTGCTGGTAAAGTTGAACTTCCTGACCCATTAGGTCGTCCAATCAACTTCATCCTCGGTTGTACACAAGATCCAAATAATGAAAAGGTTGCTTCTGAAGATTGCAATAGACCATTAGTTATCCAATATGACAAAGTCACAAATAACAATGGTACCGAAACAAGAGAAACAATTTTCGAAGAATTACCATTAACAAACACCACACAATCACCATATGACTCCTGTGGTAAGCTCTCCTCAATGAGCTACACAAGATTATTTGGTTATAAGTTAGGTCCAAATGAATCTATCGATGATGAATCCATCATCTTCCATAACATCATGAAGGCCGACGCCAGTGGTGTTGTTGATACAACTCAAACATATTTCGCCAAACCAACAATTGGTTATTCCGAAAAACAAGACATCTCCAACTTAGTGTCATACAAAGCATCCATGAATAGCACATTCGCTGGATACTCAATGTTCACATTAAAGATGGACAAGAACTTATCAATCGTTTCCGAAAGATATAGCGAACCACACAGCTTATATCTCGACGTTAAGACTGATATTTATGAACAAAACAAGGATGCTATCAAATCTGGCAAAACCAAGATTCGTTATTCCTTATATAACCTTTACAATTCCTCTTTCCACTTCCAATATATTGGAAAAGGTAATGAATTAAAGGATGTCGTTGTCCCAGTTAAATCACTTATTTCCTATCAAACACTTGATAGTGCAAAGGGCAACTTAGTTTCTGTCTTATTAAAGGATTCCGCAATCGCTCCTGATTTCGCTCCTGAAAAAGTCAGATTATTCGAATTACAAGACATTACCATTCAAATGGACTTATTAACCACAAGTGATTCTGGTTCTACATCCATTTTAGGTAAATCATCAATCTCATATAGATTTGCTTACATCACAGTCATCGACACAGATAAGAACATCTCTATTTTCAACTGGAACATGTTCCTTATCATTTTCTTCATCGCTTACGTAGTCGTTTATGCTGCCGCAGCATTTGTGACATACAAAGTTATGAAAGAAAAGTTCAAGAATGATGAATTCAGACGTGTGAACGATAAGAAATTCCTCAAACAAGCCTTATTAGGTGGTGGTGGATTAGGAATCGTCTTATGCGCCATCTTATTCATCTTTATGAGAACCGTTGGATTCAAGAATACAATCGTCGTATTCAACCCAACCGATCCTCTATTAATCGCCTTCTCAATCGTTGCCTTAATTATCGCTGGCTACTTCATCGTCTACGTTATTAAGTTAATCAAAGCAGAACGCGAAAGAAGAAAAGCAATTCGTCTCAAACTCAACGAAGATGTTGCAGACGATGGAACAAACTAGTTTATTGAAGGAGTTAAACTATGGAAATTAGAATTAAAGAATTAACCAAGATTTTCCCTGGTGATGCGAAGAAGAACATTCGTGACACCATCGCTGTCAAGGACTTAGACTTCGTAGTCAAAGATGGCGAACTCGTCGGTTTATTAGGACCTTCTGGATGTGGTAAATCCACAACCCTTTACATGATTGCTGGTTTACATACACCAACATCTGGTGAAGTCTGGTTCGGTGATCAAGAAGTTACAAACTTATCACCAGAAAAAAGAGGTATTGGCTTAGTCTTCCAAAACTACGCGTTATATCCTCACATGACAATTTATAAAAACATTGAATTCCCACTCACAAACTTACAAGTTGAAGTTCCATTAGTGACATTCTTCAATTATAAATTGACATTCTCATACAAAATGAAGAAAGCTGATGAACCTGCTGGCATCGCAAAATCCATCAAATCATTAGCGAGAAAATGTGGTTTCAACAACAAACAATTCGCATTAGCATATACCGCTGGTGAAATGTTTGAAGCCAATGTTTCCTTAAACAAGATTTCCCCAATCGGAAAAGATATGTTTGTTGAAAACATGGCCAAGATTGTTGACTTCAAATTAGAAAACGAAGAATCCGAACAAGCATCCGATGCTTTATTTGATACAAACTTCAGAGCCACAGTTAACCACATCGGTGAACACGAAGTAGTGGAACTCAATCTCAAAGGACGTTTAGGAAAAGCCTTCCAAACATCCATGATTGATGAAACAATCAACAACTTAAAACACGCTGTCGCATCTGCCGGTGGTAAAGCTGCAGAATGTGTTATCACAAAGACACAACATGGTTATGAAATCATGGCCCGTGCTTTGAACTTACCACACGCTAACTTAGAAAAATGCGTTGAAGCCGTTAAAGCAGCCTATGCTTATGAAACATTCGGTTATTCCATCACCCAAGTTATTAATAAAGAATTAACAGGTTATGTGAAGAACTTCTTAAAACAACGCAAATTAGAATTCTCTGACTTCAAGATTTACTTTGATAAAGTCAATGTTAAGATCTTCTTCAAACTCATGAAAGCTTCTAGAGAAGCCGCTGAAGAAGCCTTAACAGCTTTAGCTAACGAATTAAATCTCTCTGATGTTGAAAGAGAAGAAAAACAAGCGGTCGCACACCGTAAGTTAACAAAAGAAGAACGTAGAGACATCATTTACGAAACCGCTAAATTGGTCCAAGTCGATGAATACTTACAACGTAAACCAAACCAATTATCCGGTGGTCAACAACAACGTGTCGCTATCGCTCGTGCCTTAGTTAAACACCCAAGAGTGTTACTCTTAGACGAACCATTATCCAACTTAGACGCTCGTTTGAGATTACAAACACGTGAAGAAATTAGACGTATTCAACAAGAAACAGGCATTACCTCTGTCTTCGTTACACACGACCAAGAAGAAGCTATGTCCATTTCCGATAAGATCGTCGTTATGAAGTTAGGTGAAATGCAACAAATGGGCGCTCCACAAGATGTCTATAACTCACCAGCTAACTTATTCGTCGCACAATTCTTAGGCACCCCACCAATCAATGTCTTCAAAGGCAGAGTGGAAGGTGGAAAGATTTACGTTGGCGAAGATATGGTCGGCGAAGCTAAAGGCGTCGAAGATAGACCAGTCCACGTCGCAATTAGACCAGAAGGTTTCATCCTTGCCAAAGAAAGTGACAAGAACGTTTTACATGCGGAATGTGAAATGATTCAAATCATGGGTAGAGATATCTCTATCGTCGCTAAGAATGAAAACTGCACAAAACCAACATTCAAAGCAATTATTTCTGCTGATGATAAAGTCGATCCAGGTAAAGTGGCATTCAAAGTTAAACCACACAAAATCTTTATCTTCGACTTTGAAACCGAGGAGAGAATTTACATTAAATAACGAAAGGAGGCCTATATGGGTATTGAATTTTTAAGCTTCTTATCGAGACGTAAAAAGAATAGTGGCGGAGGCCAAATGCTTCCAACCGTCGAACCTGAAACCGTACCAGAGTACTCAGAAGGTGTTGACGAAAACGAAAACAAAGTCGTTCGCTTAGTCTCTAATAAGAAAATCAAAAAAGTTTATAAGGTATCCGGCATTGAAGATGTTGCTAGCAAAAACAACTGGAAAGCATGGCTATATTTAGGCCCCGTTGTTGTTTTGATTTCAATTTTCTTACTCTATCCTCTTATAAACACAATCTTTATTTCCTTCGCTAAGGATTACCAATACGCTACTGGTACATTCAAAGGTATCACGTTAGAAAACTTCGGTATTATCTTTGGCTGGGTTAAAGCCGGACAGGGAGGTCTGGAAACTTACTTTACGAAATACGCCATTCCTAACACAATGGTTATTACCTTCGTAACAGTTCCTGTTTCTATCCTTTTGGCCCTTGTTATCTCTGTTGCTTTAAACAGTATTAAATGGTTCCAAAAGTTCTTACAAACAGTCTTCTTCCTTCCTTATGTTACTAACGCCGTCGCTATCGGTTTAGTCTTCTCAGTTATCTTCGATGGCTCAGGTATTATTAACTATGTTATTAGAAGTTTCGGTGGCTCCGCCATTACATGGGTTTACGGTGCTGACCGTTGGGTCGCTATGATTCCTCTTTGCTTATACATTGTTTGGAACTCCATTCCATTTAAGATCTTAATTCTCTTATCTGGTTTACAAGGTATCGACAAACAATACTATCAAGCGGCGCAAATCGATAGCTGTCCAAAAATTAAAACATTATGGAAAATTACCGTTCCATTATTGTCCCCACAAATCTTATATTTGATGATTACATCATTTATCGGATCCTTTAAGGAATATACATCCGTTGTTGCTATCTTCAACGGTCCAGGTACAATGGGTAAAAACTCTTCCATCCCAGATATGGAAACAATCGTTTACTACGTTTACGATAACGTTGAAAAGGGCTTTACCTCTCGTGCTGCCGCAGCAGGCGTATTCCTCTTTATCATTATCTTAATCTTTACTTTCATCCAATTCGGTGTCAGTAAGAAACGTGTTCACTATTAGGAGGTTACTTATATGGCAAAAGACATGACAGTTAATCAAGAAATTAACGAAGAAAAAGCTACATATGTAAACTTTAAAAAAGAACGCGTTAATTCCAATCTCACATTATCAATCGTTGAAAGTGGACAAACCGTCGAATCCATTAAACGTCGTGAAAAGGTTGTTCATATCATTTCAACAGTCTTCACTTATTTATTCATTCTCGTTTTAGCTTTAACAGTAATGTTCCCATTCTATTGGATGATCATCACTTCCTTAAAACAAAACGATGAAATCATGGCCGCAACGCAAACATTCTTCCCAAATATTGTTATGTGGTCTAACTATGCCTATGTTTTTGAAACATTCAACTTCACAGGTTATATGTTCAATACAATTGTCGTTGCGATTTTCTCAACCGCCGGCACATTGTTAACAACGATCTTTGCCGCATTTGCGTTCGCTAGACTCGAATTCAAAGGTAGAGAAGCATTATTTATGGTCTTCTTAATGACCATGATGATTCCAGGCGAAATGATGGTTATTTCTAACTACTTAACCGTTAACGCCTTTGGTTGGATTAAAGATCAAACCAGAACCGACGCTTATTTAGCGATGATCGTTCCATTTGTTGTTAGTGTCTTCCACATTTACTTGTTAAGACAAAACTTCAAACAAATTCCAAACGAATTATACTTAGCCGCTAAGGTTGACGGTAAGAGTGACTGGGCCTTCTTATGGAAAGTCATGGTTCCTCTTGCAGCCCCAACATTAATTTCCATTACCATCTTGAAGTTCATGGGTACATGGAACTCCTATGTGTGGCCAAACTTAGTTACTAAGAAAGAAGAATTCCGCTTAATCTCTAACGGATTACGTGGTAGTGCATTCCAAGACATCGACACAGGTATGGTCGAATATGGTTACCAAATGGCCGCATCCTTCTGTGTCACCGTCCCATTATTCCTCTTATTCGTCTTCTTCCGTAAGTACATCATGAAGGGTGTCGGAAGAGCCGGTATTAAGGGCTAAACAAATTATTAATTTGTCTTAGACAATTTAATATATTAAAATGAAATCAATTAAAAGGAGAATTCATTAATGAAAGCAACAAAATTTGCTCCAATGCTATCAGTTATTGCTTTATTTGCAATTACAGGTTGTAAACCAAACAATAATAACGGCAATCAAGAAGGTGGACACTTTGATCACAAAGTCACAATCAAATTCGTCCAATCTTACGCACAAGGCTATCAACCAAAATTACAAGAATTTGTTGATTCCTTTAAGAAAATCGAACCAAACGTCGAAATTAAATTAGAAGATGGATGGATCAGTGGTAACTACGATACCATTCATAATCAAACAATTTCCGACATCCAAACAGGTGAATACGGTGACTTAGTCATCGCTTACCCAGACCACGTTGTTGACTACATCGACTATGACAAGGCCGTCAAACTCGATCAATACATGGACAACGAAGAATATGGTTGGACAGCGGAAGAAAAAGCAGACGTCGTTCAAGCCTACTTAAAAGAAGGCCAAGAATTCCCACTTACCGGAACATACTGCTTACCATTCTCAAAATCCACAGAAGCAATGTTCTATAACGAAACACGTTTATTAGACTCTGGATTAGTTTCCTTCTTAGCGACAAAAGGTATCCAAATGAACAAAGGTTACCTCGAATCCTTAACATGGGAAGAATTATTTGGCAATCTCTGCCCTGCATTAAAACAATATGATGAAGCACATCCAGATGCTCCACTCATTCAACAAAAAGAAGGTAGCTTAAACTCCTATGTCGGTTATGACTCTGATGCTAACTTATTCATCACCCTCACCCAACAATATGGCACAGGCTACACAAGTGTTGACGAATATGGTGAAGCACACCTCGACTTCAACAACGCTGAAAACAAAGCACTTATGAAAACATTTGCTGAAGCTAGCAAAAATGGTTTCTTAAGAACTCCTGCAGTTATCGGTCAAAGCTATACATCCGGTTACTTCAAAGAAAATAACGTTTTATTCTCCATCGGTTCAACCGCTGGTGTTAAAAACCAAGTCGCCACAGACTTCGATGTCGGCGTGGCACGTATCCCACAAGCCGCGGGCAAGAATGAAAAACTCATTTCCCAAGGTCCATCAATTTGTATCTTATCCCATAACGATAAAGATAGAGAATTAGCCTCCTGGTTATTCTACAAACACATGACAAGCACACAAAATACCGCTAAATGGGCTATCACAGTTGGTTACTTACCAGTTCGTGCTTCCGCTTATACAAGTGAAGCTTACAGTGACTACTGTTCCACAGAAGGTAAAGATGCACGTAGCTTAGAATTATTAACAGCCTTAAACGCTATCTATAGTTCTTCTACAGTTGATAAAGTCTTTACAACTCCTCCATTCAAAGGATCCTCTAGTGCTCGTTCAGAAATTCAATCCATGACTGCTAACATCATTAAAGACGCCAGCCTTGGAACAACAATTGATGACACATATTTAAATAACTGCTTCAACTTAGCAGAAAATAACATCCTCATTAACATGTAATCATTCTCGGAAAGGAGATATTCAACATGAAAAAAGCTGGAATATTATTACTTCCACTCACACTCGCCGCTATGACGGGCTGTGTCAAACCAAGCGGAGACTATAAAGGAAAAATTACCATTAATTTCTGGCATACCTTTGGTGATAAAGCCGAAAATGCCATGGAAAGCAAGGTTAAAAAGTTCGTTGAATTAGTTAAAGAAAACGAAGGCGTTGATTTAGAAGTCGTCCTCTCTTATCAAGGTGCTTATAAAGATATGCCTCAAAAAGTTATTACCGGTTTAGCCACTGGTGATATGCCAACAATTGCTATCGCTTATCCTGATCACGTTGCTCAATACATGAATCAAGAAGGTAACAATCCTGGCAAATACATTGTCAATTTTGACAAATTCTTAAAAGATGAATCTTTAACATTCGGTACCGACAAGTATTTAGGTGATACTGAAGGCGAAGAAGACATGGTCAAGAGTTACTTAGACGAAGGCCGTGTTATGCCAAGAGAAGGCACATATTTGATTCCATTAATGAAATCTACAGAAATTATGTGTTACAACTTGGATGCTGCGAAAACCGCTATGTCCTATGTTCACCCAGAAGTTGCTGCTGATAAAGTTAAAGAATACATGAAGACCATTACTTGGTCCGACTTTATGGATGTCGCTCAAGCAGCTTACGACCATAAAGATGAAATTAGTAGCGTTTTGGAATACCCAATCTACTATGATAGTGACTCCAACCTCTTTATTACTGATTTATATCAAAATAATGTTGGTTATTCCTCTCTCGGTAGTGATGGAAAAGGCAAGATTGATTTTGAAGAAGCTGGCGAATTAGCAAAAGCCAAAGCCCTTGTTCAACAATTAAAAAATGCGCATGATGCTAACTTATTAACCACAAAAGGTGTTCAAGGAACATATGCCAGTACAGCCTTCAAGAACAAAGAGACCTTATTCTCTATTGGTTCCACTGGTGGTACAGGTTATACAATTCCTGATTCCGGTTCATTTGAAGTAGCATTTGCGAAAGTCCCAACAATGGGCGTTGATTTAGATCATCTCGGATACGTCTCTCAAGGACCATCTGTCTGTTTCTTAAATAACCCATCTTATTCCGCTTCTCAAAATGAAGCGACATTAAAATACGCTTGGAAGTTAATCAAATACGTTACTTCCAAACAAGTTAACGTTTCTCTTTGTGTTACAGGTTCTGAAGGATATTCTCCAGTTAGAAATTCCTGCTACACAACAGAAACATATAACGACTTCATCGATGCTGGTGAAAGCTATGCCGAAGCCGCAATCGTCACACAAAACGATATCGCTGGTCGTTATCTTAATACCGCCGTCTTTACAGGCAGTGCGACATTAAGAAATGAAGTCGGTGCTTTAGTTACAAACGTTTTAAAGGGCACATTATCAATTGACGATGCATTTGCACTCGCAATTAATAACACAAAGAAAGACATCCTATAGGAGGAATTGCCTATGAAAAAAATTAGTGCAGTATTATTAGGTGTTGCATTAACCATGAGTCTTGGTGGGCTTATCGCATGTAATCGCACCAAACACGATCCTGTTCCAGGAGATAAAAACTGGGTTGATTATGCTCATGATGGTTCAGTGAGTCTTATGCTCGACTATAAAGGCAAAGACTTCTATAAAGATGGAATCGGTGAAGTGAAATTAAAATCATCAATCGATGGTGATACCGCTCACTTTACACCAGTTGTTACTACAACAAGTTCCGCAGCCATTAAATCTAGATACTATGGTATTGATACACCTGAATCAACAGGTCGTATTCAAGCATGGGGTAAAGAAGCTTCTGATTTTAATAAGAAAAAATTAAAAGAAGCTGCTGCTAACGGAACAATCGTTATTTCTAGTGCTCAAGATGACTATGGAGAACCAATTCCTGACTCCACAGGTTCACGTTATGTTTCTTTAGTCTGGATTAATACAGAAAAGAAAAATGCTAGATTTGACGAATTATACTTATTAAATCTTGAAATCGTTGAATACGGTTATTCATGGGTTAAGAATGTTCAAGATATGCCATCATATGCTGAAACATTCTATGCCGCTGAAAGACAAGCTAAAGCGTACAAATTAGCTTTATTCTCTGGTACCAATGGTTCTATGGATGATGGTGATTATAAAGATACAAGTTTATTAGACTTAAAATATGCTACTGAACAATATCTTGCTAATCCAGAATATCAATCAGAACTCAATAACAAGAGAGTAAGAGTTCGCGGTACAGTTGCTGGCTTCTCCGGTGGTACTATGTACATTCAAAGCCACTTCACAGAAGAAGAATCTACTGCAGTTCGTGGCGAGGGTAATGGCATCCCTGGTGGTGAATATGCCTCAATTAACATTTTCTGTGGTATGTCCGCCGTTCCAAGTAGATATAGAAGAATCAACACTTATATCGAACTTTGCGTCACAGCGGTTTATAGTGAAAACTTCGGTTTCCAATTAACAGGTGCTGAAGGTCACTTCCCAATCGTTGCTAGCGAAGCAACAGATGAAGACTGCAAAATTATTCTTACAGCTGAGGAAAACGTCGACGAACAACAGCTTTATGTTGCTCCATATACTCCAGCAGCATTAAGTACAATTGTAGAAAATAAGAGTTTTGAATGTTTAAACTGTGCAGTTACTTTGACTGAACCAGTAACAGTTAACAAATTCTACATTAACGATAGCAATGAAATCACATTAGGTTTTGAAGGCATGAAGTTTGGTGCATTCATCACATTCTCATATGCTGGCGATCCTTCCAAACCATATAACATTTGGAAAACTGAAAGTGATTTCATGAGTAAAAAGTTCTTACTCAGTGGTATCTACACCTATCACAAGACACAAAGCGGCAACGTTAATTATCAAATTATCTTTAATGATGCCAGTGGCTTACAATGGGTTCCAGATGCCAATCCAGGAGAATAATTTAAGTTAAGTATTAAATAGGAGAAAATATTATGTATTGTTATCATTGCGGATATAAAATAGATGAAGCAAAGGTTGAATCACAACAATCTACATACACCAAATTTGAGGGTGTCGATAAAGACACAATCATTAATTATGTATGTCCAAGATGTGGTCACCTCATTCATGAAAACGCCGAACCAGAAGATGTCAAATCTTTAGCACGTGCTTGCCACGCTGAACTTCAACGTGGAAGAAACGATTTTGCTAGAGGTATGAGTAGTATCTCTATTGGTGTCATTCTTTTGGTAACATCCATTGTTTTCTTACTTTTATCAAGAAAAGCTGATAACCAATTTAACGTTACAGTTTCTTCTCCAGAGTTCTGGGTCTTCCTAGTACTCGCAATTATCTCGGTTATACTTTTAGTACTTGGTACAGTTTTCACTATTAAAGGCTTAAAGCGCAAAACAATGTATACAAGTTTATTAAAAGACATAAATAACAAAACCTTTGTCCAATAACAAAGATTTAATTCCATTTTCTATTTTTACGAAAGGAGACAAAAATGAAAAAGGGAACAAAAACACTTGCTGCCTTATTGATCGGTGCGACATTCGCATTAGGTTTAGGTGCTTGTCAACCAAAACAACCAAAACCAACACCAACACCAACACCAGTACATCAAACATATGCCGTCACAATCGCTAATAAGACCGCACTTCAAGCCGAATGGCCAGCCAACGGCGGTGGACGTAAAGTAGAAATTAACGTCGAACCAAAAGCTAATGTTGCCCAATTAGTTAAAGACGGTGATGTCGTCATTACTTCTAGCAACACAGCAGTTTTAAATATCGCTGGTCTCATGGCAATGCCAGTTGCCGCTGGCCAAGCCACAATTACTGTTACCTCTGGCGATAATTCCGACACAGTTGAAGTCGAAATTAGCGAAGCACTCACCATTAAGACAAAATATGGCGTTGCTCACGAAGGTACAGAAGACGATCCTCTTACAAACGAAGAAGCGATCGCAATTGCAAATCACGCAGATTACAAAGCTGATGGTGGACACGAAGACCTCTATGTTAGAGGCATCGTTTCATCCTTCTATCATGCTCCAGGTTCAAGAACCGATGGTGCAGTTAGCTGGTATTTAACACCTGCAACAGGTCAAACCAAAAAATTTGAAGTTTATAAATGTTATAAACAAGGTACAGGTGAAGCTTCATACTTAACAGACAGTGATGTTTGGGTTGGCGCTGACGTCCTCGTTCACGGTAGATTTACACTTTATGGTGAACAAGCTGAAACAGATGGTGGTGCTACATACGTTAGAGCATGGGGCACACCTCCACCAGAAAGAACCGTTATCGAATCTACATTTGCCGAAGCTTTAGCAGCAGGTAAAGCATTAGAAGATGGTGCTGATACATATGACTACCATCAATTCAATGCTTACGTTACAAAGAAGAGTACTAATGACTACTTCTTAACCGCTACAAAGAACGAAGCAATTACAGATTTAAAAGCAAACACAATCGAAATTTATTTCGGTAGCACAGCTCCAGCAGAAGCTATCGCAAATAAATTAACAAAGGGTGCAAAAATTACCGTTAAGATGGTTATTAAAAACTATCACGGCCAAATTGAAAACTTATTACCATTGACCGCTGACGATATCACAGTCGTTGAAGCTGGTGGTACATGGGATGTCACTCCAGAACCAACAGTTGAAACAAGAACACTTGCTGAATTCATCGCTGGTGAAAACACCAAAGCAAAAGCTTATAACGTTACATTTACAGTTAAATCCTTCAAAAACGGCGCAACAACAAATGATGCATATGGCAACATGGTTGCTACAGATGGCACAAATGAGTTAGTTATCTATGGTGCTACAATGACAGCTTCCGCTCTTGCTTGGAATGATGCCGATGCTTACGTCTTTACAAATCCAAAAGACTTCCAAAGCAACACAACATCCAATGCAATCGCTATCGGTGATACACTCACAATGAAATTAATCCGTTGTGACTATAAGACCACAAAAGAAGGCTGTGGTGTCATTACAAACATCGTTCATGGTGGTGGCGGTGGTGGACAAGAATTTGCTCTTGAATACAATATCAAAGCATCTGCTCTCGGCATTACAG
>JAEEGH010013474.1_pt1 | contig 18124 bp, 11 predicted proteins | sample 9134181 | NCBI WGS metagenome assembly JAEEGH01 (sample SAMN16246544, study PRJNA631951) | gut metagenome | biome: gut microbiome; feature: rumen; material: DP-attached | host: Bos | place: Iran: Karaj | collected 2018-10 | reverse complement strand
AAATTGGCAGAGATAACGGTGTGCAGATAATGTAGGGCTAGCAATGTTCAAGAATTGATGAGGATTAGTGCGCCTAATAAGATTTAATGTTGATTGATGATTAAAATTGCGATGATTAGTTTGATGATTATTGCGTAAACTAAAATGAGATTAGTTATAGACAATATGCAGTGCATAATTTACTGTTGATATTTGAATTCTGCTATTACGAAAGTAGCCAAGTTTTTTCATTACTGTTGGATTATGAAAATGAGAAAAACGTTAGTAGTAAATCAGTATTATTCTGATGGTGAGTAATAATTCAGATTAAAAACATCTGACAAATAATAGAATTAGCATGAAAAAGACAGATAATATCATGACAATTGCATGAATAGAAAGACAAAATGCTAGCCGAAGCACAGATTTATTACTGTTAGTAATGTACAAGCTGAGAAATAACAGTAGTCAAAAAAATCAGCTACTGTCAAAAATTGAAGAAATTGATTTTAACAGTAAAAACCAAACTATTATTAGCACCTGCATCAAATAGAGCCATGAATAAATGTGTATGATTGATAGCGGCTGATTAATATCGTAATCAATTATTTGATGATCATTATGCGAGCGACAATGAGAATAATTAAATACTATATACCGATCATAATTTACGCCTGATATTAGAGATTTTAAGTTTTGGAGGTAGCCTATTTTTTCTATTACCCCTGAATTAAAAAAAATCAAAAATAGGCGTAGTAATTACATCATTTTTATTAAAAGCAGGATGGAAGTGAACAAAAGAAGATTGAAAATAATAATCATATGTGAAAAAAGTCTGAAAATATATGTAAATAGATGCGAATAGAAAGATAAAATCGAGAGCAATATTGACATTTGTTACTGCTAATACTAACAAAAATGCAAATCAGGGGTAACAAATAAAAATGCTTACCGCTAGTATTGAATAAAATTGAAATCAGCGGTAAAAACCGAGTAAAAATGGATCAAAGAAGCAACCTACATGCTCAAAAGAGATTGAACACCCAAAAAATTGATTCTTCAATTACTTAATGAAAGATGCCTTTAAATGTCAACAACAGTAGAAAATGATAAAGACAAATCAATAAGAATAGAAAAGGATTCTGCACCAGCGCCAACAAATGCCCAAAGAGCAACAGCCGGCACTGCACCAGCGCCAACAAATGCCCAAAGAGCAACGGCTGGCACTATGCCAGCATCAACCGGCGCAAACGCAGCAACCACCAGCTCCAAGCCGGCATCACGCACCGCAGAAGCACCAGCCAACATCACCAGCCCGGTTCATTCAACCCAAGATTATCGCAAGCTATTCTGCCTTCTGCTCCTGCTTCTGATACTGGCCTTGGCAGCAATTACTGCACTGGTCGTATACGTGGACCCGTTCTTCCACTACCATGCACCGCTGCCCGGTTTCCCCTACATCGTAGACAACCAGCTTAGCCAGAACCCGGGAATGGCATCCAACATGGATTACAATGGCTGCATCATCGGATCATCCATGACGGTTAACTTCGACACGGATGACTTTAAAGAAATCCTTGGTTATGACACTGTTAAGCTCAGCTACAGCGGCGCATACCCAAAGGATGATTACAACATCCTCTCCATAGTCTTTGACGAGACCACAGCAGCCCGGAAGTCGCGGGATATGGGGGCGGTGTTCTTTGCTATGGACATTCCAACCATGACTGCGGACACAGAGGAGACCAAGTACCCTCTACCCGAACACCTTTACGACGACAATATCTTTAATGATGTAAAATATGTCCTGAACAAGGACGTGCTCCTTCAGTATATAATGCGGCCCGTGATCCAGGGCAAAGGCTCAGATCTGTCGGAGATTTACGCCAGCTGGTGGACACCGGACTATTATAATATCCAGTGGGTGATGCACACCTACGAGGAACCTGAGAAGTCCGATGTCATCTACACCGCGGACGACGTTCTGCCGGCTACAAAGGCGAATCTGGAAAAGAATATTCTCCCATTTGTGGAGCAGCATCCAAAGACCCAGTTCTACTTCTTTTTCCCGCCGTATTCGATCCTGTACTGGCACAACCTGCAACAGGAAGGCTTTTACGAAGCGGCATTCGCCCAGTATCAGTATGTGGCTGAAAGACTGCTTGAATACGACAACGTGCACCTGTTCTATTTCCAGACCATGGACGAGGTCACGGACCTGAACAACTACGCGGACTATTCTCATTACAAGCCCGAGATCAATCGCTTTATGGTTGAGTGTTTTGGCAACGGAGCCTATCAGATCAATTCTGCAAAAGAGATGGAACAGGCCTTGAAAAACATGAGAACCATCGTCACTAACTTTGATTATGATGAGCTGTTTTCGGGCGAGTGGTAAATCACAGAAAAATAGCCAGGAGCTTAGTCATAACGCACAACCAACAAAGAATAACCATCGCGCATCTTATTAACGATAGAACAAAAACTAGCCGCTTCATCAAGCACCATGCTAATAAGTGAACCATCATCGAGCATCTCATTAGTAGAAGGCGGGCTCGCAATAACCATAATCGAGAACGTATATTACAACGTCCAACCAAGGAGTAATCAGTGAAATCAAAAAAAGAACTCCCCTACAATATCCTGACAGTCCTGGCAGCACTCGCTGTCCTGGCTGTAATAGCAGTATATTCGGTGGCCAACGTCAACCATTACACAGCGCACATGGAGTCTGACATCGCCTCTGAAACCCTTCTGGCCCAGGTGCTGTACCAGAACGGCCACATCCAGCCTGACACCTGGCAGATGTCCACCGCCAGAAGGATCATCTCCGCGCCGATGCTGGCTTCATTCCTGTATCCGCTAACCGGATTTGATCTGAACATGTCAATGGGACTGGCCTGCTCGCTTATGATGCTGGCGCTGGTGGCATACATGCTGTTCTTTAACAGACAGCTGGGGCTGGGAATACTTGAAAGCCTCACCATGATCCTCATGGCGCTGGTCCTTTCATCCCCGTCCAATGAGACCCAGCGAATGCTGTATCTCTATGCCTCATATTACGTAGGACATTTCATCTCCATGTTCGTGGTCCTCGGTATCTATGCAAACATGCTTAAGACGGAAAAGATATCCATCCCCGGCGTCATTATCACCCTGCCCCTGGCTGTGGTCAACGGATTTCAGGGCACTCATGCCAGCATGTTCTTTTACATGCCGCTCCTGGGAACGGAGATGATCAGAAGGGCAGTGTATTTTCTCAAAAAGAAAAAGTGCCCGGTGGGACTTCTGTCGATATGGGTGGCGGCAGTGTCTTTTGCCGCACTTATCATGCCCAGGTTTTTCGGTTCGTTCATGGATTCGCAAGTCGCAAGGAATATAAGGCATGCGCCGGAGAAATTCTTTGACATTGTCCTGCCGTTTGCCATGGAAGTTTTGGGATACGGAAGGCTTCAGATAATAGTGATCGCCTTTGCGGCAGCAGCCATCGCAGGATACGTGCTGGCGGTCACCAAGCTGCTTGACAGACCGGAGCTGTGGAGCATTCTGCCTGTCTTTTTCGGAGTGATAGTCGTGATACTCTCAACAACTTTTACAACCGCGGAGTCGGCACCCAGGTACTATCTGATGCAGGTCTTTGTCGTAGGCATCGGTATGGCAGTGCTGATGACGCTGTACAAGCCCCGGTTCACCATGTGGCTGGCGGCTGTTGCAGTGATATATGGTGCGCATTCAGCCTTAGTCTTTTATGATGGTCTTGTGGTAAAAGACAGCTCGGCTGATTCCCAGTATCAAAAAATGGCAGAGTACATGCTGGAAAATGGTTATGAATACGGCTATTCCACCTTCGATTTTGCAAACGCAATGACAGTTGTCTGCAACGACAAAGTAAAGATAAGGGCTGTCAACTCCTTCGGTGAGCTTGAGGGTTCCAAGTGGCTGTCCGATTCAACCTGGTACCCGCCAACAAAGGACGCATCTTCCCCAACCTGCTACGTGGTCTCAAACCCGCGGCTTGAAGAGTTCGGACAATTCCTTGATAGGGAAAAACCGACAATACTGGATAAGAAAGAATTTGATGATTTTGTTGTATATGTCACTGATCACGACTATACTATATGGGTTGACTGAAGCTGCTTAGGAGCAGTTTACAGTCAGATTACCGGATACATGGAGAGGTTTGTTGCATGAGAAAGAGAAAAAGACATAAACAGAGCACGGCAATCCCCGGCTGGATATATATTTGCCTGCTTGCCGTGATCATCGGCGTTGTTGGCTTTTCAGTCTTCAAGCTCCTTCGCTGGGATATGGGAACAGTGACCACGGAAGGCGTGGTAGAGGGCGACTTCGAAGTGGAAGTGCTGGACCAGATCTTTCTCCTGCCTGTGGATAAGGCAGCCATGAAAAAAGACGACGGCAAAGAGACAATTCTTTTCCTGGGAAATGACATTCTGACCTACTATTCAAATGAGGAGGGAGTTGCGGAAAAGATATGCAGCAAGCTCCATGCAGACGGGATAAAAGCTGGGTTCCCGGGCTCTACGGTGGCACGGAAGCTGGGCGCCGACGACCACGGATATGACCTTGATGCCTACAGCTTTTTTAACGTGGCAAAGAGCCTTGCCGGCGGGGATTTCACACGGATGGATGAAACCGCGGACAATTTCACGGATTACACTTACAGACAGAGCACGGATATGCTGAAGAACGTCGATATGAGCAGCGTTGACACCCTTGTCATTTTCTACGACGGACAGGACTACATAAGCCGAAGGATCGGAATGAACCCCAATGACGAAGATGACCCGATCACTTACAAAGGGGCGCTGAACAGCGGGATTAAGATGATCCAGGAGAAATTCCCGCATGTGAGGATCGTCTGCATGTCTTTTCCCCTGTGCTATGCCTATGATTCGGAGGGCAGCCTCGTCAGCGGGGACAGGTATGACTTCGGAAACGGAAGGCTCACCACCTACCTACAGTTCATGATCGATGTCTCGGGCGCCACCGGGGTATCATTTATAGATAATTACTACGGAACGGTCCACGAGGACAACTCCGATGCATGGCTTCTGGACAACATACATCTGAACGCGGCCTGCAACGAGCACATCGCGCAGCACTTTGTAAACGCGATCTATGAAAGGAAATGAGTAGTTTGAAAAAGAAAAACCATCTGACAGATTTTATCCTGCTGCAGACAGCGGTCCTGGTATATTCGCTGTCCACCGTCTGCGCGAACTTCGCATCGAAGCATGAATTCCTTTCCCTGGGATATATCTTTTTCTTTGGGCTGGAATTTGCGGTGCTGGCACTTTACGCGGTTCTTTGGCAGCAGGCAATAAAGCGCTTCCAGCTATCCATCGCCTATGCGGGCAAGGCTGTGAGCCTAATGTGGTCCATGCTGTGGAGTTTTCTCATATTCAGCCAGGGCATCACTGTGAAAAAGGTCCTGGGCGTCCTGCTGGTAATGGCAGGGGTGGTCGTCATGAACTTGAGCGGCCATGAGGACAGCCACGCAGGAAAAGGGGAAGGAGGAGCTGAGAAATGATCAACATTTTCTTTGTGTTCATGATCCTGGCAGAGCTTCTTGCCTCATCATCCCAGATTCTTCTTAAAAAGAGCGCCCAGAAGGTATACCCTTCTTTTATCAGGGAATACCTTAACGTTCTGGTCATAAGCGGATATTCGCTACTGATGATATCAATGGTTATTACCATATTCTGCTACGGCGGTCTCGGATACATGGGCGTTGTAGTCATGGAGCCGATGTCCTACATCCTGGTGATGATCTTATCAAGGATATTCTTTGGGGAAAAGATAACTCCGCAGAAACTTGCGGGAATGCTGCTGATACTTGGGGGAATCGCGGTATTCTATGCATCATGAGAGACATATCATGATATAATGACTTAATACTGTATGCTTATGTTGCGGATTGCTCCGCAGCGAGCGCTATAAAGGTCATAACATCAAATAAGTGGGGAGCCGATGCGTTATGGCAAAGTACAAGAAGTTTGTTTCGATAGTTGCATACATGTGCAACCAGGAAGAGTATGTGGAGAGTTTTATTGAGGGTGTCATGGGTAAGTGCACTGAGCTTTTTGAAAAGTGCGAGCTTATCCTGGTCAACGACGCTTCCACCGACATGTCCCTCCAGAAGGTCAGGGACTATCTTAACGAGAATCATAAGCCCTACATGGTGAGTATCGTCCGTCTTGCCACGCGGCAGGGTATGGAGCCTGCCATGAATGCGGGAAGGGACATGTCCATTGGGGATTTCATCTACGAGTTTGATGACATGGTGATTGATTATGACAGTGCTGTCATAGAACAGGCTTTTGAGGCGTGCCTTAAGGGCAATGATATTGTTTCTGTATCATCGGGCACCGGCGTCAAGCTTTCTTCAAAGCTCTTTTACGGTATCTACAACAGATTCAGCCATTCTCAGAACCCCATCGGCAACGAGACCTTCAGGCTCCTGTCAAGACGCGCTGTCAACAGGGTCAAGGCCATGGGCGTCTACATTCCTTACCGCAAAGCCGTCTACATGAACAGCGGTCTCAAGGTAACCAGCATTACCTACGACAGCATTTCGGGAGGCGGCAACCTTCACTCAGTCAAGAAATACAGGTCGGAGCTGGCAATCGACAGCTTTATCTACTTCACAAATGTCATGGAAAAGATATCCCTGGCCATCAGTGTGGCGTTCTTTATCGTGGCGATACTAGTGGTGATCTACGTTATCCAGTCATATCTGATGGATGACCATCTCGAGGCAGGCTGGGTCTCGATCATGGGCTTTTTGTCAGTGGCTTTTGTTGGGGTGTTCTCTCTTTTGACAATTATCCTCAAATATCTCTCGGTGCTGGTGAACCTGGTGTTCAGGCAGCAGAGGTACCTCATTGAGGACATTGAGAAGATATCAGGCAGTTGAGCATTTTTGGGAGGAACCATCATGACGAAAACATGATTTGGAATTGTTCTGACCGAGCAGGATTACGAAGTAATTGTGCTAATACTATATGAGGGAAAAGAAATGATAACAGTTGAAATACTGTTCCCTGTCCTCAACGAGCACCTCAGGCTGGAGCGGGGGATCAGGCGGACAACGGAATATCTTTTAAATAACAGAGAGTATTTTGAGGATAAGGCGCAGTTTGGGCTGACCATCGTCGACAACGGGTCGGATGATGACACCCCGGATATTGCAAGGCGCCTGGTAAAAGAGCTGTCGGGGACCTGTGGGGACTACCTAAAGATCAAATACATAAGGCTCGATGAGCGCGGAGTGGGTATTGCATTCAGGACTGGAGTTGAGCAGTCTGACGCGGATATTGTTGGATACATGGATATCGATCTCTCCACGGATATCAGATACCTTAAGAAAATGCTCAGGGTATTTGAAAAGAGGGAGGATATATTATATGTCAATGCCTCCAGGTTTGCCGGAAAGTCCAGAGTCACAGGGAGAAAGTGGTACAGGAAGATAACCTCAAAAGGACTTCTGGTGCTGCTGAAGCTGGTGCTCAGCATGAAGAGTACCGATGCCATCTGCGGTTTCACCTTCGTCAGGAGACAGCAGGCAAATCAGTTGGTTGCGAAGTGTAGCAATGATAACGGATGGTTTTATATGATCGAGTTCCTGCTGAGGGCAGAAAGAAGTGGAATGAAGATCTATGACATGCCGGTGAGATGGACCGAGGACTATGACACAACAGTGAATATCCCAAAGACCGTTAAAAATTATCTTAAAAACATCTATAGACTTAAGAAGGAATTCGTTATAGAAGATAGAGCAAAAAGGACAGGCTGAGCCGGGGAGTGAACATGGGAATTAAGAGAATTGACCTTACCAGGGATTATCAAAAACATAAGAAAGAGTATCTGGAAGCCATTGAGAAGGTATGCGAAGAGACAGCGTTCTCCGGCGGCAGATTTGCCGATGAATTTGAAAAGGAGTTTGGAGAATACATCGGCGTACCATACTGCAGCGGTGTCAACAATGGCACAACAGCCCTTCAGGCGGCAATGATTGCTCTTTCCGTGGGGCCGGGAGATGAAGTGATCGTACCTGCCAACACATATATCGCAACGGCATGGGGAGTTACACATACGGGCGCAACCCCTGTATTTGTGGACTGTACGGCAGATACCTGGGAGATAGACCCATCATGCATAGAAGATAAAATAACAGACAGAACCAAAGGAATACTGGGTGTCCACCTCTACGGCCAGCCATTTGATTTTAAGGCTGTAAAGCAGATTGCAGACAGGCATGGACTGTTCGTGGTGGAGGACTGTGCGCAGGCACATGCTGCGGAGATAGATGGAAAGCGGGTTGGAGGTTTTGGAGAGATCGGATGCTTCTCTTTTTACCCGGGCAAAAATCTCTATGCCTTTGGAGAAGGCGGCGCCTGCACATCCAATAATGAAGAGTACATCGATACAATAAACGTCCTCAAGAATCAGGGGTGCCGCATCAGGTACTACCATGAGAGGATCGGTTACAACATGAGACTTGAAGGCATTCAGGGAGCAGTTCTTTCAGTAGGCCTTAAGTATCTTGATGAGTGGACTCAGGCAAGGATTAATATTGGCGAAAGATATCTCAGAGAGATCACTAATGAGAAGTTCATTCATCAGGTACATCCAAAGAATACAAAACCGGTATATCAGCTCTTTGAGGTTCAGCTGCCGGATCCTGAGGACTTCCTCAGATATATGGCTGAGAACGATGTGGAGTGTAACAGGCATTATCCTGTTCCCTGCCATCTTCAGAAGGCCTATGCAGACCTTGGATACAAGAGAGGTGACTGCCCTAATGCTGAGCAGCTGGCAGATCACTGTGCGACACTGCCTCTTTTCCCGGAGATGACGGAAGATGAGGTGACCAGGGTAATCGAACTGTGTAACCGCTATTAAATTAAGGAGCTGCTAAGTTGGGTTTTGGTTCGTTTGAGAGATATGACAGGATAATAATAGGTGCCGGGCTGTATGGTCTCTACTCAGCCAGGTTCTGCGGCAAAAGGGGAGAGCGGGTGCTGGTCTTGGAGTATGATGACAAGCCCTTTAAGAGGGCGACCCACTCCAATCAAGCCAGGGTCCATATGGGATATCATTATCCCAGGTCCCTTTCTACGGCGCTCAAATCGGCCGGGTACTACAGGAGATTCCACGAGGACTACGGCTTTTCCGTGATGGACAGCTTCAGGCAGATCTACGCTGTAAGTTCACAGTTTTCCTGGACAAATGCAGAGCAGTTTCAGGAGTTCTGCAGGGCAGCAGGGATATACTGCAGGCAGGAGCATGAATCTGTCTTTTTCCAAAAGGGGACAGTGGATGGTGCTTTCCTGACGCAGGAGGACACCTATGACGCCATGATACTCAGGGATTATTTCGTGGATGAGATAAGTACTCTGAAGGGTGTTGAAATCGTATATGGCGCAAGGTTAAAGAGCATCCGTAAAAACGGGGATGTATATGAAGTGTACTATGATGACAGGCCCTTGGCGGAATGTGGTAAGAAGCAGATCGACAGCTCTTTTGGGGGATCCGGGGCGAAGCAGGCCGATGGCTCTGTTGGGGGATCCGGGGCAAAGTGGGCCGACGGCTCTTTTGCGGAATCCGGGGCAAGGCAGACCGACAGCTCTTTTGGGGGATCCGGGACAAAGCGGGCTGCGGCGGTTTGCTGTGATGACAGTTCTATGGAGGGATCTCGGACAAAGATAGCCGTGTCGGGGTTTGTGCTCAATGCCACTTACGCGTCCTGCAATCAGGTGCTGAGCTGCGTGGAGAACGCAGGCCCCGATGACAACTTTGACATGTTTACGATAAAGTATGAGCTCTGCGAGATCATTCTCTGCAGGCCTTCTGAGGCGCTCAGGGACTACGGTTTTACTGTAATGGACGGCCCGTTCTTTTCCATAATGCCATTTGGTAAGACCGGACTTCATTCCCTGACATCGGTGACATTTACACCGCATATGACCAGCTACGATCCGCTACCTGTGTTCTCCTGCCAGCAGGGCTGTGAGTGTGATCCGAGGCAGTTGTGCAATTGCAATGACTGCCCCCATAAACCCGAGAGCGCTTGGGAGTATATGAGGCATCTGGCGGATAAGTATCTTTTGCCGGAATATGGCTATGAATATGACAGCTCACTCTTTTCCATAAAACCGATCTTAAAGAGCAGCGAAGTTGATGACTCCAGGCCCACAACCATCGTGGTCAGCAGTACCGGGCCGACGTTTATCAGCGTCCTTTCAGGTAAGATCAACACAGTTTATGATCTGGATGAGTTTCTGATTTAGAAAAAATGGGGATGGGATATGAAACGGGAGATATGAAAGGGGAGATATGAAGAAAAGGGGAGTTTCTGCGAAAATAATTAAAATATTGATTGTTACCGTATTATCTGCGGCAGTGTGGATCATCAGCATTCTCTATGGCGGGATTCACTACGAGACCAATGACGACACAGTAATAAATTTAATAGCAGCCGGTGCGTTTGGCAAGCCTTCCCAGTACCTGATCTACACAAGTGCCCTCATGGGGTATGGCATTAAGGTTCTGTACTGGATTTTTGGGAGTATCAATTGTTATCTTTGGTGCTACCTTGTGCTGAACCTTCTGGCTGTTATTGCTATTGTATACATCCTTACAGAGGATATCGGCTATGTCGGGACAGCGCTTTGCGCATTACTGGTCAATGTTATTTTGGCAAAAGATCTGTACATAAGCCTTCAGTATACTAAGAATGCATCACTATACGGTGCTGTAGGATTCTTGCTCCTTGTCTCTTTTCTGGACAGAGGAGGGAAGAAGTGGTTAAGGTTGCTGGCAGGCACCATGTTTATAGCGCTTTCTTTTTCTTCAAGGAAAGAAAGCTTCTTCTTTCTGGTACCATTTGGGTTGGCAGCGCTGTTTTTTGCAGCATTACCATATTTTGAGAAAGGACTGAGTGAATCAGCCTCTCCTAAGATGCCTTCGGCAGAAAGCACAGAAATTCGAAGTGGAAGGCACTTTGTGCCGCAAATTTTGCACGGAAAACTCTTTGATCCTAATTCATCTAAATCAGGTGGCAATCGAAAGCTGCTGCTGTCCCTGACACTGCCTCTTGCCGTCATTATCCTGTCGGTTATCGTGGACAGGCACATGTACTACGGAAGCCCCGAGTGGGCAGATTATACCAAGATAAACATCATCATGACGGACAAGCTTGACTACGGCAATTATAACTTCGAATGGCACAGGGACAAGTATGAGGCTGCGGGCTTTACCGAGTGGGACTTCAGATTCCTCGACGAATGTACCTATAATGATATTGAGAATTTCAGCAGGGAGAGGCTTGAGAAGATCGAGGAGATCGGCGGAGACATCAAGATGAACAGACTCCGCTTCGATCGCGAAATCCTTGAAATCACGGTCGCGGATATGGGAGGCTCTTTTTGGCAAAGCCTTATACCCTTTGCCACTGTTGTAGTGTCAGCCATCGCCCTGATCCTGGCTTTTTTATGCCAGGATACTTTTGCCCTTGCGGCGATTGCCGTCCAGCTCATGGGGCTTGTGGCAGGCAGCTATTATCTGTCATGCCTTAGAAGGGCAATCTGGCGAGTTAAGTTTGGATTATGGTTTGCAGCCCTGCTGATGATAATGGGCTGTGTTATCATACCGCTTATCCGTAGATTGCTGGAAAGAAGCTCCGGCGCTGGGGCACAGACCGACAACGTGATGCCGGAAAATGGCTCTGGTTCTGGATTGCAGACTGATCAGTTGATGGTGGAAATGGATGCAGGATTTGTATCACAGACTGATCAGGTGATGCCGGAAAATGGCTCTGGTTCAGGATTACAGACTGATCAGGTGATGGCGGAAATGGATGCGGGTTCTGGATCACAGGTTAACCAAGGAATGGTGGAAAATGAAGCTTGCTCTGAAACACAGAAGATAACGGAAGATATGCTTTGGAAACCCAATAAAAAAGCGTCAGGTATTTGCCTGGCGGTTCTGGCTCTCTTTTGTGTGGTTGTGACTGGCGCCTGGTTCAGGGGGATTGACTTTGATTCTGATGCTTTTGCGAAGACTGATAACGAGCGTTACGAGATGATCCATAGAATGAATGACTCCGATAGCCTGTTTGTAATGAGCCTTGACAATATGTTCGGAGGCCTGTGCGGGGCAAGAAATATCTTTGAGATAAACAGTGACTATGCGGGATTCTACTCCCATGTTATCCCTGCAGGAGGATGGATTGTTCCTGCGCCGATAGCTGAGCTTTATGCTAATGAGAACGGCATCGCCAACGTGTACAGATCGCTTCCTGAAAGAGATGACCTCTACTACTACGGAGGCGGAGAACACATGGGCTATATGCTGATGTATCTCAATGAGAAATACGGACCCGGGATCCAGGTCCGTGAAGAGCATTTTGACGGATTTACGGCCTGGAAGTTTTACAGATAACCCACATTGCAATTCGTTGTTTTCAGAGACGTGGATGGCTACTTTATGACCTCAGGCTCTAGACCTTTGAGAAGCTGGATGAATTACCGAAAAAAATTGATGTGGTATTTGAGCTTCTTGAGGACTATTACATTTGAGCTTTTTGGGGGATAAAGGAACCGGGCAATAATCGCCAAATGTGGGATTTTCTGATACAAACTGCATCAAGGCTATAATTACTGTTAAAATTAGAAATTTTGAATTTTGGCGTTAGCACCAAAAAATATTTACGTGCATTTTGGAAAAATTGTGATTTTGTCAGTAGTAAATGTGATGACTATTCAATAAGATATCTTTCTAATTACTTGGCATTTATGATATATTCACGATCAGCCATGCAATAGCATTAATTATCTGACAATTTTGTTTGTGAATGTGCGCATAAAGCTATTATTACGCATGGTTCTTACTTGTATATATGAGTTTTTTCTATTTCAGCAGTAAGAAAAATAAATGGCTACGTGTGAAAATTGAATATTGCATTTTCGACAGTAAAAAATGTTCGTAATATCGAATGTTTGCAAACGTGTTATTGAATACATAAAAATCATCAATTAAATTACTAATATTTTGCTTTATTGCTGGCATCGGCTGATGATCTCCAAATGGTGAATACTCCCCAATGCTGACAGTTTTGCTATAATTTCGCATTTTTCTCTGTTACTTTCTTAATTTTTCAATTTGTAACAGTGTGTGATACTTGAAGAATTGACCATCCGGCCTGAAAAATAAAAATGGATCTAACAGGACGATATAATAGAGGGCTTTGGCAAAGAAAAACAGAGGAATCGTTGACCTGTTAGGCGACTTTTCCTGTACATGTCGTGCAATTCTGTGTAAGAAACGTCTGACAATTTGTATGATTACAAAAAGCGGAAGTATACATATAAATCTAATCTGCCAGGGGATTCACCCAGCTGCTCAAAGATCTGGAGCCTGAGGTAATAACGTAGCCACCCTGCCTGCGGCAGGGCTTGTCCTTGATACACATAAATCAGAATGCTACACTGAGAAATCCGATGGTGAGGCAATTCAGCTGCTCATGAGTCTATCGCCATCGGTGATGAGCAATCAGCATTCTGATTTATGGGTGTCAAGGATGGCGGACACAGCCACAACATTAGTATCAAGAAGCAATTTGGGCGCCAAATTTAGGATTTGTATCCATAAAGAGAAAAAGAGATAACAGGAAATATAAGAAATGTTGACCTATGCAGAATAGAAGAATTGAGAAAACAATAGGATATTCACAAGTAAAATACTGTGCATAAGCATAAAAAGTGAAGAAATAGTTTTGCCTATATCTTGTAGGAATGTTAAACTTCTTATAAAGATATTGTATTGTTTTATTTACAGTGGGGAAATATTATGAATAAATTTAAGAAAATGTTGGGGATAAAGGACAAAAAGCCTTATCGCGAAGACGGGACCATAGATTTTGATGAAGTTTTTGCAAATGAGCCTTTTGAGGACGAAGACGATTATCCCGACGAGGAATTTGATGAAGTTTACGGCGGCGAAAACCGGACTTCTGAGAAGAAGCAAGACAGCCACGATGAAAAGAAATCTGAGAACACAGGAAAATCCGGTGATGTCGGCCATACCAGAGATGATAGGAATTCTGCTAGGAATCTACAGCCTTCGAGGCGAGATGGATATGACCAGGATGTAAGAACGACAAGGAAAGTTGAGTATGACCGGGATGCAAGACTGGCGAATAAAAATGAATATGTTCATGATGTAAGACCGGCAAGGCAAGATGAGCATGACCGGGATGCAAGATCAACAAGGCAAGATGAGTATGACCGTGATGTAAGACCGTGGAGTCGAGATGATTATAGCCAGGATGCAAGACCAACAAGGAAAGATGAGTATGATCGGGATGTAAGACCAACAAGGCAAGATGATTATGACCATGATGTAAGACCAGTAAGACGGGATGATTACGGCTATGATCAGAACATCAGGCAGTCGGAGCGGGATGAGTATGATCGAGACACCAGGCAGCCGGAGCGGGATGAGTACGATCGTGACATTAGGCCGGCGAGGCGAGATGACTACGACTATGACCGCGAACCGATCAAAGAACAGGTACAGGTAAAGAGAAGTGACCGCGAACCGATCAGAGAACAGGTACCGGTAAAGAGAACTGATCGCGAACCAATCAGAGAGCAGATATATGTAAAGAGATCAGAACGCGAGACCTTCAGAGAGCCTGTACAGGAAGACAATTATGAGCGTGAACCTGCAAGGAAATCATCGGAAGTGAGTAAAACCAGCAATAGATCATCATCAAATTCAAATAGATCAAACAGAACAGAAAGAAAGCCTAAGACCGGCATATTCGGAAGTTCCGGGAAAAAATCCCGCGATTTGCGGGATACAAAAAAGGCGCAGGATGCAAGAAGTTCACGTGATGCAAGAAGTTCACGTGATACAAGAAGTTCCCGTGATGTGAGAGCTGCCAGGGATGCCCAAAAAGCCAGGGATGCTAAAAAGGCCAGGAACACTAAGGACACTGGAAGATCCAGGAAAAACAGTCGCTACAAAGAGCCGGCACTTTCAAAAGTAACGAACTTTGCAGCCAATACTTCGTTTGCAGAGAGGGCGGCCGTTGTTGGAGCACTGGTCATTCTCGTAGGCCTGGTGGTCATGGTAACCTTCTACTCGGGAGCCCTTGACAGAGTTAAGAAGATCAAGTCATTCGACGAAGTTGGAGCAGATTTTAAGGCAGAAGTGGCAGTTGGACTTTCCGGAATAAATGCCATAAGAGACGCTGAAAAGGCTAAGCTTGTGGCTGAAAATACTGAAGAAGAGAGCGAAGAGGAAGCAGCTGAGGAAGAAAAGAACGTCAACATCGTCATGACTCTGACTTCCATCAAGAGCGACATGAAGATCAAATTCATCGACTCCTCTACCAACAAGCTGGTTTCAAATGTACCTTTTGCTGTGTCTGTTGAGAATCCGGACGGCACAAAGGTTACTTATGATGATCACGACCAGGATGGCATAATTTATAAGAACAATCTGACTTCAGGGGTGTATCAGATCACGCCGGTTGCTCTTGCAGATGATGGCGAAAAATACAACATCCCCATCGCAACCCAGTCCCTGACCATCAAGGATAAGGTCGAGATGAAAGCTGTGGATGTCAGCAATGAGATCAAAAAAGAGTCCGAAGTCAATGTTGCAGCTGAGGACACGGCAGTTCAGGAAACAGTAGAGTCTGAGCTCAAGGACACTGTCGACTACATAGAGAGCACGCAGACCTCTGAGCAGGAAAATGGAGGGAACAACACAGAAGAGGAATTTGAGACCATAGACAGGTCTCTTATCGTTGACCCTACAACATCCTCCAAACTTCAAAAGCTTCCGGCTGGCACTGTAACTACAGTCGGACTTCCTGTCATGACTGCCTCTGGCCGTACAACATACAGCACCACAGAATCCGGCCGTACAACATACAACGTAGCAGAATCCGGCAATGCAACATACAGCACAGCAGAATCCGGCCATATAGCCTGCAGCACTACTACACCTTGCCGTACAACATACAACGCAGCAAATACCAAACATTTGTCAAACACAGCGACCTCCGGCCGCCCTGCTTACTCAGTCATGAAGCTTGCAGCAACAAGCGCTGACTCAGAGGTCATTATCATTGAGGGAGATACAGGCACTCCTGCTCAGACTACTCAGCCTGCCCAGTCTGCCAATGATGAATCAAATGTCATCATCATAGAGCAGCCTGATACTACTGAAGAGAAAAAGACGGAACCATCAAACACAGAAAACAGCAATACCCAGGAGCCTACGATTTCCGAAAATAGCACGGACTCCGGAAAAGGTACAAACAGCGGCAACGCCTCGCAGGGAACAACAAACACCGGCAATGGCAACACCTCCCAGGGAACGACGAACACCGGCAATACCTCCCAGGGAACGGCAAACACAGGAAGCAACGCCGCCTCTCAGAACGCCTCCCAGGAAACCACAACTCCTGACGGTCCTGTCATCATAGAGATGAACCCTGATGCCGGCAGCAACGCATCTACAGGCACAGCAACTACGCCTTCCCAGTCCACGACAGGGAGCACGCAATCAGAAGAAATTGTGATCATTGAGCAGGGTCCATCCTCCGATGCATCAACAACAGGAAAGACAACATCTTCAGACCCGGCAGTGATCATACAGGAAGGCACAACCACGAAGGCAGGTGTGGAATTCTCCACCAAGGATCTTGACCCTGACAACGCGGAAAAAACCGATACAGAGAAGGAAAAGAAGAAGCTTGAGTTCCTCTCCGATAAAGTCAGTGTGGAAGTGGGAAAAGAGTTCCAGATCGAACCGATAGATACTGATCTTAAAGTAACCTACGCCTCCGCGGACAAGAAGATCGCCACCATATCAAAGAATGGCGTCATAAAAGGCGTGGCCGCAGGCGAAACCACCATCACGGCAAAATGTGACGGATATGAGGACGCCAAGATAACAGTTACTGTTAAAAAAGACACAACACCCCTCAAAGACAAAGACGGCAACATCATCTATGTCAAGGAAAACGGCAAGTACAGAGAAGCTATAGCCGAGGACCTGAAAAAAGAGGGAGTGGTATTCTACGTAGATAAGGCCAAATCCTACAAGTACACCGGCTGGCAGACCATCGACGGCAAGACCTATTATTTTGACAAGAACGGAAACAAGGTCACCGGAACACAGATCATTCAGGGAAAACAGGTTGTTTTCGGTGAGGACGGCGTTTTGGTTAAATCCAACAGCAAGGGTATCGACGTCTCCCAGTGGAACTGCTATTCCACCATCGACTGGAATGCTGTCAAGGCAAGCGGCGTGGACTTCGTCATCATCCGCTGCGGCCTGAGAGGTTCCACACTCGGCGGTATTTTTGAAGACAGCATGTTCCGCACCAATATGGCCGGCGCGAAAGCTGCCGGACTGAAGGTAGGCGTTTACTTCTTCACGCTGGCAGCGACAGAAGAACAGGCTGTTCTGGAAGCATCCGCCTGTATCAAACTGTGCAGCATGTACAGTCTGGAGTACCCGATCTTCATGGACGTGGAAGATCCGACAGCCTCCGGCGCTCAGGCAAGCGCTTACATGGCGCTGTCCAGAGCTCAGCGAACTCAGGTTGTGAATGCTTTCTGCGATACAGTCCGCAACAGCGGATACCGCGCCGGTGTTTACGCCAACAAGTACTGGCTTTCCAGCAAAATAAGCACCGGCAGTCTTTCCGGAAACACCGTGATCTGGCTGGCGCATTATGTCTCCCAGACCGACTATTCCGGCCGCTATGAGATGTGGCAGTATTCCCCAAAGGGCTCCGTTCCCGGTATTACTGGCGACGTGGATATGAACATTAGTTATCTGGGATACTGATCTGAAAGTGATACAAAAGTCCCCGGTCCGAAACGGACCGGGGACTTTTCCATATGTATTTCAGATAATGCCGTCATTCCTCTGGTGTCCAGGGATCCAGTCCCGCCGCAACGAGCTGTTCATCGAAATCGGCGCGGGCAAGCCTGCAGGCATCCTCGAAGGTCTCTCCCAGTTTCACAACCGCGAAGATGTTATCCATCCCGATACCGCGGTCTTCAAAAGCGTATCCATCGGGATCACGCCAGAC
>JAEEGH010013473.1_pt1 | contig 18124 bp, 13 predicted proteins | sample 9134181 | NCBI WGS metagenome assembly JAEEGH01 (sample SAMN16246544, study PRJNA631951) | gut metagenome | biome: gut microbiome; feature: rumen; material: DP-attached | host: Bos | place: Iran: Karaj | collected 2018-10 | reverse complement strand
TTATTGCAAAGCGTCTTGTTATCAACGAGATTGGTGCTGAGTTTATGATCGGCGACCTTCCTCAGAGCAAGCGTCTTGCCATCCTCAAAAAGTTCAAGGCCGGGGAAATCAAAATCCTTGTAGCAACTGATGTTGCTGCCCGTGGTATTGATGTTGATGACCTTGCTATGGTAATTAACTACGACCTTCCTGTTGAGGCTGAAAATTATGTTCACCGCATTGGTCGTACTGCGCGCGCTGGTAAGTCTGGTAAGGCTTACACTTTCTGCAGCGAACAGGATGTTTACAACCTGCCTGCTATTGAGCGCTATATTGAAATGCAGATTCCTGCAACTGTTGCTTACCCTGAGCAGATGGAAGAAGATAAGTCTGCCGGTATGTACATTAAGACAGAAAACTGGCGTGGTGATGATGATTATGATAACCGCGGCGGTTACCGCAAGGGTAAGGACGGCGATATTCACAACCGCAGACGTGATGGCCGCGATGGCCGTGGTCGCGACGGGCGTGATGGTCGTGATGGTTACAAGAAGTCTTACGATGGTAAGAAGGGTGACTACAAAAAAGATTTCAAGAAGGGTGATTATAAGAAAGGCGGAAAGGCCGGCGAGTACAAGAAGGGCGGTAAACGTCCATACATTGACCCTGCAAAACTTGAAGGTCTTTCTTACGAAGAGCGCATGAAGATGTACAAGGACGCTTACGGTGCTGGCTCTTCTAAGGGCGATTACAAGAAGCCTGATTACAAGAAGAATTACGATAAAAATGGAAAGGGCGGAAAGAACTCTACTTACAAGAAGGGTGATTATAAGAAGGGCGACTACAAGAAGAATGCAGCTAATCGTCAGGCTGCGCCAGAACAGAAGAAGAGCTTCTGGCAGAAAGTAAAGAGTTTTTTTGGGAGATAATAGATGATTACTGTTAGTGATGTTAGTGTTTCCTTCAGCGAAAAACCACTTTTTAAGGATGTAAACCTTAAGTTTAATAAAGGAAACTGTTACGGAATTACCGGTGCAAATGGTGCCGGAAAATCTACATTTTTGAAGCTTTTGAGCGGCGAACTGGAAAAAGATTCCGGCGAGATTTTTATGACTCCGGGCGAGCGAATGGCTGTTTTGAAGCAGGACCACTTTGCTTTTGATGAATATTCTGTAAAGGACACCGTAATGATGGGCTTCCCTCGTCTTTATGAAGTGTCTAAGGCTCGCGACGAGATTTATGCAAAGGCAGATTTTACAGAGGAAGACGGTATTAAGTCTGCTGAACTTGAAGCTGAATTTGGTGAACTTGGCGGATACGAAGCTGAAAACCAGATTGAACAGATGCTTTCTGGTCTTGGTTTGGAAGAAGAGCATCATGACAAGATGATGAGTGAACTGGATGAATCTCAGAAGGTTCGCGTTTTGCTGGCACAGGCTATCTACGGTAACCCAGATGCCTTGATCCTCGACGAACCTACAAACGGTTTGGACATTGAATCTATCACATGGCTTGAAAACTTCCTTTTGGACTTTGAAAACACTGTAATTGTTGTATCGCATGACCGTCACTTCCTGAACACTGTTTGTACTTACATCTGCGATATTGACTACGGTAAGATTACTCAGTTCAGTGGTAACTACGACTTCTGGTACCAGATGACTCAGGTTATGCAGCGTCAGGCTCACGATCAGCAGAAGAAGACTGAAGAAAAAATGAAGGATTTGCGCGAGTTTATCCTTCGCTTCTCTTCTAACGCTTCTAAGGCTAAGCAGGCTACCAGCCGTAAAAAGATTTACGACAAACTTGCAGACAGCCTGGAAGAAATTCCAATTTCTACCCGTAAGTTCCCTTATGTAAACTTTAAGGCAGACCGCGAAATTGGTAACAATGTTCTTGAAATTAAGAATTTGAACTATAAGGATGCGGACGGTAACCAGCTTTTGAAGGATTTTTCACTTGTTGTAAACCGTACAGATAAAATTGCCTTTGTTGGTATTGAGCACAACTCTGTAACTGCTCTTTTTGATATTGTAAACGGCGTTGTAAAACCAGAAAGTGGTGAATTCTTCTGGGGTCAGACAACAAGCCAGACATATCTTCCACGCGATAACTCTTCTAACTTTGATAATGATATGAACATTACTGAATGGCTTAAGCAGTATTCTAAGGAACAGGACGATGCTTATGTTCGCGGCTTCCTTGGTCGTATGCTCTTTAGCGGTGATGAATCTTTGAAGAAAGTTAAGGTTTTGTCGGGTGGTGAAAAGGTTCGCTGTATGCTTTCTAAGCTTATGCTTAGCGGTGCTAACTGTATTACTATGGATGACCCAACAAACCATCTTGACTTGGAAGCAATTCAGTCTTTGAACGAAGGTTTAATGGCATTCCCTGGAGTTCTGCTTTTCAGCTCTCACGACCACGAGTTCATTCAGTCTATTGCTAACCGCATTGTAGAAATTACTCCAAACGGCGTTATTGACCGCATGATGAGTTTTGATGACTACATTGCAGACAAGCAGGTTGCTGAACTTCGCGCAAAAATGTACGAAGGTACTGGAAAGAAGATTAAGTATCGCGTGTAACTTTATAAGCTCAGATTACATCTGGGCTTTAAGTTTGCTCAGGAAATCTCCGAACATCTGGTTCTGATCTTCATCAGAAAGAACCTGTTCGGGTTCGTGGTATTCAACCAGGTTTGCAGGTATTTCGTCTAAGAAACGGCTTGGTTCTGTTTCTACGGTCATCTGCATATGACGGCGTTTGCGGCAGGCGGAAATATAAAGCTTGTCGCGGGCGCGGGTAATAGCAACGTAAAAGAGGCGGCGTTCTTCTTCAACGTCTCCATCATTTTCTTCTACAGAGCGGGCGTGAGGAATAAGTCCTTCTTCTGCACCGGCAATAAATACAACTGGGAACTCCAGACCTTTAGAAGCGTGAATTGTCATAAGGTTTACTTTTCCCTTATCACCTTCATCATCTCCATTATCGCGGCTCATCAATGTAATTCGGTTTAAGTAGTTATAAAGGTTTGGGTTAGGATTATCAGGATCATTTTCCCAGATTTCCATAAATCGTATTAAATCTTCTATATTCTTTAGCTTAAAGCGCACGGCTTTTTCACTCTTGGAATATTCTGTTAAAAGATGGTCCTTGTAATTTATATCTTCTACAAGCTGGCGCACTTTTGCGGCAAGTCCGCGGCCGCTTAAAAGTTTCTGTCTGTGGCTTTCAATTATATCTACAAAAGATTGCAAATCTTCTTTTAGAACGTCGCTAGCCTGTGAGTTTTCTGCATGAATCAGATAATCAATTGCATTCCACAAAGTGCAGCCGTTTAATTCTGCGGCATCGTTCATCAGCTGAATTGCGGCACGACCAATTCCACGGCGCGGTGTGTTAATAATTCTAAGCAGGTTTATATCATCATCATGATTAGAAATTACGCGAAGATAGCTTATAACGTCTTTTATTTCCTTGCGTTCAAAGAATGATGTACCACCGCTCATAGTGTAAGGAATGTTATTCTGCAGCATTGCCTCTTCTATAAAGCGGCTCTGGGTATTCGCTCTCATTAGAACGCCAAAGTCATCGTATTTTCTGTGTTCTTCTGCGGCTATTCCAAGAATTGTTTCTGCAATAAAGTCGGCTTCGTCGGTTTCGTTTTCCGGCATAAAGATTTCTATTGGTTTACCGGCGCCGTTTCCACTCCACAGTTTCTTATCTTTACGGTTTGTATTATGGCTGATTACACCATTTGCCGCTTCCAGAATAGTTCCCGTAGAACGGTAGTTCTGTTCCAGGCGGATTTCGGTTACGTCAAAGTCTTTTTCAAAATTAATGATGTTCTGGTAGTCAGCGCCTCTCCAGCTGTAAATGCTCTGGTCATCATCACCAACTACGGCAACGTTTTTATCTGCCAGAAGATGCATCATTTCATACTGCTGATGGCTTGTATCCTGAAACTCGTCTACCATAATATACTTGTAGCGTTCACGATATTTTGCAAGAACTTCCGGATATTCCTTAAAAAGTTTGATTGGCAGAACAATCAGATCATCAAAATCTACTGCGTTGTATAGTTTGAGCCCTTCCTGATACATTTCGTAAAGAGGACGATACATGTCATTTGCAGTATCCCAGTTTTTACGGCCGGTTTTTATGTTAGAAATAAGGTTTCCTATGGTGTAAATATCCATTGCTTCTGGGGAAAACTTAAGTTCGCGGCCACATTCTTTAATAAGGGCTACGCGGTCTGTCTCATCATAAATAGAAAAGTTTTCTCGCCAACCAAGTTTGTCAATGTCTTGACGAAGAATGCGAACTCCAAAAGCATGGAAGGTAGAAACTGTAAGATTCTGCAGTTTTTTTTCGGTAAGAGTTTTAATTCGGTCTGCCATTTCCTTTGCGGCTTTGTTAGTAAAGGTTAGGGCAAGAATAGAACTTTGTGGAATACCCTTATCCAGCATGTGGGCAATTCTAAAGGTAATTACGCGTGTTTTTCCGCTGCCGGCTCCTGCAATAATAAGAATTGCGCCTTCCGTTGTTGTTACGGCCCGGTACTGCTGGGGATTCAGTTCTTTTTTCAGGGATTCCAGATCAAGCATAGGAAGTTAATATAGCAGAAGACAAGAAAATCTGCAATCTTATTAATTCAGGAATGACTGTAATGGAGAAAATAAATATAACAAAAATTTATATATGACTGTAATTTTTCTTATGGAAATATTGTGTATGTGGTATATAATTAATAGATAAGATTTATTAGATTAAGGAGTTGTTCTTATGTCAAAAGAAAAGAAAAAATCCAGTCTTATAGCAACGCTCATGCTTAGCATCGGTCTTACCATTGCAGCTTTTAACCTTTTGCAGACCGTAATTGTTGCACGAAACGCAAGACTGGAAGTTGTTTCTACTTTAACAACAAATTATCAGCAGACAGTTTCTGCCTATACATGGGCTTTGGAAAACACGATTGAAGGTTACTTTAAGGAACTGGATTATTACACAAATGCAGACATAATGCAGACGGGTGATTTTAATGCCGCCGGCGAATGGCTGCAGGCTCATGAATATGCCAGAGGTGAAGATTTTGATTATATCATGCTTGTTGATATAGGTGGTATATCTTACAATGATATTGGAACCCGTACAAACATTGCAGACCGTGATTACTTTAAGGCCATTTTGCAGCAGGGTAAAGATATATACATTGATGACCCTGTTGTTTCCAGAACTACAGGAAAGACTATAGTTCACTTTACAAGGGCTGTCAAAGTGAACGGAAAAACATTCGCCGCAATAGTTGGTGTTCTTCCACTTGAAAAAATTACAGCAGAAGTTAATCAGATAAAATTCGGAACTAATGCCTATGGATGGATTCTGACAAGTGACGGTACGGTTATGGCTCACAGAAGTCCTGACTATATCATGCAGAAAAACTTTATTACAAATCCGACCCCTGGGCATGAAGAAATTACAGATATTGCAAAACGAATGGTAAAAGGTGAATCTGGATGGGGAACTGTTGCCGGACATGATTCCGCAAGAGACCTTGTAGTTTACGAACCGATTGTTGGAACTCCATGGAGCTTTGCTCTTTCAATTCCTTCTGATATGGTTTACACACTTTCAATTAAGATCAGAACTCAGTTAATGCTCTTTGGTACAATTACTGTTGTTCTTTCTGTAATTATGGGTGCCATCCTTATTTCTGTATTGATGAAACCGCTTTCTGTAGTTAAGAATGTAATTACAGGAATTGCAAGCGGAAATGCAGACCTTACAAAGAGAATTGAAGTTAAATCAAATAATGAAATCGGTCAGGTTGTTCAGGGCTTTAATCAGTTTACCGAAAAGTTACAGAATATTATTGGTGATGTAAAGAGTTCTAAGGATGACCTTAGTGCAGCCGGTGATGATATGTCATCTTCTGCTCAGGACACATCGAGTGCAATCACCCAGATTATTGCCAACATATACAGTTTTGGTCAGCAGATTGATAATCAGAAAAAGAGTGTTGATCAGACTGCAGGTGCCGTAGATGAGATTTCTGCAAATATTGATTCTTTGAATCAGATGATTGAAACACAGTCTTCCGGTGTAACACAGGCTTCTGCGGCTGTAGAGCAGATGATTGGAAATATCAACTCTGTAAACAATTCTATGGAAAAAATGAACCGCTCTTTCAGTGGTTTGCAATCTCATTCTCAGGAAGGTTTCGGTAAGCTTGAAACTGTAAGTATGAAGGTTCAAACTATTGAAAGTCAGTCAGAAATGCTGCAGGATGCAAACGTTGCTATTGCAAACATTGCAGAGCAGACAAACCTGCTTGCTATGAATGCTGCAATTGAAGCGGCTCACGCTGGTGAAGCTGGAAAAGGATTCGCCGTTGTTGCTGATGAAATCAGAAAACTTTCCGAAACTTCTTCTCAGCAGTCTACCCAGATTACAAATCAGCTTAATCAGATTATGGAATCTATTAAGGAAGTCGTTACTGCTTCTAGCGATGCAAGTAAGACATTCTCTCTGGTTTCTCAGGAACTTGCAGATACAGACCAGCTTGTAATGCAGATTAGAACTGCAATGGAAGAGCAGAACGAAGGTTCTAAGCAGATTATTGATGCTCTTAAGATGATGAACGACAGTACAGAAGAGGTTCGTAGTGCTTCTAACGAAATGCAGGAAGGAAATAAACTTATTCTTTCTGAGGTTCAACAGTTGCAGGATGTTACAATTTCTATGAAGTCTAGTATGGACGAAATGTCAATTGGTGCCAACAAGATTAATGAGACAGGAACTATCCTTACAGAGGTTGCTGACCGCATGAAGGATTCTATCGTTAAGATTGGAAACCAGATTGATGAATTTAAAGTCTAATAATTTGACTTTTACATCCTAAGGCGGCTTCTGTGCCGTTCCTAGAAAACGAGAAAAAACAGGCGGAATTTGTGAAAAACAGATTTCGCCTGTTTGCTTTTATACCAGTTATAGTGTAAAATATATTAATAAAAAATCATTTTTGGGGAAAATAATGAAACCTTCTGTTAGTTCATTTTTATCTAAGCACAATTTTGTAAATCATGTAGACATTTATTCTGTTGCACAGGCAATTTCTGATGATATGAAAAAAGGCCTTCGTAAGGAAAAGGCCGATGAAGATATGATCCGCACCTTCTGTAATCCTCCTGAGGCTTCTGCAAAGGGAAAATCTGTAATTGTTATTGATGCAGGCGGAACAAACTTCCGTTCTTGCCTTGTAACTTTTGATACAGATGGCATTCCTCAGATTTCTGAAATGGAAAAAACAAAAATGCCTGGTGTAGAAAAAGAACTTTCACGCGCAGACTTTTTTGCTCAGATTGCAGATAACCTTGAACACTTAAAGAATAAATCAGACAGAATTGGTTTCTGTTTCTCTTACCCAATGGAAATTAAAGAAAACGGAGACGGCGTACTTCTTGGTTTCTCTAAAGAAGTAAAGGCTCCGGAAGTTGTAGGCTGCGAAGTAGGTAAGTGCCTTAAAGAAGAGCTTGCAAAACGTGGCTGGAACAGCATTAAGCGCATTACCCTCTGTAATGATACAGTTGCCGCCTTGCTGGCTGGTGCTGCCTGCGCAACAGATGCAGACCGTTATTCATCATACATTGGTTTTATTCTTGGAACCGGTATGAACGCTGCTTATATTCAGCCTGACTGTGACTGCTGCAAGATTAAAAAGCAGATTGTTGTTTGCGAAAGCGGCAAATTCCTTTCTGTAAACCGCAGTGACTTTGATATTGATTTTGACAAAACTACTGTAAAACCTGGAACCTTCTTCCTGGAAAAACTTTGCTCTGGTGCTTATCTTGGACCAGTTTCTCTGATTGCACTTAAGGCTGCTGCCCGCGATGGTCTTTTTGTCGCTGATACTGCAAAGAAAATTGAAGGAATTGAAAGCCTTTCTCTTATAGAGATGGATAAGTTCCTGCACGGACCATTCAATAAAGATTGTATCCTTGGAGCAATCGCCAATAGTGCCTCTAAAGAAGATACAGACACAATCTTCCAGATTTTGGATGCAATTGTAGAGCGTTCTGCTCGTTATTCTGCCGCAATTCTTATTGCATGTGCAATGCAGACAGGGGCTGGAAAGAACGCTGCAGAGCCTGTTTGTATTCTTTGTGATGGTACCACATTCTTTAAGACATGGCGCATTAAGGAACGAGTTTACGGTTATCTTGATAGAATCCTTACAGAGCAGCTTGGCATTTACTGGAATATTGTTTCCTGCGATAATGATATTACTCTGGGTGCCGCAATTTCTGGTTTAATTGACTAAGATATACAAAGGTGGGTGAAGTATGTCCTTTAAGAAAGCATTAGGAAAATCTGTTGTCCTTTTGATAATTATCTTGATTCTCATTGTTGGTGGTCTTTTATGGTTTGACAGACTTGGTGTAATCCATGTAAAAGACGTTTTTGCGCCAGCATACACAATGCTTCATAAAGACCCTCAAACTTCTACCACAGCTACCCAGTCTAAGCCTTTTGTTGCTAATCTTGATGAAGACCGCCTTCGTAAACAGCGTGAAGCCCTTGATATTTACAAAGAAGAGCTTGATAAACGCGAAACTGATATTGATGCTCTGGAAAAACAGAATGAACAGATAGCAGCTGAGCTTGCAGAGCGGGAAAAAAATCAGGAAGAGCGGGAAAAAACATTTAACCAGACTGTAAAAAGATACGATGATATAAATGTAAACGTAGAACAGATTGCTAAAAATTTGAACGGTATGCGTCCTGAGGCGTCAGTAGCTATACTTGAGGCATTAGATGATCAGACAGTCATTGATGTATTAAGAAAAGTTGAAGAGCTGGCTGCTGCCTCTGGTTCGTCGTCTATGGGTTCTTACTGGCTTTCGCTGATGGATTCTAAACGTGCGGCTGAAATCCAGCGCAAGATGATAAGCAAGCCCGAGTCCCTGGAATAAGTTCTGATTGGCAAATCTTTCTCTTTACAAGGAGATTTGCCAAGTGTCGTATCAGGCGATTACAGATTTTCTAGTTAATCCTATTCAACTACAGCAGGATTACCAGAATTTCCAACCAAATAAAGATACTTTCAGCGTACAATCTTCCTCATCTTTTGAAGACCTTGTTTCATTTTACAAAGAAATGAATGAGCCTCCTGCCCAGGAGAGCCCAAAGGCAGAAACTCCTGTTCAGGAAAAAACTCCGGAAAACAAGACAGAAACAGTAAAATCAGAAAATGCTGATGAAAAAACTGCTAAAACTGATGAAAAAGTTACTGTAAATTCTGAAAAAGTTGAAATTTCCGAAGAAAAGCCTGCTGCAGAAGAAGTAAAACTTGCTAAAAATGACCTTTCTTTGAAAAATGCCTCTAATCTGGCAGAAAAAGATGAGCCAAAAGTTGTTGTTCAGAAAGATAATTCTTCAGAAAAAAAAGCTGGACCAGAAAAAAAGGTAGACTCAGGGAAAAAGAAACTTGCTTCTAAAGAGTATGCCCGCATGGAACAGTATACAGATGCTAAAACAGCCGAATCTGGCGCTTTGGCAGCATCTAAAGAAGTAAAAAATCTTCCTTCAAAAGTTGAAGTTGAAGATAAAAATGAAAAAACTAAGACTATTACAGAAGTAGTAGACAATAAGGCTAATTCAGAAAGCCTGGCTCTTAAAAAGTTTGCAGAAGATGCTCAGAATCAGAACAGTAGAGAGAATTTTTCTAATGAAACAAAGGGTAGTGAAGACAAAAAGGTTCTTACTCTTGATAAAGAAGGAAAAATTACTGTTGAAGATTTAAGAACAGAGAAAACTTTTGCACAGGAATTGGAAGCAGAAAGCCAGAATGAGAAAAAAACTTCTTTGAAAGTTTCTGACCTTAAGATGACAGATTCTAATACAGTGGAAATGACAATGAACGTGGCGGAAAATGCTCAAAGTGATGTACTTTCACTGAACAATCAGACTGCGTCTGCAAATGGTTCAAACTTCCAGGCAATGCTTTCTAACCAGATTCAGACAAATGCTTCTGAATTTGTAAAGGCCGGAAATATTGTTCTTAAAGATAATAACCAGGGAACTATAAATCTTGTACTTCATCCAGATGATTTGGGAAATGTAAAGGTACATCTTTCTCTTGATGGTAAAACAATGAGTGCACAAATTGTTGTTTCCAGCAAGGAAGCACTGCAGGTTTTCAAAGAAAATTCTGAAACTTTGCGTGAAGCCTTTATAAAGGGTGGATTTGATGTAGCAGATTTTGAAGTTGCCTATAATGATGGTGGTTCATTCAACCAGAATATGGAATTTAGCGGACAGCAGGAACAGAATAACTATGTTGCTCAGCGTGTTTACAATTCTGTAGCTGGTGGAGCTGTGTCGGATTTTGAAAGTGATGTTCAAAAAAATGACGAATTTTCAAATTATTCAATTAACATCGTAGCGTAAATTGACGATATAAAACAAAGTGAGTGAGGTGATGATGGATATACTTAGCACACAAAACAGCGTTAATACGCAAATGAGTGCAAGCGACAAGTTTAACGTAGAAAATGCGGTAAACAACTTTAATAAGACGCTTGTAAGAGAGGGAAGACAAACTTCCCAGGAATTGGGTAAGGATGATTTTTTGAAGCTGCTGATTACTCAGCTTTCAAATCAGGATCCTACTTCGCCGATGGAAGATACACAGTTTATCTCCCAGATGGCTCAATTCAGTTCTTTGGAGCAGATGACAAACATGAGTTCGTCTTTTGCTAAGATGGCTGCATTTATCAATAGTTCGGAGGCGGCTTCTACCTTGGGTAAGACTGTTGAGCTGAATGTCGGTGATACTGTGACAACTGGAGTTGTGGAAGGGGCAACTCGTGGGGATAATCCTCAGATTCTGGTTAATGGTATGTATTACAATATGGATCAGATTAAGGCAATTTATGCCACTGAGTAATTCTGTAAAATAAAAGTTAATTTGGAGATATAGCTTTATGATGAGATCACTTTATTCTGGCGTTTCTGGACTTCAGAATCATCAGACAAGAATGGATGTAATAGGAAACAACATTTCTAACGTTAATACAAACGGTTTCAAACGCGGACGTGTTAACTTTCAGGATATGATCAGCCAGCAGATGAGCGGCGCTGCAAAACCAACAGATGAACTTGGTGGTGTAAACCCTAAGGAAGTTGGTCTTGGTATGACAATTGCATCCATTGATAACGTATTTACACAGGGAAACTTGCAGACAACAGGTATTTCTACTGACCTTGCAATTCAGGGTAACGGTTTCTTTGTGCTTAAAAGTGGTGAAGAATCATTCTATACAAGAAACGGTGCCTTCGGTTTGGATAGCGATGGTACATTGGTAAATCCTGCAAACGGTATGCGCGTGCAGGGATGGATGGCTCAGGATGTAAACGGACAGATGCTTGTTTCTACTGCAGCTACTCCAACAGACTTAGTTATTCCAGTTGGATCTAAGGATCCTGCAAAGGAAACAACAAATGTAAACTTTGCATGTAACTTGAATAAAAACACTCCGGAAATTACAGAGGGTGCAAGCCCAGATGATATTTTTAAGGGAACTTGGGGAACAGAACAGAAGATTTACGACAGCTTCGGTAACGAGCACATGCTTTCTGTTTCTTTCACAAGAGTTGTAGGAAATCCAAATCAGTGGCAGGCAACAGTTCAGATTGACCCAGATAACGCTGATTACACACAGACTCGTGTTGGACTTGGTACAACAGACGGAATGGAAAACACTTTCATCGTAAGTTTTGATAACTACGGTGCTTTGCAGGGCGTAACAGACAGCGCTGGAAACGTAACTAACCCAGAAGGGGAAGTTGTTATTCAGACTTCTTTTGCCGTTGCAGATTCTAATCCGGATGCAGACGGTAACCCTTACCGCCAGACTTTGAACATCAACCTGGGAACAATTGGTTCTTTCAAGGATACAATTACTCAGTCTGCTTCTAAGTCTACAACAAAGGCTTTCTACCAGGATGGATACACACTTGGTTATCTTGATAACTTTAAGATTGATTCAAGTGGAACAATCACAGGTGTTTATTCAAACGGTACAAACCGCACAATTGGACAGATTGCAATGGCATCTTTTGCAAACGACCGCGGTCTTGAAAAAGCCGGAGATAATACTTACGTAGAATCTAATAACTCTGGTATGGCACGTATCGGAGAATCTGGAACAGCTGGTAAAGGTACATTGATGGCTGGTGCTTTGGAAATGTCAAACGTTGACCTTTCTGAACAGATGACAGACATGATTGTAACACAGCGTGGTTTCCAGTCTAACGCTAAGACAATTACAACAGCAGATACCCTGCTTGAAACAGTATTGAGCTTAAAGCGCTAGTGAATAACGGATAAAAAAGTTTAGCCCTTGCGAGTAATCCATCAACTTGCAAGGGCTTTTTTATTGGCTATTGAATGATAAAAGTATTTTTTTATTCAGTACGTGCTGCTTTCATCTTTATTTTATTTGCATACATTTCTTTGTCTGCACGCTTAAATACATTAGAAACGGTACCATCAATTTCTTTGTCATAACGTGCAATACCAATTGCGGCAGAAACTCTTTCCCACGGCTGCAGGTCTTCATTTGATGATTCTTCTTCCAGTTTTTTATTAAAAGAAGTTTCCAGCGCATTAAGATTTTTTAAGTCTCTTCCTTTTAATATTACAGTAAATTCGTCTCCACCAATTCTGTAAACAGGAGAGTGCTTAAAGGTTTCACAGATAATGTCGCAGAGCTTTTTAATTGCAAAATTTCCCTGTTCATGACCAAAAGAATCATTTATCTTTTTTAGGTAATTCAAATCTATCATGGCAATGGCAAAATCATCCTGCTGTCTTATACCAAGCTTCCATTCCATCTTTTCAATTTCTTTGTCATAGGCAGTTTTATTTCGTATTCCAGTCAGCGAGTCTTTATTTGCAAGTTCAGTCATTTCTTCTGCGTGCTTCTGGAAATCATTTGCTTTTTTTTCTGCAGAAAGCATATCCATAAGATAGTCCTGCATGTCTATAGTCATTTTCTTTACGGCCTTTGTAAGGGCTCCCATTTCTGTATCAGGATCAATCTTTGGAGCATCAAAAATTAATGCATTGGTACTTCTTTGACCATGACTTTTCTTTGCATATGCAATTACACTCTGTTCCAAAAGTTTTATAGGGTTGGTAATTTTAGTTCTAGCCCACAAGAGGAAGAGGAATGTAAAGCCGATACCCAATAATAAAATAATTCCTGAAGTAAGAATTGTAGTTGTAAAGATTATCTTTTGAATGTCTGTAATATCAAAGTCTACAGCCAGAAGGGCATAAGGTTTTCCTTTAGAATCATAAAGGGGGAGTGCTCCAGTATAATCTGTTCCCCATTCGGTTTCTTCTTCAAAGAAGGTAATGCCTCTGCGCCCCATGGCTCTAAAAAGTTCACGGGCGGTGGCGGCATCATATTCATCATCAGAAATCCAGCCTAAATAAAGATTTCCTTCTGTATCAATATAGCGGTCATTAAAAGACTCCGCAGAAACAACACTCATTACATTTCCGGTATCGTTAGTGTTTAATGGCTTGATAATGTAAAGGTAGTGAAGGCTGAAATCTTCTTTAATGCCGTCCATAAAATGTTCCAGGGCGTCATATTTTGGACTACGTTCAAGTGTGTTTATACAGTTTATTAAATCATCATCATCTATAGTTGTGTCTACATATCTTAAAATATCTGTAATATATGCTTCATAACGTTGATATAAGGCTCTTCTAAAAGTAAAGTGACAGGCTACGCCCAAAGCTACGCATAGAAGAATAATAAAAAGTACACAACCAATGGTCATGCTTCTTGCAATTGGCTTGTTTACTCCAGCTGATTGTAATTTTTCTATCTCTCTGTATTTTTCCATAATATATAATTATAAACTAACTTCTATAAAAATAAAAAAGAATTCGCAAAATATTACTTTATATCATATAATTTAACACAATGACAGGAAGACACTTAAACTATTACGGTTATGATAAGACAACGTATAAAGAATGCATTCAGTTAATTCGTTCTACGAACCGAAAACATATTGCAATTCTTAATACATGGTTTTTGCTGGTAAATTTGTTCTATTTGATGTTCTCTGCATTAAATCTTTTTGGCGTTACGCAGGAAAGAATACCCTTTTATACAGTATATCTTATCCTGGCCATAGTCTTTGAAATCTTTGTTTTTGTTTTTCCAAAAACTATGGAACGCTTCCATTTGATAAGCCTGCATTTGAATATTATTTTATTGCTTTCTTATGGAATACTTACTTCTGTTGCAAAGCCTTATATGCCTGCAACAATGTTTCTTTTGTTGATTGCCCTGTCTTCTGTAACATACATTGGCTTAATGTATCCGATGATACTTCTTTCTACCTTTGCATGCGGCCTTTTTGTATGGACTTCATTTAAGTATAAGACTTTTTCAATTGCCTATCACGATACTTATAACATTGTAATTGTTTATACATTGTCTATAGGTTTGCATTACATGTTCCAGCGTACAAGAATACATCAGTTTGTGCTCTATCAGCATGATTTGCAGATACAAAAAGAACTGGAAGTAAAATCAAGCTTTGACGCATTAACAGGCCTCTTGAACCGTGGAAAATTCTTTTCTATAGTTACTAAGATTTTTACAACGACTCCTAAAGACAAAATGTATTTGTGCCTTCTAGATTTGGATGGATTCAAAGAGATTAATGACAATCTGGGCCATCAGATGGGTGATAAGGCCATTCAAATAACCGGAAAAACTATTCTTTCCTGTTTAGGACTTTCTGAACTTGACAGACATGACATTTCTAACTGGGATATTACTCAAATAGTTTGTTTCGCAGGCCGTCTTGGTGGAGATGAATTTATTGTTCTTTTAAGAGGTCCTCAAAATAATGATGAAGCAGTAGCCATGATGCAGAAAATTCTTTCTGAACTTAATTCTACCAGCTTTGGTGGACTGGAAGGAATTCATGCTTCTATTGGATTAACAGAAATTACTTCAGAAGATTCAGATATTGATGGTGCATACAAACGCGCAGATGAAGCTTTGTATTGTTCTAAACGAGCTGGTAAAAATAAAATATCTTTTGGTGAGGCTAGTGTATGAATTTGAATGATGTTATCAGTTTGTCTAGATATCTCATTATTACTGGAATTTTGCTTGATTTATTTAACCTGGCTTTTTGTGCTTATCATATACATATTCGTAAAAGTATTATGATGAAAACAGTAGGCTTTAGACTTGTGTTTTCCTGCATCATTTTCATTGTAATTATAGCAGCAATTATTTTTTCTATTATTGCCTACCAGGATGAACATTTAACCTTGTGGTTTGGTAGTGCAGGATTTGTATTTTCTTTAATTACCTTTATTGCAACAGCCTGGACTTTTTCTCAGCTGGCTGGTATGCAGGAACGCGTAATGGCTCTTTTAGAAGCCCTGGTTGGTGTAATAGAAGCTGGAGATCAGAACCTTGAAGGCCATTCTTTACATGTAAAAAATCTTTCTATCTTGATATATGAAGCTCTTCCTTTAAGCAAAAGGCTTACAATCAATATTTTTAATTTGCAGTATGCAGCCCTCTTGCTGGATATAGGAAAACTTGGCATTCCTCGTTCAATAATTGACAAAAACGGAAAGCTTACAAAAGAAGAGTGGGATTTAGTGCGCCGCCACCCGGAAATTGGAATGAAAGTTCTTGAGAATATTGATTCTTTTGATACAATTCTTACCTGGATTAAATATCATCACGAAAGGGTAGACGGAAGCGGATATTATCATCTTACTAAAGATGAAATTCCATACGCTTCAAGAATACTTGCCGTGGCAGATACATATTCTGCTTTAACAATGGAGCGTTCCTATAAGGCAACTTTGTCTTATGAAAATGCAATTAGTGAATTAAAATTGGTTTCTGGCACCCAGCTAGACTCTGATATAGTAAATATTTTCTGTTCTATACCAATTAAAAATGTTGAAAAGTGTATTGAATCTGTTCAGGAAAAAATGAAGCGCTATCAGATTGGTACATTCCGTTAGTTATAACTGTTTGCTAAATATTACAGGAGGTAATTATGAAATTTCGACATTTTTTATGTTTAGTAATTTTATTTAGTTTAACATTTTGTTTTTCATGTTCAAAAAAAACTTCTTCATTGGTTGCTCCAGATGCTACTATTAATCTGGCTCTTCGTTCTGGAACATATTCAGAAGTTATTAAGAGCTGTCTGCCAGACTTTGAAACAAAATACAATATAAAGTGCAATGTTTTTGAGTTTAGTGAAGACGAACTTCATAAAAATGTAGCTGATGATTCCATCAACCCAGACGGAAAGTATGATTTTTGTATGGTTGACGGTTCTTGGATGGCAGAATATACCTCTAAAGGTCTGCTTTCTGAATTAAGTTCACTTGGTTATTCGCTTGATTCAGATATAATTCCTGCAACTACTGCAATCTGCTATTCAAATGACGGACTTTATCTTGCCCCTTATTACGGAAACGTAACTGTTCTTCTATATAATAAGCTGATGATTCAGGAGGCCGGTTACAAACCAGAAGATATTCAGACTCTGGAAGACATGTTCAATATATGTAAGTTCCAGAAAAAACGCCATAATCTTGGTTTTATGTACCGTGGAGATACAGAAAACAATCTGGTTGTAGACTTCCTGCCAATCCTGCGTTCCCGCGGAGCCTGGGTTGTAGATGAAAATAATAATCCTACTGTAAATTCTCAAGCCTTTTTGGAAGCAATGTACTTTTATCTTGATTTAATTAAGACTGGAAGAGAAGCTAAAAAAGATGATTTAATTGCAGCCATCGCCAATAAATCTGCAACAATGGGTATCGGCTGGCCTGGATGGTATACTCCAACTAAAAATTCTTCTATGGATTATCTGGCTCTTACTGGAAAATTCCGTGAAGACAGACCTGCTTATAATTCAAATATTTATGGAATCTGGGCTGTTGGTATTCCTAATAACAGTAAAAACAAAAGCTATGCTGTTGAACTCTTAAAATACCTTATGGATAAAGATATTCAAAAAGAATCTATAAAAAATGGCGGTGTACCATGCCGTTATTCAAGCCTGCAGGATAAAGAAGTTCTTGAAAAATATCCTCAGTACGAGGTTGTCTGTAAAGCTCTGGAAGGTGGAATCTATCGTCCTGTAATGGAAGAATGGCCTCAGTTCTATACAATTCTTGGACGGGAAATGCGCGCTATTATTAATGGCGAAAAACTAGTCCGCGAAGGCCTGGATGATGCCCAGACAGACCTTGAGATTTTGATGGTAAAATGAGTACTGTCGGTTTAATTTTATGTATAGGCGCCGCTATACTGCTTGTGCTTGGTTTTCTAGGCACCTTTGTGCCAGTCCTTCCTGGAGCACCTCTTGCCTGGGTAGGGCTGCTTTTGGCTTATTTTTCTCAATATAATTCTATTTCCATTTTATGTCTTGTAATTACAGGTGTAGTAGCTGTTGTGGTTTCTATTGTAGATAACTTTTTCCCAATTACAATGACTAAAAAGTTTGGCGGAAGTGAATATGCAACTAGAGGTGCAACTATCGGCCTTATTATTGGCTTTTTTACCGGCCCCTGGGGAATCATTTTAGGACCCTTTTTTGGTGCTCTTGTAGGTGAGTGGATCAATAAAAAAGGCAGAGGTGATGGTGTATTAAAGGCTGCCCTTGGTGCATTTATGGGCTTTCTGCTTGGTACAGGCCTTAAGATGGTTACTGTGTTAGTCTTTATCTGGATTTATGTGATTAGTTTCTTTCTTTAGAGGCTTTGCTTAGTATATAAGTAGGGGAAGGGCAAAAAAAAACTTCTAACCGAAGTTAGAAGTTTCGTGCCACAGGTTGGAATCGAACCAACGACATACGGATTTTCAGAACGATGCCAACCTTGGGTAATAATTTTAACTTCTCATGTAACTATAATAATACTACATTTTCAAATTCGTTTTGTCAATTATTTTGTATTATGTAATTCTATGTAGTATAGTATTTTATTAACTTTCGTATTAACAATTTTTGTACTAAAAAAATCCGGAAAATTAGACGTACGGACACAAATTCCGGAAAGATT
>JAEEGH010013469.1_pt1 | contig 18128 bp, 14 predicted proteins | sample 9134181 | NCBI WGS metagenome assembly JAEEGH01 (sample SAMN16246544, study PRJNA631951) | gut metagenome | biome: gut microbiome; feature: rumen; material: DP-attached | host: Bos | place: Iran: Karaj | collected 2018-10 | reverse complement strand
TTTTGACGATAAGAATCCTACAGCACAGATAAAATCTCCAATTTTGGGATTGAATAAGAAAATGAACGCATGGAAAAAGGGAAAAGTTTACGCCTCTCCATTTTGGCTAGGTGTAAAAAACAAAAATCAAATATGTCGTATTGGTTATAGTGGGAAAATAGTACAGGCCTTAACACAAAATCTAGTTCACCATACGATAGTGCCAACGCCAGATTTTACAGATTATAGAATAAATAATCACCTATACATGTATAGCGGCTTTCGTAATCCCATCAGTTTATGGAATTATTAATAATCAAAAACCAGTATAATTTTCTTTCTACTTAACCGTTATTATATTGATTTATAAGTACAGATATGAATAAATTAATTGTTTTGTTATTCCTTTGTATACTTGTTTTAACTTCATGCAAAACTATCCGGAAATATAAGGAGGTTTCAAGCAACGAGTATCTTCAGAAAGTATCTAACGTTCGATATAAAGATGTTAGCATCCAAAAGAAACCCATTTTATTGAACGGTTTTTATAAATTTTCCAAGAAAAAAGAGGATATGGTACCTGGATACGAAAGAATCCTTGTATTCTATGAAGATGGCACATGTGCGCGTCTGCTTGTATACTTAGATGACAAAAAGAATGGTAGAGTAAATTTGACGAAAGCGTTAAAGCTCTCTAAATCACTAACAGACGGAAGTAGCTTTTGGGGGTGCTATAAAATAGAAAACGACTCTCTTCTTGTCAATCTATATAGGCGTGATTTGTTAGGTCTTGAGATGGGACGTCTGTTTTTCAAGATAAAAAATGAGCGGACTATTGTTTGCTTTCGTGAGGATGATCCCCAACAAGTTTACGATGGAGTAATGGCTACTTGGGAGTCAAATGAAGAATTCCAATTTGTTGAAGCCGATAGTATTCCTGTTCCACAAAATAAATTTTTGAAAAAAAGAAAATGGTATTGGGAAAGCGAATCCGATTGGGAAAGATATATGAAAGATAGTCGGTGAACCGGAATCGGAAATCAGAGGGACAGGTTTTGATTCCATGTACAATAAACATCAAGGAAATCCGTTTGAATGATACACTGACTATAGAATGACCGAGTATGCCTAGAACAGGAAGAGCACATAGCGGGACGGGGATTTACCACGTGATGCTACGTGGGATCAACCGCCAGGACATCTTTGAAGAGCCTGAAGACTATTGGGCATTCATTGGGTCATAGGGACAGGTACTGAAGTGAACCCAGAAAGTTGGACAAATTAAACACTGTTGCTCTTTTGGAATTGAGTCCGGTACTGTACTGGGCTCATTCCTTTTAGCCTGAGCTTTATTCTCTCATTATTATAATATTCAATGTAATCAACCAGATCTTTTATAAACACATCGGCAGATGTGTATTTCCCAGGATACAGCAGTTCGGACTTCATGATGCCGAAGAAGTTCTCCATCATGGCGTTGTCCAGGCAGTTTCCCTTCCGAGACATGCTTTGTGTGATGCCATGCCTCTTAAGGCTGTTCCGATAGGCTGCATGCTGGTAGTGCCAGCCCTGGTCTGAGTGCAATACGACTCCTTCGGGGAGGTCTATGCGCTCATACATCTGGTTGAGCATTCTCATCACCATCTCCAGGTTCGGTGCTTCAGTAATGGCGTAAGACAGAATCTCCCCGTCACACATGTCAAGTATCGGCGAGAGGTATATCTTATGCCCTCCGACTGTCATCTGGGTCACGTCTGTTGCCAGTTTCTGGTAAGGTCTCTCGGCAATGAAATCCCTGTTGATGATATTGGGAGCCGTCTTCCCCACTTCTCCTTTATAGGAGCGATATCTCACCTTCCTCACCTCACTCTTCAGCTCCATCTCATCCATAAGCTTCTTGACGGTCTTGTGATTTATAAGACGCCCGCTATTACGGAGTTCCAGCGTTACACGCCTGTATCCGTAACGGCCTTTATGCTTATGGAATATGGTATATATCATTGCTTTCTCTTCCTTGTACTTGTCTTCCTTCTTACAGCTTCTGAGATTATAGTAAAACGTACTGCGAGCCATCTGCTTGAGCTCCAGCAGCAGACTGAGGGCTGCATGCTCATTACGCCTTAGTCCTTCGATGGCTTGTGCTCACAATGCTCACAAGGGGTCTGTCCCCCTGTGCTTACATCCACTGTTACCAGAAACAACACATGCTCACAGTGCTCACAGAGGGTCTGTCCCCCTGTGAGTCTGGCTGCAGAGCTTTTAAGAAGAGACCCCCTCCAATCCTCCCCGAGGGGAAGCTCTTCACGGTATAGTGTTTCCTGCACTTTGTGCGGGGAATTTTGTTTGCTATATAAGAATTTTCCCGTTTGAGGGTGTAAGGGTGCGAAACCCCGATAAACACTGGCCTTGCACCCTCTTGAAAAGGGTGTCAGGGGTGTCATAAGGGTGCGAGACTTTTGATAAATTCTCTAGAGAATTTTCTCCAAACTATCAGCGGATGGTGCGCAAAAAATTATCGGATGAAAAAAAATCTCTAGAGATTTTATTAACGATGACGAAAACCTGATTCTGTTTGCTGATAAGCGACCAAGAGAATAAACAAAAATCTCCAAAAATCTGCCATAAAAAAACAACGAATTTAACGAATAATACAAATCCGCTCAAACTATCTACTCCCCTCCCTATGCAGGGAGGGCTGGGGGTGGGTCTCTTGGTTACACCCTCCTTACACCCTTAACACCCTCCAAAACAGGGTGCAAGGCCAGTGTTTATCGGGGTTTTGACACCCTTGCACCCTTAAACAAAAAAAACTCGCGCGCACGCGCGAGAGAAACAGAATGTGGGTTCACTTCAGTACTGTCTCACCGCTGCCTTCGTCATGCACGACACGCTGGCACGCAAGGGTGACATGCACCTGACAGATTTCTCGGAACACATCAAGGAATAATAACAAGCAACAAACCAAAATCAAGGGGACAGGTTTTTGATTCATTCTGATGAAGAATATTTAGTGGTAACAAGAAGAATAAATAACTTTGCGCTATATAACGTAAACAAGCATTCTATGCTACGACAAAAGCGAGAGAAAAGCGGCACGGGCATCTGCCATGTGATGAAAGGGAAGGAATCAAAAACCTGTCCCTCCGATTCATCGTCCATTTCATCGGTAGCGAATCATTTTGTGTAGTTTTGTTAAGTAGATTATTTGGTGAATTCACGGAAAGTTTCTACTTTTGCAATAACATTTACAGAATTATGAAACAGACTTATTTATTTCTTTTGGCCCTGCTTCTTGCAAGTTGTAGCCCAAGGGTGGTGACCGACATGTTGACCAACGAATGGCCGGCCACGAAACCCGACTCGGTGTATGTGTTCCACAAGAATGACCATATTCCCACAGGTTCGCAGGAAATCGGCAAGGTGAAGGTCGTAGATACGGGCTTCAGTCTGAAGGGTTCCTTCAATCAGGTGATGCAGAAGGCCATTAATGCCACGGCGGAGAAGGGCGGCAACGGCCTGGTCATAACAGAGCACCGCTGGCCCGACGGCCGCAGCACCATCCACCGCATCTGGGGAACGATGCTCCATATACCTGAATCGGCATTCGCAGAAAGTGAGACTCCCGACACCATGGAGTATTCGGCGTTGAAACAAATACTCACCGAGGATGAATATGCGGAGTTCATGGAATACAGGGCCACCAAGCAATTCTATGAAGAGCAGGAGAAAGAGTACGAGGAAAAATTGCAGCGCCAGCAGGAGCTTCTCAAAGTGGTGCCCCACAATGTGCTTCGCCTAAGTGTCGGCGCGTCTTTCATGACTTCGAAGTATCAAATAGGCAACCGTGAATACAAGAACCGTGCGGGGCTTGATGTTTGTATCGACTATGACCATTTTTGGAAGGCCATCGGCCTCGGCATCAACTACCTGCACAACTACACTTCGTTCGATGGGGGTATAAAAACAAGGCTCGACTATATTGGCCCCAGCTATGTTTTGGCCATTACTACTTCGAAAACGTTCCGCTTTGACTATGCTATTGGATTAGGATATTGCCATTACAGCGAATCACTTGACAAGTATTCTATTTCCCAGAACCGTCTGGGTTATATGATGCGCGTTGGAGCAGAGTGGAGAGTGGCTAAGAGCTTGGCCCTGGGTGCGCAGATAAATTACTTTTCCGTACGCCTGAAGAAACCTGAAGGCCTGGAACTGAAGGACAACGAGACATACGGCATCAGTCACATTGGCCTGCAGGCTGGTTTGCGCTATTATTTCTAAAAACAAAATCCAATAATAATACAAAACTTATGAAGAAGCTTATTCTCACTCTATTGTCTGGTATGCTGCCAGTAATCATATTTGCACAAAACCCGAAGGGCAGTTTCTCGCTAACGCCTATGGCGGGTATTAACGTGACGGGATTAAGCGATGCAACGACGGACATCTACAAATACAAGGTGCGACTGACTGCTGGTGTGGAAGCCGAATACGGCGTGAACGACTGGCTGGGACTCTCGCTGGGGGCCTTCTATTCCCAGCAGGGCGCCAAAATCGACTTCAGTTCCTTTTCCGTAGCCCCTGACGAAAACGGCATCGAGTATTGTTATACAAAAGAAAAGTATGGCAAACTGCATTGCGACTACCTCAATTTCCCGCTTCTGGCAAACATCTATTTCCCTAAGATTCGGGGACTGGCTTTCAAAATAGGTATGCAGATGGGAGTACTGGTAAACGATAAACTTGATGTGATGACGGAAACGGATGATTACCCGAAAGATCCGTTCAAAGGTATGTACGAGGGGAATAGTGCTCCATCCTACCGTTCCCGTAATCATAAAGAGAGGACGGATTTCTGTAAGTCTATCGACTTCGGCATTCCCGTGGGTCTTTCGTATGAATACCGTAACATCACACTGAACGCCCGCTATTATTTCGGTCTGAGGAAGGTGGACAGCACGCCAGACTCGGACAAGGCTCATAACCGCTACCTCTCCATCACACTTGGCTATCGGTTCCATTTGTAGACTGCCTTCCAACCTAAACCTTTATCCTCACGCGCGCACATAAAAAGTTTTTTCTCGAAAAAAAATGCCACTTTGCCACTTGCCCTTTGTTTATGGGGGTTCGCGCGGTGGCATTAAGGTGGCATTAGTGGCATTTTCGGGCGATTTCCTATCTTTTTTATGCGCAAAAATAAGCTGAAAGGGAACGTTTTTGTTAGATTTTTGAAGATTTTTGTCTTAGATTTATGCCAAATGGCTGATGAATAAATAAAAAAGTGCAACCCTTTGGCACTAGTAGTGCAAATAGGCTGCACTTTTAGTGCAAATAGGTTGCACTATTCTAAATGACAGGTTTTTGCCAAGCAATTAGGGGGAGATTGTTTAGCCTTATATTATTGCCTAAATATTTTGTGATAAAGAGAAATGTTATTAATTTTGCAGCGTAGTGTTTATGTTGGTGGTTCACCTTCGGAAAAATAGGCTGATTATGAACATTTTCGTCAAGTTCTTTGCCGCAGCACTGCTGCTACTCGTCACCGGCTGCACCCGCCAGGAACAGCCGCAGGGGAGCATCATGCCCACCGGCAACCACTATGAGCGGGCGATGCAGCTGTGCGAGCGGAACCGCTATGCCGAGGCAGAACTGATACTGAAGGAAGGGGAACTGGCAGCGGAGGCCAGCGACAACCGGCTGGAACTGCAGAAATGCCGGGAAACCCGCTTTCTGGTGGCCCGCATCCTGAATGCCGCCACACAGCAGCGCGAATTCGAAATGTTGCACGACCACGAGAAAACTGCCAACATCGCCCAGTTCATCACCCTGGCCAAAGAACTGCTGCACCACACCTACGAACAGGAGAAGATTGCCGAACTGCAGCATCAGTACGAGAAGCAGGCCACCAATCGCCGCCACTACCAGCTGCTGGCCTATCTCTTCGGAATTCTGCTGCTGGCCATCCTCATGGTGCTGGTGATTCTCTACTTCAACCGCCGGCGCATCGAGCAGTTCAACAGCATCCTCGACCTGAATGCCCAGACCATAGAGCAGGCGCAGCAGCGCATCGAGGTATTGTCGCAGGAGAGCGAGGCACACGACAAGGAAATAAACCGGCTGAACGACAAAATCACCTCAGCGCGCCGCTCCACCAACGAGCGCCTGGGCCGCGGCAAGGAAGTGTTCGACCTTATCACGGCAGGCGGCAAACTGCCCCCGTCGGCCGACGACGAGAACAGTCTCATAGAATACTATTCCGTGAGCCACTACGCCACCTTCCACCAATGGACCACCGGCTACGACCATCTCACCGCCCGCCTCTACACCTATCTTATATTACAGGACATGGGCAAGCAAGACGACGACATTGCCCAGATTCTCTGCGTCAGTCCTTCGGCCGTTCGTTCCATCAAATCGAGGGTGAAGGCGCGGAAGAAATAAGGCAAAATGTAACCAACTCTTTCCTTTTTCTATATCTTCCGCGTGTATCGTTCTGTTATTTTTGCAAAAGTAAATTATATACATTACTTTTGCAGACAAAACATACCTGACCTAAAAGGAATTAATAATCATCTCAATTAAAACGATGCAAAGAATATTCAAAATCAGTCTTTTGCTGGCAGTAGTGTTGCTGCCCGCAACATCACGTGCCCAGCTGTCGAGCAATCCCTACAAGTTCCTGGGCAACATCACCACCCGTGGCAATGTGGAGGCAGGCGGCGGCGTTCCCGCCTACTATACGCTTTGGAACCAGATTACCTGTGAGAACGAATCGAAGTGGTCGTCGGTAGAAGGAAATCGCGGCGTCTTCAACTGGGGAGGAGCAGAGAATGCCTTCAACTATGCCAAGCAGCACAACTTTACCCATAAGTTCCACGCGCTGGTATGGGGTGCACAGTATCCTAATTGGCTACCAGACTTGTCGCCAAAGGAGCGTTTTGCGGCTCTCACCAACTGGTTCGACCATGCAAAGGCCAAGTTCAACACGCTGCCCATGATTGACGTGGTGAACGAGGCTGTGGGCAGGCATCAGGATGGCAACCCCATGATAAAGGAGACGTTGGGCGGCGGCGGCAAGACGGGCTACGACTGGCTCATCAAGGCCTTCGATATGGCCTATCAGCGCTGGCCGGATGCCATTCTGATTTACAATGACTACAACTCCATCCGGTATGATCTTGACGCCTACATCACATTGGTGCAGACTTTGCGCGATGCCGGTGCCCCTATCGATGCCTACGGCAATCAGTCGCACGAATTGAGCGGCATCAGTGATACCGAACTGAAGAGCGCGCTGAAAAAGCAGCAGGATGCCCTGCAGATGCCCATGTTCGTCACCGAACTGGATATAGACATAGCCAACGACGCCCAGCAAAAGGCACAGTACCAGAAGGTGTTGCCCATCTTGTGGGAAGCGCCCTATTGCGCAGGTGTAACCCTGTGGGGTTTCATCCATGGTGCCACGTGGGTTAACAACTCTGGTCTTTACAAGAATGGCGCAGAGCGTCCTGCCATGACTTGGATTAAGGAGTATATGCAGACCGAAGCCGCCAAGAGCGCCGTGGGTCCACTGCCCGGAACGAAGAAAGAGGCCTCTATCTATATCCGTCCGGCTGCCCTGAAAGTTGTCAGAGGCGATGTGCTGCCCATCAAGGTTAATGCCAGTCTGGCCACCAAGACTATCGAGAAGGTGGATTTCTATGTTGACGACGAGTTGGCAGCCACGATGACCCAGGCTCCTTATATTGTAGAGTATGCAGTGCCAACCAGCTCGACATCTGGATGGAAGAAAACGAAGGCTGTGGTTACCGCAACCGACGGTTCCACCTACGAGCGCTATGGCCGCTTCAGCGTGGTGAGCGGTACTTCCAAGCACGAGCCCTTCGGTGAAGTGCCTGAACTGCCTGGCACCATCAATATAGAAGAATACGACAAGGGCGTTTCGGGCATAGCTTACAACAACACATCGCGCACAACCGTAACGGCTGCGACTACCGGACAATGGATGGACTACACGGTTGACGTAAAGGAAGACGGTCTCTATTCGTTCGATGCCACCGTGGCCTCTTCATCGTCGAACGGCAGGTTCCACCTGGCAGAATACGGTCTCGACAGTCTGTCGTATCTCACCGAATTTATGGAAGTTCCCAATACGGGCGGCAAAGGTCAGTGGAAGAAGCTGCACGGCAGCATCATGACTGAGCTGAAAGCCGGTCGCCATGTGTTCACCCTGCTCGTAGAACAGGGTGGCTTCAACATCAAGGATATCACCTTCAACCGCTACGAGGAAGCCGACGGCTCGTGTCTGCTGAAAGTTTCTGCAGGTCCTTATGGTGTAGGCGACCATGTCACGGTTACGTCCAGGGCCACTGCAAGGAACAGCTCCGTCAGGGAGGTGAGGTTCTATGCCGATAACTTGCTGATAGGCACTGCCACCACATCTCCTTACGAATGCACCTTCATACCTTCCGAGATGCGTAAATACAACATCACGGCCATTGCCGTTAATGCCGAAGGCAAGGAGAAGCAATCTAAGATATGCGAAGTGAACGTCACCAGCAGCACTCCGCTGGCCATTCAGTCGGTTGTCAGCGACGAGGTGGAAGCACCGGCCTATAACGTCATGGGACAACCCGTAGGTGCCGACTATCGTGGTATCGTCATCAAGAACGGTAAGAAGCTCATGAGAAAGTAATAAATTTATAAAACACAGAGATACAGAGGCACAGAGTTTTAGAATTATTACTCTGTGCCTCTATGTATCTCTGTGCCTCTGTGTTGACTTATCAACCCACTAAATACTTAACATTCTTGTTGCAATTTTGCAACCTTAATTCGGACAGAATTTGGAATAACCTGTTTATTACCAAACATTTATAAAGAAACAGGCTTTGCAACACACGCCGAAAATAATCCCCCGAAAATTTGCAACCTAACGGTTTGCGTTCTAATTTTGCCAGTGAGAAATTCACTTTAATACGAACATTTTAAAATAATAACAACTATGGCAAAGTTAGATTTAATCTCCCTGGAATGGACCGACCTCGTGTTCGAAGGACGCAATCAGGCCTACGGTGCCTATCAGCTTCGCAAGGGAACCTCCAAGCGAAACATCTGGTCCATTATCATTGTAGCCCTCGCGGCAGTTCTCCTCTACCTCGGACTTACGCTGCATCGGATGGCTGCGGCCAACCGCACGGTGGAAAACACGCAGGCCATCGAGCTTACCAACCTTGAAAACAAGAAAAAGGAAGCCAAGGTGGAGAAGAAAGAACAGATTAAGGTGGAACCCGAGAAAATCGTGGAAAAGGTAAAGTCGTCGGTTAAGTTCACCGCCCCAGTCATCAAGAAAGACAACCTGGTGAAGGATGAGGACGAAATCAAACTCGACGAAATCGAGAAGAGCACCAAGGCCATCGGCGCCCTAACCGTGGAAGGCAACGACGAGGTGGGCGGCGAAGTGCTGAAGATAAAGGAAGAGATTGCGCCTCCCGAACCACCGAAGCAGCAAGCGGAAGAGAACAAGATTCACGAGATTGTGGAACAGATGCCTTCATTCCCCGGTGGCATGAGTGCCCTGATGTCGTGGCTCAGCCAGAACATCAAGTATCCCGTGATTGCTGCCGAGAATGGTGTGAAAGGCCGTGTAATCGTACAGTTTGTAGTAGAGAAAGACGGTTCCATCACCGATGTGCAGGTGGTCAAGAGTGTAGACCCCTCACTCGATAAGGAGGCTTCACGCGTCATCAAGAGCATGCCCCACTGGATTCCTGGCCGTCAGAACGGTTCACCTGTGCGCGTGAGATACACCGTTCCCGTAACCTTCAAACTACAATGAAGGCCCAACCCCTCCCAAAGGGAGAGGAGCAGGGATGAAAACAAATTCAAGCAAGTTTTACTTGCATTTATGCTCGTTTATTCGTACCTTTGCATAACACTTACCCAAAAGAGTAACAACTCCCCGCCCCTCAAGGGGAGGGGTTAGGGGTGGGGTCTGTAATCTCAAGACATCTGCCCATTTTACTGAATACTGACCCCACCCCTGCCCCTCCCCTACGATGGGAGGGGAGCTGGGATGCCTAATAAAAAAGAATTATGAAGAATTGGATTATTGCAGTAATAATGCTCATAGCCAGCGGAACAACCGCCAGTGCACAAACCATCGACGACAGACTGGCGGCCAAAATGGACAGCATGGCCGTGGCCCTCTTCAAGAACGGAAACTTCAAGAAGAGCATAGAACTGATGAACAAATGGCTTGACAACAGGCTGCAGACAAAGGGCGAGCAGGACTCGCTCTACATACAGCGGCATGCCTTGCTGGCAAAGGCTTATTTCAGAGACCAGCAAACTGACCAGGCCATCAGCAGCATCGACAAGGCCATGAACCTGTATGCCAAATACAAAAGCGACAACGACACGCTCTATGCTTTCTATCTGGACAACAAGGCACTCTACCTGAATACAAAGAAAGACTACAAGGCTGCGCTGACACTGGTCAGGAAGGCACTCGACATATACGAGCCGCTCCACAAACGCGACTTCGACATGGCCATGATGCTCATCCACATGGCCGAAGCCTGTCATTTCAACAATCTGCACCAGGATGCCATCAGATACGAACTGCGAGGACTCGACATCTACAAGGAACTGTTCGGCAAAGAGTCGGAAGCCTATGCCTCGGAACTGAACTACCTGAAACAATACTACGAAGGAGCGGGCGAAACGCAGAAAGCCAGTCAGGTGGAAAAGCAGATTGAGCAGCTGGTAGCCTCCATCAAAGAGAAAAGCAACGGCGTGAAATATGCCCAGTTTGCTTCGGCCGAGGAATGTCGCGAGCACAATGCCGATGCCCTCTCTGCCGCCAAGACCTACCTGAGCGGAAGAATCGACGACAAGAAGTCGGTGGATGCCGCTGCCTACGTGATGGGATGGTCGCAGGCTTCGCCAGACATCAACATCGTGGTTGCCGACGAGAATATGTACTACCTTCAGAATCAGTGGCAGCTGCTGGCCTACTTCTGCGGCTGTACCGAGTACGCCCTGGAACAGCAGCAGAAAGATTTCTCCCCGGAAATGCATATCGCAGCCATGAAGCGCGCCCTGGAACACTACAAAGCCAACCGCACTTTGACCGGCATTGTAGCCGAAATGGAGACACTTTCCAATCTTGAAAAGAGCGGCAAACTGGAAGAGACGCTCCGCCAGGATGCCCAGAAGATTCTTCAGAACATGGAGAAAGCAGAAACGAAGGAATAGAATCCCCAATTCCTAATAATTCATAGAAATGAAGAGGAGTGCAAAACTACTGATAGCAGCATTACTATTCCTGCCAAACACTGCGCAAAAACTCTTTGCCACAGCGCAGGAAGGTAACATCATCTACATTGACGGAGAGCGGTGGGACGTGTTGGCAGAACCCATTTATGCCGATACTGCACTCTTCCATCGCATGAAAGCGGCATTGCCCAAAGACAGGTCTTGGTCTACTGCCAACTGGAATGGCTACACCAGTTACTGGAGCATCAAGCAGGATTGCCTTTTCCTTGACAGCATCGGCATGTCTTTCTATATCAAAGATACCAACCAGTACCGATCTGAGTGCTTGGACGAAAATACGATGCAGCGCCTATTCAGTGGCTACACAAAGCGCGAGGGAGTCATGGCTGCATGGTACACAAACAACCTGAGAATTGCACGCGGGAAATGTGTCCGCTATGTACACTCGGGTTATGACAGCAACTTTGAATATGAAACGTTTCTTTCTATAGACAAAGGACGGTTGGTTAGCCGTAAGGACTATCATAACAAAGTGATTGATGGTTTGTCATTCGGCGAGCGGGGCATACAGAAGCAAGAGGACATAAAGACCAAGTTCCATTTGCATCCTGAGAAATATCCAGAATTGACAGGCGTGAAACGAATATTGTTCTCCATCAAGAATGCCAGCGTTGATTCCTTGGGTAACATCACCGACTGTACTGTCACGGCAAGAATATGGCATGGCGAACAATCAGAATACCACCAGGGCATTGCTGAGGAAATGAAGCAGGCTATCATGGCCATCCATCCTTGGAAGGTTCTCTTTCTCTATGGGGAATATGTTCCCTACGAACTGAATGGATATTCTTTTCGTTATGATCTAGCACAAACCTTTGGAGTTTTCAAAAGAATATATTAAAGGCCACTATAGTGCGAAGAGTAAATACAATATAGAAGAAATACTTAAGCGTAAATATAAAGAATCAATGGCACGTGATTCCACAAACACTGAGGCTCCCATGTGCCCCCCAAATAATTGATGAAGATTTGTGATGATTTTTGTTTTAATTTCAACACTAATTCCCTGTTAAACAAAGGACGGTTCCGAATGGGTAGCAACCCACTGAAACCGTCCCTTGTTATATCTGTGTGCCGTTAGACTATCAACTATTCATGGCAGCAAAGCCCACTCCGATCAAAGCAAATAAAATTACAAATGCATAGATAACCAGACAAATGATGGTAAGGATACCACAGAACTTGGTGAGAGAGCTCAGCCCCTTGATTCCACGAGCTAGTTCATTCTCATCATTAGAGAGGCAGGCTGCCTTGGCGCCGTTGGCAAACTGGAAACCTTTTATAAGGGGATAAATATATAAAGCGGCTATAATCAAGTACAAAACGCCCATGGCAACCGCTCCATACGGCATATCGGAAAACATTGCAGATGCCACTGAACCAGCACCTAATAAGAAGATGGCAAAAATCACAATAATCACCACTCCAATGCAACCAACAACACACAGGAACTTTGACCATTTTGCAGCAGTAAGCAAATCGGCCTTCGTACTCTCTTTCACTCTCAATCCCGTAGTTTCAGGAATTCTCAATTCTTCATCCATAGTAATAAATTTTTAATTAATAAATATTGTTACGTTATAATGTATATGTCAGATTAAGTAACTATAATCGGTTGCAAAGGTAATAAAATCATCTGAAGTTCGCAAATATGAGAACCTTTATTTTGTCAGTTTTTGGACTTAGGCCAGTTCAATTAATTAATAATCCTTTTCTTAAATCGTTTGCCTTTTGTCAGTTTTTTTGTCATAGTCGCTTGATAATGCAAAAAATATTGTAAATTTGCAACTGTTAAGTAGCAAAGAGCCCATATATGTGTATTTACAAGAACATATTATTATGTGCAATGTTGATACCAATGCACGTTATGGCAGCGGAACAGCCAGAGGCAAAAGCCATTGGCGGCTGTCCTATGGCGAAGATTGAGGTGGAACGGCTACCTGACCTGAATATAGCCCGCTCAAGCCACGCTTTACTGAACATAGACGGTGAAGTGACAGTAATAGGCGGACATACTACAAACTTCAAGCCCACACCCACAGCAGAATACTATAAAGGGGGACAATGGCACGTTGTGCCGATGGCTTACAGTCATGACGGTGGAGTGGCACTCAGGCTATCGTCTGGTAAGGTTCTCGTTGCAGGCGGTTTTGAAAAGGAGATGGGCATAGGACAGTCTTGGGGTGTAGAACTCTACGATCCTGCAACCCATACCTTTGAAGGCATCGCAGCCCTCGACAAGAAGCGTGCCCTGGCATCGGCCACGGAGATTGACAGTGGCCGTGTGGTGATAGCCGGCAACTGGTATGCTGACGACGCTATAGAAATGTATGACGGGCGGCGTACGTTCTCGTATGTAAAAGAAGTGAGCGCAGAACGTGTCACGCCCTACATCCTGCGCACAGCGAAAGATGATGTCATTGTCTTCGGACAAACCGACAATAAGGGCCAGGTTGTCCACACGACAATGGCCGACTGCCTGCGTGGTGAATCGCGCCATATCCCCCTGCTGGAACATTGGAAGACTTTTTCTTTTGACTTTAATAGGGACATCTCCGCCTCATTCATCGGCAACGAAGAGAAGGGTGACTACACCTATCTGCTGCTTGCAACCAATAGTGATGACTGGCGGAAGATACGTCCTCAGCAGGACAGCATTGTCATCCTCCGTGTACACAACGGCGAATTCTCACTGCTGCCCACTGACAATCCTATCCCCACCATGACGGAAAAGGGACCCATAGGATACTATTCCTTTATCTTAGCCGACCGGGAAAGGCACAAGGCATATATGCTCGGATTTGAAGGGCCATGGTATGTCGAGGAACCTAGACCTGCCCGTGTGTTAGTGCTTACCATTGACTACAGCATGAGTCCTGCCCGTCTGCAACTTGGCTATACCGACCCCATTTCCGATGTTGATATCTTCTACCCCGTGCTGACTACCGACGGCAACCTGATGCTTGCTGGCGGTATATGCAGTTCTAACAACTTCAAGACTTCCGCCGGTGTCTGGCTGTTGCATTTGGCTGACAACCCTTCGGGATTGAATACCGCCACATCTCCGATTAGCAAATGGCTGTTGCCCATTGCACTTTTGGCCGTTGCCCTCTTAACCGTCCTGTTTTTTTGGAAGAAGAAATCTGGACGGGTTGCAGAGCCCAAACCTGAAACCAGTGGCGAGAACGCATCAGATGCCGAACCGACGACCAACATACCCGACACTGAACTGATGGAGCGCATCTATCTGCTTATGGATACGCAAAAGCCCTATCTTAACCACCAACTGAAACTGTCCGACGTGGCTACTGCCGTAAGCTCTAACCGAACAGCCGTGTCTAACTGCATCAACCAACAGCGCGGTTGTACATTCTCGCAGTTTATCAACGACTATCGCATATCTCACGCCAAACAACTGATGAGCAATCAGCCTAACATAAAAATATCTGAAGTGTGGATGGCCTCGGGGTTCAACACTGAGTCATCTTTCTTCCGGGCATTTAAGAATGTAACAGGCATGACTCCTGCCGAGTGGCGGCAGCAACTTTAGTACTAATATTTACTTGCAAAACATAAATTGCAAGTGGTTATGTACGATTTGCAAGTTTTCGTTCTTCCCTTTTCCGTATTTTTGCAATATATAATTTTTTAATATGCAAAAATGAGAAAGAGTATTATTCCCTTACTATTGGCGTTTTGTACGTTGGCCTACGGGCAGAACACCATCGTCATTCAGCAGAAAGACGGGAAGGTGGCGCGCTTCTCCTTCACCGAGAAACCAGTGGTGACTTATTCTGGCAACGATGTATTAGTCAATACTACTAAGAACTCGGTGCAGTATCCCATCTACCTGTTGCAGAAAATAAGCTTCGATATCGACTGGAATACCACCGACATCGAAGAGGTCGAAGTTGCCGAGCCGAGTTTTCACTTTAGGGACGATGCGCTCAGCATCAGTGGCGAAGACCCACGCTCACTTGTGTTTCTTTATAATATAAAAGGAATGTTGGCGGGGCGTTATCAGACTGATGACCGTGGCTGTGTCACTATACCCATCAGGCAGTTGAGGCCAGACCTCTACATTGTAAAAACAAACCGTTTTTCATTTAAATTCCGGAAGCCATGAAGAAAATGATCCTCACCCTTACAGTGGCGTTGTTCGCCATAAGCAGTGTGCAGGCAGACGATGTCAGCCCCGCACAAGCCCTCACAACTGCTCGCGAGTTTGTCACTACCAAAACCGTTCAACAAATAAAGGCTCGACGCAAGGCTCCGGCTGTACCAATCAAACCGGTGGTGGTACATACCGTGAAGTCGAAGGTGGCTGCGGGCAAGGACAACCTATACATTATTAATTATGGTAGCGACCAGGGTTTCGTGATTATCTCTGGCGAGAGCGAAACGGAGGCCGAGGTGGTGGGCTATTGCGACCACGGTTCGTTCTCCTACTACGATGCCCCCATCCAGTTGAAAGACCTCTTGGAGGATTATTCCGAGAGCATCGACGCGCTACGCCAGAATCCAGCCCTCGCCTCGAAAGCACCAAGGAAAGTTTCTAAGGCAGAATTGGGCACTGTCATCGTTGGTCCGCTGCTCACCACAACATGGAGCCAGTGGGCACCTTACAACGCCCTCTGTCCTGCAGGATGTCCTAGTGGCTGCGTTCCAACAGCAGTGGCGCAAGTAATGAACTACTGGAAATGGCCAAAACAGTCGGTAGGGCGATTGATGGACTCCGTCGGGACATTCACTGGAGAAGACTTCTCTGGGCACGTATATGATTGGGATAATATGCTCGACAACTATGGCGGAGGCTACAATGCCCAGCAGGCTGAGGCCGTGGCTTTCCTGATGCGCGACATCGGTAAGGCTTTCGGCACTTATTATACTCCCGAGGCCAGTGGTTCCGTCTTAAGGGAAGATCCATTAATGGAGAACTTTTCTTATAGCCCCGACATGTCAATCCGCAGAGGCGACACGGCCGCCGAACTTCAAAGCGTGATAAAATCAGAACTCGACAAGTTGCGTCCAGTCCTTTACGTTGGCGGACCTGACAATCCCAAACCCGGTGGAACAATTCAGGAGAATAGTGGGCACGCCTTAGTGTGCGATGGCTATACCAGCAACAACTATTTCCACTTTAACTACGGTTGGGGTGGCAGTTACGACGGTTTTTACAAGAATGCACTTATACGTCTCTACCAGACCAAGAGCGAAATAATTATTGGTATCGAACCAGTGGAGACGAAAACGGTGACCATCGGCGATATTGAGTATGCCCTGATGAAGAATGGCGAAGCGCATATTGCACAATATTTAAAGAGAGGCGTTAATGGTATTGTGATGAATATCCCCGAAACAGTGACCGACACCGAGGGTAACAAATATAACGTTACACGTATCCGAAAAAACGCCTTCTACAGCAAAGGCAACTTCAGCAAGATTACCATCGGTGGCAACGTCAAGTCTATCGACCCCTATACCTTTATATATAGTACCATCGACACACTCGTTATTGGCGATAAAATGGAGGAGGTGCCCGACGGTGCCTTCCAGACCACACGCATCAAGCATCTGACCATCGGTGCAAATATCAAGCGCATCGGTAAAAAAGCGTTTATGATGTGTTCTTTAGCGAATATCATCAGCCGCAGTCCGGCGTTTGAAGTTGACGAAGAGGCTTTCGAAGCCGGAGGAACGGGAACAAGCCAAGGTGACGGCGCATGGCTGGGGTGCATCACCAAGTTAGGTCGCCGGGCTTTCGCGTCGGATGCATTCCAAGAATCGCCCCGATTCACCTCACTTAAGGAACTGGAGGCGGAAGCATTGTATGCAGTCACATTCCCAGATGAAAAACTTCCGTATACCTATAACGGAGAAACCTATTACTGGACTTTAAAACTCTTCCATGTTTTTCCCGCTCTGAAGAGAATATCTCCTTCTGCTTTTGAGAACACCAATATTCAAGGCTTTGTCGTGGATGGAAGTCCATATTTCAGCATCCATCCCTCCAGAAAGTACAGCAAGATGCTGTTCAACAAGGACGGTTCAAGCCTGGTGGTGACGCTTCCGCAGCATTATACCACATCTATGTATGGTACCACATGGTCATCAATGTGGTTAGGCGATGACTCATACGCCGAGCTTTTTACAGACAATGTGGTGAGGTTGGAGCCTGGTAGCATCCACAGTGTGCAACATGAGACGTTCCATGTAACGATTCCCAATACCGTGGTAGAGATGGAGGGCGCATTCACCAATTGTGAGCGGCTCAGCAGTCTGACCTGCCTTGCTGTGGTTCCACCAGTTATCAGCGATGCTACCTTCAATAACAAGATTTTTGAAGAAGACAAATGGAATCGACCATATCTCTATGTGCCACAAGGTACGGAAGAACTATACAGCAACGCTCCTGGATGGCGGAAATTCAGGGTTAAAGGCAATCAACCATACATGCCCCTGCCCCCACAGGAACGAGAATACCGAATGGTGATGCACCGCAGTGCCTCGGGCCTACAGGATATAGCGATGAACGTGAGCACCGTCAAAGACCTACACACCGACGGCGATAACATTGTCGTCTCACAGAATGGCAAGAGCGACCTGAGCACCAACGTCGTTTTTGTGGACAGCATCACCTTCGTGCCGGGCTTTGTCTATGAGAACGCCGAGATTATCGACCTGAACGACTCCACGCTGACCGCCGAAGGACAAAAGTGCACTGTGGAGTTCTCACCGACAGCCATCGCCGGCAACGTGCAGCTGTGTATCCGCAACAGCGTGCTCACGCCGCAGCCCACCGAGGGATT
>JAEEGH010013466.1_pt1 | contig 18131 bp, 15 predicted proteins | sample 9134181 | NCBI WGS metagenome assembly JAEEGH01 (sample SAMN16246544, study PRJNA631951) | gut metagenome | biome: gut microbiome; feature: rumen; material: DP-attached | host: Bos | place: Iran: Karaj | collected 2018-10 | reverse complement strand
TGTTCAACAGTATCTATTGTTTCAGAATGTTCTGTAAGTCTGTCACCCAACCCGTTATTATCTAGAAATTTCTTAACTTTAGCATTTATCATATTATTCTCACTTTCCGTTATTAAGTGTAGCATTCATGCTTCCAAGTCGATAGCCCTTCATATCAATAGTAACAAACTTGAATCCTAAATCTGTAAATCTTTTATAGACTGATTCTCTTATGTCTTCCTCAACCAGTTTCGGAATGTCTTTTGCCGGAACTTCAATCCTTGCTATATTGCCATGAAGCCTCACCCTTTCTTCCAAGAAACCGTGTTCTATGAGAAACTGTTCAGCCTGATCGATCATATAAAGCTTCTCTTCTGTTATCTCTTCTCCATATACGAATCTTGATGCAAGACATGCATATGCTGGTTTGCTCCAGGTAGGAAGCCCCATTGCTTTCGAGATTAAACATACTTTAGAATGTCCTTAAAGCTCTCTAAATGATATGTGGCCTTTCCATAGCTTTCTGCGCTCCCGATACCGGCGCTGTAAAAACCGCCCGATACCGCAGCATCTATGCCGGCTTCAGCATCTTCTATAACAAGGCAGTCCTTCGGCTCTTCTGCAAGGAACTGGGCAGCTTTTAAGAACACTTCCGGATCGGGTTTGGATCTTGTGATATTGGTGCCATCACTTATGGCGTCAAAGAAACCTTCCAGCCCGATCTGTTTTAATATGAACTTGGTATTTTTGCTCGAAGATCCGATGGCAAGCTTAAGTCCCCTGTTTCTAAGCTCCTTTAACGTCTCTCTGACCTCCTCCGAGAGGTCTTTTTCAGACATATTTTCAAGACTCTTTCTGTAGATGTCGTTCTTTTTTCCGGCGAACTTTTCCTTTTCATCCTTTGAGAACTCAGGTCCTGAATATTTCTCCAGTATGATCTCAAGAGAATCCATTCTGCTGACGCCCCTTAGCCTCTCATTGATAGTCCTGTCAAAGGGAATATTCAGCTCATCTGCCAGCTCCTTCCAGGCAAGATAATGGTATTCATCGGTAAAACAGATAACTCCGTCCAGATCAAAAATTATGGCCTTATATTTCATATCAGATGTAATCCTTTCCGCACAGGGGATCAATGGGACTTACTCCCATAAACTCAGATCTGCCCATTATTTTCTCTACAGTTGCATCGACAAAATCCGCACCTGCGCTGTAGGAATTAATATAAGTCCCGATCATGGGAGCATCAAACAGATGATATGGATACGAAGTCGATATCATCATCATAGGTATTTCTGATGCATGCCAGGGCGCATCATCTCCAAGCCCAAACACTACGTTCCAGTTGAGTCGCAAAGTAGTGTTATTTGAAGCATTTTCCATATTGCAGACATATAGATACAGATCAAAGGATTCCTTCATCTCAGCAACACTTCTGTACATCTCATGTAAAAGAGCCTTCTTCTCATCAGGCAGTGATGCCGGATCCATAAAATCAGCCGGGACAATTTTAACACGTCTGTCCCTTACCGTAACTTCAAACCCTTCTGCTTCCAGCTTATCCTTCCACATCTTTACAAATGCGCTCTCCGGGTCCATTTCCTTGTCGATCACATTTAGGTATATCCTCCGGTATTTCTTCGGACTTAACGGCAAAAGAGCTTTCTCGTCCCTCACAAGAGTGACAGCCTTATCAGCCACCTCTTTTGCCCACATTCTGTGTTTGCTGCAGCCAACAACTGATAACTCTTCTTCCATAGGGACAAGACTTCCGTTTTTTTGTTTCTCATGAAGCCCCAGGGATGCCTTTGTTGCAAGGATTCTCAGCACTGCCTCATCAAGTCTTTTTACGGACAACAAACCACTGCCAATACCCTCAAGCATGAAACCGTAATCTTCTTCAAGGCTCTTGTTGAACAAAATCATGTCGCAGCCGTTTTCTATGGCAGTCGGTATGGCAATATTTCTGGGCATTGCACTGGTAAATCCTACCATGGGAGTGGCATCTGTGGTTATAAGGCCATTAAAGCCAAGACGTTTTCTGAGAAGACCTCCAAGAAGTTCCTTAGAAAGAGATGCCGGCATCAACATGCTTCTTCTGTCAGCATTATTGTTAATCTCTTTTACATAAGCCGGCTGGGCAATATGGCCCACCATTACAGTCTTTGCTCCCTTGTCTATAAGACTTTTATAGATATATCCAAAGCTGTCATCCCACTCTTTTACAGACAGAGAATTGACACTGGTAAGGATATGCTGATCTCTTTCATCTATTCCATCTCCGGGGAAATGTTTTATTGACACGGCAACATTATTTTCATCTGCACCATCCATATAGCGTGAAGCGAAGGAAACTATCTTCTCCGGGTCATCGCCAAAGGTCCTGACGTTTGTTATCGGATTATGAAAGTCTCTGTTGATATCCACGATAGGAGCAAAAGACCAGTTTAGTCCCAGTGCTGCCCCTTCCCTGCATGCAACATACCCCATCCTGTAGCCGTTTTCAGGATCCGCAGTTGCTGCAACTGCCATGGGCTTGCCAAAAGATGTCCCCTCTACCGCCAGTCCATCTCCACCACTCTCCGTATTAGCGGCTAATAAAAGCGGAATTTTGGCCATTGACTGTATTTTTCTGTGAGTATCCTGAATCTCTTTTGCTCTCCCACTTCTGTACATCATCCCGCCAACACCAATTCCACTGACGATTCCGCGAAGAACTTCATCTTCACTGCTAAATCCCATAGGACAAAAAACCTGTCCGCATTTTTCCTCAAGGCTCATGTCCTCAAAGGTCTCTTTTACCCAATTTATGGCACTCTCGTCAAGAAAAAACGGATTCCCGGTATAATCGATTTCATAATTATCAAATGTCATATCAAACTCTCTTCTTCCAAAGTATTAAGCAAAGTATTTCCTGAGAAAATACGCCGGGCCACAGCTCCAGGCATGACAATAACTGTTTACAATGGTTCCTCCGTAAGGTGACTCGTCCGGATTTTCGGGATTATACAGCTCCCAGAAGGTGTCTGCACCGTTTTTGATCATTCCGCCCCAGTACTGTCTCATAAGATTGTGAGCGTCTTCTTTCCTGCCAAGCTTAATAAGTGCATCTATATAGTTGTGATACATATAAGGAGTAACCATTTTAACAGCACCGTCGCAGCCATTTAGTCTTTCCAAAAGCCTGAGTGCAGCACTACCTTCAACGGCATTTCCAAGTATCATCCATATCTGAGATGCAAAGGAGATCTGTCTGTCTTTCCCGCTTACGTACATGCCCATTTTTTCATCATATAAAAAAGTATTGGCTGCATCCTTTACTTTGTTGTAAAGATCAGCATACTCTTCCTCTGAGAGCACATCTCCGACCTGCTCGGCAAGCTCAATTGCTGCCTCCAGCGCGTACAGGAATATCCCCTGCGCACTTGCCTGTTTATTCAGCTCCAGATTCCAGTCCACAAAGCACCAGCCAAGAACGTCAAGGTCCTTTACTACATAGTGTTGGTCAAGGCCCTCTCTGGCAAGACTGATCTGTCTGCGGCATACCTGCCACAGATCCTCCAGCGCCTCCTGGTCACCTGTCTTTCTGTAATAATCCCTGAGAATGACCACAAAAAACAGAGAATAGTCAAACATACAGGTGTCGTCTACTTCAGGCTCAGGCTCCAAAAATACGCAGGCTCCGACTCTTCCATTCTCCTGAGTAAGCGCACCGAACAGGTATAGGCAGGATTTGACCATATCATTCATTCTGTAGGTTTCATAATTGGCCAGAGCCTGTATCCTAAGATCTCCTATCCACAGCCTTCTGTCTCTTTTAGGTCCATCCTCAAACACTGTCTGCATGCAATCTTTGAGAGTTTTTACAGCCACCTTGTCCATCTCTCTGTCCAAGGGATCTGCCGCCTCATAGGGTAAAAGATCCGTATCTCTGGCAGAAGTGACGGCCTTGGCCCAAGCTTCGGAAATCTGAAGGTCAAATCTTGAACTGATATCCATAACCTCAATCCTTACAAATCTGAATGAATATCGTCTGTCAAAGTCCAGCCTTCCGGGGACCACATCCACCTTTACCAGCTCTTCCTGGATCCATGATGCGCTTACCCAGCCACTGTATTCTGATGCATCCTCAAACAGCTCTACTTCTCTTTCGGCAAAGCGTACTCTTAAGAGCACCGGAGCATCTGCATGAGCTCCTATGTTCTTAAAATCAAGAGAAAGATATCCAACCAGATGTCCGCCAAAGTCAAGGATGACCTCATCACCTTTTTTTAGTGACATAGTCCTGAAATCCCGGAGACTTTTTTTCTTTATTCCCTTGCCGTCCCTTGTAATACTTACTGTTTCGGCTACAGCAATCTCTTTTTCATTTAACCTTGGGAAAAGAGCCGTTGCTTTTTTCAATAATCTTAAGTCTTTCATGCTTTCAATAATCTCTTTATCAAATCATTGTTGTTCAGGTAAATAAGGAAAACAACCAGCAATACTGCATTTATAATTGACTGCATCGTTGCATTCACTGAGTTTGAGAATACAGCAAAAGTAGAATTTAAAAGTGACATGCAAACAGCCGCCAGGAGAAAGCCAATCTTCTCGTTTGTGAATCTGCCGATATATCCTGCGATAAACATAGGGAGAAATGCTGTAAACATGATGGCTATACTGCCAAAATTGAGCTGTCCTCCATTTATTGTCGTATTTCTGGCCGCATTAAGTGTTCCCACTATACCCATCAGGCCTCCACTGATCCCATAACAGATCAGAGTGTTTTTTACCTCATTGATACCTGTAGCCACAGCCACCTTCTGTCCCGACTTAAGTGCGTTGTAGTCATATCCAAAGGCCGTTTTATCAAAAGTAATTATCATAAATGCAAGGACTGCCGCTATTATCAATGCTGCATAGACCCAGGTTCCTGTAAGAGCGGACATTGAAGGATTTTGAACTTCACTCATAACATATTTGCCACCGGTTATTGTGTACATAATTCCCTCATACACTAGCGTTACTCCCAGTGAGACTATGATGGGAGGCAGTCTTAATGTGCAATATGTAAGACCCGATATTAGTCCAAGTATCACTCCTGCAACAAGGGATATACAAAGCATCAGCGGTGCAGAGCCATTTCCCCCGGAGAGAATCCCATAGGTTATTTTTGCCCCTATGATAGATGACAGACCGGCCATTGATCCCAGGGAGAAATCAAATCTTCCGCTGTTCAGATTTATGGAAAGAGCCATGGTTGTGATCATCACAATAGCTGTATAAACTATGAAATTGTCAAAGCTTTTCATATTTGAAATCACACTCTGTCCATTTAACAGGCAAAGAGTCTGCAAAACCACAAGGGTTACAACCGGCATGGCCAGTGCGTTTACGATTCTCTTCGGGGTACTCATAGCTAATCTCCTTATTACTCTGTATTACTTACTCTCTACAAGGCTCTTTACATCCTGATAGGTGACCTGACTTCCGATAATGCTATCAAGTGTCTCTTTGCTGTAGATGGGTGAATCACCGTTGTCATTGACAAAATACTCATCGAAGGTTGCCTTGTCTGTTGCTACCAGATAGCCCTGATTGAGCGATACAGCATTTCCCTCATCATTTCTGATAAGATTTCCGTCAATCGCATTTGAAACCAGCGCAAATACAGGTCCGATAGATGATGAATACTTACCTGCAAGATATTTAAGACTTCCACTCTCCATTGACTGACTGTTCATGGCAGTAAAGGAATCAATATCGGCAAAAGGTATATTTTCCTGTGAAAGTGTCTGTGCAAAGAATGTAGTTGCCATTCCAACTGAAAGGAATGCCTCGGGAGCCTTCTGAATAGCTGCACCAAGCTCATCTGTTGTTGTATCGCCATATCCCTGAAGGTATGCAACAAGTTCAACATCGCCGGAAACCTTTGAAAGATCAATTCCCTGATCCTGGAAAATCTGTCCCACGATCGCTCCCATGTCATTTGCTCCGCCGTAGGTACAACCAAGTCCCGTAAGAATACCGGCTGCTCTGAAAACGTGCATAGGATTTGGAATGAAAGCGCCATAGAGAGCCACCTTCTTTACTCCCTGATTTTTAAAATACTCGCCCATAGCTTTTCCTGCCTCAAATTCAGTGGCATTTGAAGGTCCGATCTGGCAAACGAAGTGCTCATAACCTTTGTATTTTTCATACTGCTCGTCATCAAGAACTCCTGAAGCTATTGCATAGTAAAGGCCATACTGCTCGCAGGTCTCAATCTGCTGTGCTCTGTCGCTGCTGGATAAAGAGATAACTGCGTCATATCCCTTTGATGCAAATTTTTCAATAGCGGCCTTCTCGTCTTCAGCGCTTGCCAGCGCATCAGTGTAATCAAAGGTAACATCATAGTTTTCCTGAATATACTTCTCATAGTAATTTCTAAATCCCAGGGCTTCCTCACCGCTGACATCTGCTACAAGCACTCCGATTTTCTTGGCTTTGCCGGAAGGCTGAGTAGTTGTTTCAGCTTCCTGTGCCGGTGCTGCGTTATCAGCACTGCCCTGTGCAGCAGGTGCCGAATTTCCGCATCCTGCCATCACCGTCATGGCCCCGGCCATGATAAGTCCGATCACTTTTGTAAGTTTTTTGTTCATAATATTTTCCTCCTTTATCTTGGTAACAGTGCTGTCCTGTAATTCATGCTGGTTACATAAACCACCGCCAGGAAAAAGACTGCACTGATCACCTGTGTGATGCCGTATGCTGCGCTGCTGTCTATGACTATCTCAAGAATGTCATTCAGCAAAATATATGAGAAGCCACCGATCAGTGCCGCGTAAATCTTACTTCTTGCACCTCCTGAGATTGGCATTCCTCCGAAAACGATCGCAATAAAGATATTCATTCCTATACTTGATGCTGTTGTAGTAGTAACCGATGGGGTATAGCAAAGTGTCAAAAATGCTCCGAGGCCGATTCCAATTCCCGCCATCACAAAAGCCAGGATCGTATATTTACTTGCCTTTATTCCTGTAAGCTCTGCACAAATTGGATTTCCGCCCACAAATTTCATCCTTCTTCCGGCCTTCGTAAACTGGAATACAAAGAAGCATATGGCAAAAAAGGCTATTAAAAGCATTGCCTTAAAACCTATGTTGTCAAAGGGCTTTACAACTTCGCTGGGAATACTTATTCCGCCAAGAGCTCCTCCATAACTTGTGATGATCTGTGCTGAGAGAGCTGAAAGAACCGACATCATGGCAACAGTTGTCACGAAGGGAGGTATATGAAAAACCGAGGCTAAAACCGAATTCAGCAGTGAAGCTGTGATACCCACTGCGAATATCGCGACGATCATCAAAATAAGGCTCTGAGTCTTGTTATAGGTCATGACCCCCATAGTGGCTGCAAAGAGCGTTGATGCTCCAAGGCTTATATCAAAGGTGCCAAGGGTATAAATGAAGATCGCCCCAGTAGCAACCACCGCAAGAACAAGAGCCTCATTAAATACTATTTTCAGGTACATATCCAGCCTGTAACCATTTATGCTTACCACCACCAGAAATGCTGCAAACAAAACCAGTAAAGCGGCAATGGGAAGTAAGGATATGAGTTTTTGTTTTATGTTGGTTTTTCTTTTATCTGTCATCTCTTTTACCTTCCTCAGATCATGTAGCTTATGATGTCTCCCTCGCTGAGGGTACTGCTTCTCTTAAACTCTCTTGTGATCTCTCCGTCCTTCATAATGAGTACTCTGTCACTCATACCTATCAGCTCCGGCAGCTCCTCGCTTATCATAAGTATTGCCTTGCCTTCATTTTTGAGCTTTACCATGAGCTGATACATCGCCTGCTTGACTCCGATATCCACGCCTCTTGTGGGGCAATCCAGGATCAGTATCTCGCTTCCGCAGCCTATCCATTTACCAAAGACAACCTTCTGCTTATTGCCACCCGAAAGCTGACCTACTGCCTGATCCATATCTGAACATTTGATCTTAAGTTCATCCACCTGTTTTTTTACATATTTTTTCTCACCGGATGAAGTAACAAGGTTTATTTTGTTTTTAAAGATATTCATTCCGGCGATAGCAATGTTGTCTTTTATACTGGCATCGAGACAAAGCGATTTCTGATCTCTGTCTTTCGACACATATCCGATCTTTTGCCCCATTGCATTGTGAGGGCTGAGTATCTCTTTTCCACTACCGCAGATAACATGCCCCGAATCAAGCTTTAGCGCTCCGAAAAGGGCTTCACCCAGATCATGCATTCCGCTGCTCGCAAGGCCACCGACTCCCACAATCTCTCCGCGGTGGAGCTCCAGAGAAACGTCCTTTAAATTATCTTTGTAGTTCAGGCTTTGAGCGCTGAGTACCACTTCATCAAGAGATGTACACTCCGTATCCGCCCTGTAATAATCACCTTTAAGCTCTCTTCCTATCATGCTGCTGCGGATGGCATCTGCATCAAATTCCTCTTTTTCAAAAGTCCTTATGATGTTTCCATCCCTGAGTACCGTCAACGTGTCACAGACTTCCATGATTTCGTCCAGATCATGAGATATAAAGATCACTGACTTTCCGTCATCCCTCATTTTTCTGATCAGACTGTACATGATCTGCCTTCCATCGTGGGACAGCGCAGTTGATGTCTCATCGATGATCAGAATATCCGGGTTTTTCATGATAACTTTGGCTATTTCAACCAGCTTTCTGTCCTGAAAGTCCAGCCTTCCCATCGCATCTCTTCCGCTGATGCCTGCTATCCCAACGCTTTTAAGAGCCTCATCTGCTTTTCTTTCCAGTTTGTTCTTGTCCACAAGGCCAAATTTGTTTTTAAAGCTCCCAAGTTCGGCAAGGAACATGTTTTCAGCCACCGATATTCCTCCAATGGTTCCGCTTTCCTGAACAACCATTCCAATGCCCTTGTTCAGTGCATCTATCATACTGGCCGGTTCCCATCTGTTTCCCTTAAAAAACATCTCTCCTTCATTTGCTTTCTGCATTCCGGCAGCTATTGAGGAAATAGTGGATTTTCCTGATCCGTTCTCACCGATCAGGCCTCTGATCTCGCCGGGATAAACTTCAAGGTCAACCTCGTTAAGAGCCACGACGCTTCCGAATCGTTTGCTGATATTCTTCATTTCAAGAACTGGTTTATTCATAACTGCCCATTCCTTTCTGTAACGGCGCTCTTTATGATGCAATTATATGTTTAAAAAGCACTGAACATAATTCACAAAATCGCTCAATATTATTGATGTTTTATGATTTAAATATAATAATTTTTATATAAATCTTTGATTTTTTGACATCTACTTGCCGAGCAGATATAGTAGATTTAATAGGAGCCCTCAATATAAGGAGATAAAATGGACGCTAATGCATTAAAGCAGCATATATACGATGTTACAGAGGTGGAAGCATTTTATAGAGAGTACTACCTCGCAGGGAAGAACCCGGATTCGCTTAGAGAATTTCTTAAGAATCTTGACATGGAAATGGTGCTGAGTAAGCACCTTCTGATCAAAGAAAAAAAAGAAACAATCCCCGATGTTTATGAGGATTATTTCTTTTTTGATCTGTCTGACAATGACAGTATTATTGTTCAAAAGCACGAAAGATACAGCCCGGATATTGAGCATAGCCATACCTTTTTTGAAATCTCATATATTTACGATGGCAGATGCACCCAGACTATATCGGGCAATACCATTGAGATGAGAACAGGAGATTTCTGCGTGATCCCACCGGGAATCAGGCATTCTTTTGCGGTATTTGACGACACTATCGCCATAAATATAATGCTGCGCCGTGATACACTTCACACTATGTTCTACTCCTTTCTCAACACCCGTAACATCCTCTCATCCTTCTTTCTGAACAACATTTATGCCAAAAAGGCGAACGATTATATAATGTTCAGGACCGGCCAGGACGCGGCCATTTCCGAGTCCTTCATATGGATGTTAACAGAGAGTCGCAACAAGGAAGAGTACCACTACCAGACCATAACAAACACCCTACTCCTCGACTTCTATCTGATAATTAGACGGTACTCCGAATCTGTTCAGATGCCCCTGTTCGACTCCAGAGTAGATGTCCAGCGCTATGCTCTTATCCAGTATATTCAGGAAAACTACAAAGACGTTACCTTGTCGGATCTGTCAAATAAGTTCCACTATTCCAATGAATATACATCAAGACTGATAAAAGAGCTCACAGGCATGAATTACACAGATATCCTGCGAACTGTCCGAATCGAAAGATCGCAGGATCTTCTTGCCAATTCCACCATGACGGTGCAGACCATAGCAGAAGCTGTTGGGTACGATACCACAGAGCATTATATAAGGCAGTTTAAAAAGCACACAGGCATGACGCCCTCTGCATATCGCAAACAGTCCACATCAAACAGAACCAGGTAAAAGAGCTCTCATATTCCTTTATCCAGTTCTTGCTCTTCTCGGCATATTCTTTATATGCTTAACTAATTGAAGGCATAACCTTCAGGGCTCCATATCTTTCTGTTATTTTAGAAGCTGCATTGTTGGCTCTTGTCAACATTTCCATAATTGTTTCTCTTGATAGATCAAGCCTGTTGCCAGCGCTTTCCTCCTTCAGATGATCCAGACAGGAATCAATAATACACCCCATGAAGGTGTCTCCTGCACCGGTTGTATCTACTGCCTTGGGGTTTGGAACTGAGGGACACCTTACCGTATCATCACCATAGTATGCAATACTTCCGTCCTTTCCCAGAGTCGCGCACACAAGCGCGATATGGAATCTTTCCCTGATCATATTAATTCCTTTGTCTATGTCGCTTTCTCCGGTAAAAAATAATATCTCATCATCAGAAATCTTCAAGATATCGCAACAGGACAAACCATATTCCATCTTTTCTCTTGCAAGGTCCAGGCTGCTCCATAAGGGTTTCCTTATGTTGGGGTCAAAGCTGATCAAAAGGCCCTTTCCCCGGGCAATGCTAATAGCCTTTTTAGTGGCAGCTTCCGCACATTCAGAAGTCATTGACAAAGTCCCGAAATGAAATAGCTTTGATGAAGCTATGAGATCTTCGTTGACATCACGCTCTGACAGCATCATATCTGCGCCGGGATTTCTGTAAAAAGAAAAGTCCCGATCTCCGTCAGCTTTCCTGTGAACAAATGCAAGGGTTGTATGGACATCCGGATCATAGACAAGGCCCTTAGTGTCGATCCCCACTTCTTTTATGGTATCACCAAGTAAATGTCCGAAATGGTCATCTCCCACCTTTCCTATAAAAAGAGTCTTCCTCCCAAGTTTTTGGAGCATGGCAAGTACATTGCAGGGAGCGCCGCCCGGATTAGCCTCCAAAACCGGGTTACCACTTTCACTGATCCCCTTATCGGTAAAATCTATCAGTAACTCTCCCAGTGCAGTAACATCATATTCTTTGTTTTCCATCTGACCTGCTCCTATCAATTCCTAATCGCATCAGTCACAAGTTCAGCTCCGCAGATATCTGCAACAGCTCTTTTATCTGAAGAAAAGACAATTTCCTGAGCTTCAAGAGGTGTGTAGACATTCATTGATGCTGACTTTTCACCATTTCCCGCAAACAGCTCGATACTGTATCTGTCCATAATGATCCTGAGTTTTAGCCTGTTATCACAAAGAGGCGCTTCAAACTCTCTGATATTTACAATATCTCTAACTCCTCCGCTCCTGCTCCTGTCGAGCCTCAGCGTGTTTTCTGAAGCATCATATTTTACAATGACTGAATGGACCTTATCTTTACATAATTCTATTTTAAACCAGTTCATACCGGCGTTTTCCGTCAGATCAAGGCTCACTGTAAGATCCAGGCATCTTCCTCTTATGCCGGAAAAGCTCTTTTCTCCGCATATCTCTGCGTTTTGATAGCAAAAGCCCTTCCCGTGATAATTCTCCAGCTCCCTTACAGGATTCTGGCAGACTCTCCCGTTATTTATCGATAGTTCTCTGGGAATCGTCATCTGACCATAGATCATCCTATCTTCATTTCCGACATTGCAAGTATCCCAATTCTGCATCCACCCTATCATAACTCGCCGTCCATCGTAGGTTTCCAGCGTCTGGGGTGCGTAAAAGTCCATACCGAAATCCAGTGTCTGAGCACTTTCCCTTTTAAAAGAAAGGTCCTCATTCTTTTCCCCGACGAACAGTACCGTGCCATTTCCCGGATGAAATTCTTTTCCGTCCCCCTTCATGTCCTGGGGGCTGACGATCAGTATCTGCTTCCCATCAAGTTCAAAATAGTCAGGACATTCCCACATTCTGCCGTATTCATTTTCGCACCTTGCAACCACAGTGCGATATTGCCAGTTCCTAAGGTCATAGCTTTCAAACAGAAGTATCTCGCCACTTCCGTCCGAAGGCCTGCTGCCGATAAGCGCATAGTACTTATCATTTTCCTGTATTATCTTTGGATCTCTGAAATCCTCTCTGCTATTACCCTCAGGGATCATCGCTGTACTGATGACGGGGTTAGCATCTATCTTTTCATAGTCCAGCCCATCTCCAACAGCAATCGACTGCTGCTGCCTGTCAAAGCTCTTTTCACCATCCTGCACCCTTGTAACGCTGGTATACATAAGAAGCTGCCGGCCATCAGGAAGCGTGATCGCACTTCCAGAAAAGCATCCGGCGCTGTCATACTCAGCATCAGGAGCAAGTGCCACAGGCAGGTTCTCCCAGCTTACGAAGTCCCGTGTCCGCACATGGCCCCAGTGCATGGGGCCCCAATGTGTGGAATAGGGATGATACTGGTAAAAGAGATGATAGTAGCCTTTATACTCTGAGAATCCGTTAGGATCATTGATCCAGCCCACGGGAGCAGTCACATGGAAAAGAGGTCTCTGACTTTCAGGAACTTTTGCCGCAAACTCTTTTTCATATTCTCTTGCTCTCCGCAAAGTCTCACTTATCATTCAATAACTCTCCGTATATCATCAATCTTTTGACAAATCACTTTGCAGCAGCGTATCTGTCATAAGCATCCTGGTAGATCTTAAGAAGTTCTTCCATTCCGCAGCTGTTTGTAAGCTTCTCCTTATAAGCTGCCCATTCCTCATCGCTTGGGCCGCCTTCCTTGAGCCAAAGTCCTTCCTGCTCTGCAACTGTGTTCTCGAAATCTGTCTTGTACATATCGATGGTCTCCAGCTCTTCGTTGGTGAACACGCAGTCGATAGGATATGTAGAAGTATCTTTTACCTGAGGCATCCAGAAGTCATAGAGATCTGTAAGTCTCTCGATGGCTCTGTCTTCCATGTTGAAGGTATCTTTGTAGTAATGTGAGAGGATAAGCTTAGGTCCATTAACCTCGTAATAACCCTTGAGCTCGCCGGCGCTCTTTCCATATTCTTGCTTTGACTGCTCGTCTGTAATAGAATTCCATACACCGTTTGCGTCTTTTTCCTTGAAGTAAACGCCGATGGGGCCGTACTGCAGCTGCATTACATTCTCACCCTGATACCAAAGATCAAAGAACTTAAGAAGGTTTACAGGGCTCTTGCATGCTGATGTGATCGAAAGATTTCCTGAGTTGGTTGCTCCACCTGTTCTTACTGTTACATTGCTGCTTCCATCAGGACCTGTAAGTATGGGAAGGAAAACATAGTCCTTAGAGTAATCACCCATCAGTTCTTCGATGTACCACCATGTTGAAACGCCAACATATCCCTGTTGGCACTTTGCCATTAGCTGGGTTGTATCCTGGGAGAACATCTCAGGGTCCATAAGCCCCTCTTTATACCAGTCTGAGAAATATGTGAGAGCTTCGCGGTAATTGTCATCATCACATACGAAATTTGCCTTGCCATCCTTATCGAGAACCAGGTCATTGCACACATCGTTGATCCAGTTTGTAAATCCGAAACCTGCGTAAAAGACATTCTGGCCCCAGCACCACTGATCAAAACCTGTAGACATAGGTATCGTAGAGCCCGGTGCTGCTCCATACATCTTGGCCGCCATGTCATTTTCCTTGAATGCCACAAGAACATCATGGAGCTGTTCAAGAGTTGTAGGCACCTCAAGGCCAAGGTCATCAAGCCATGCCTTGTTGATCATAGAAAACTGTGGAACTGTGAATATTGAGTAATCCTCTTCCTTGCCGATTCCTGCTGTACCCATCTGCTCGCCTGCAGGAAGCCCGTAAATGCAGCCATCATCCATTGTTATGGCAGCCTTGATCTCAGGATGCTCCTCAAGGATCTTTGTAAGGTTTGGCATAACATCCTCTGTGATATAAGGTGTCAGATCAATGAAGGTTCCGTCACCGCCATAGTTTGAAAGCTCGTAGTTCTTGAAGCCAACTCCCATATATGCATCAGGCAGATCGCCGCCGGCAATCTGAATATTAACCTGCTGCTTAAGCGGATCGTCAGATGCATTTGGATCACTTGCCTGTGTATTCCAGTCAATCTCGATCCCCGCCTCTTCCATCATCTTGTTAAGTACTTCATTATCTGCATACCCCGGTGAAAGAGCTGACTGCCCTCCGGTGATATTAAAGTGTGTCTGGTCAGTGTCAGTCTTAACTTCTGTGCTTGCATCTGTTGCTGACAAAGCCGTTGAATTTCCGCAGGCACTCATACTAACGACAAGAGCCATTGAAACAATTGCCATCCCAATTTTTCTTTTCATATTTACCTCTCCTTGTACATTGATTTGTTTTTGATGTATTTATAATTTGCAAATTATGTTCTAAAAATTTCCCGCAGCTATCCCGTCATCCCTTAACAGCCCCGGCCATCATGCCCTTCTCAAAGTATTTCTGAACAAACGGATAAACAATGAGCATCGGAGCAGCTGCTACAACGATTGATGAAAACTTGATCATCTCAGTCATCTTATTAAGTTCCGCATATCCTCCGGAGATGGTGCTGGCCTGAGCTGCACTGGCTGAACTCTTAATAAGAATGTTCCGAAGTACCAGTGGCAATGGAGCCATATCTGCATTTGGAAGATAGATAAGTGCTGTGAACCAGTCATTCCAATATGCAACCATGCTGAAAACGATCATTACCGAAAGTATTGGAAGCGAAAGAGGAAACACTACCTTTACCAGTATCCCCATCTTGGTACATCCATCTATCTGCGCTGCCTCTGTTAGCTCTTTTGGGATACTGTTCTGAAAGAAATTCTTGACCAGTATCATGTTGGCAACGGATACACCTCCCGGCAGGAACAGCGACCACATATTGCCGATGAGTCCCGTATTCTTGACCACGAGATAAGTAGGTACCAGGCCGCCCCCGAAGTACATGGTGACAATGAAAAAAATACTTATGAGTTTTCTTCCCGGAAGGTCCTTCTGGGACAGCGGAAAGGCGACCATATACAAAAGAGCTACTGAATATACTGTTCCGATGACGGTATATTTGATGGAATTGAAATACCCCTTAAATATGCTGTCATCTGCGAATACCGCCTTATAGCCCTTAAGCGTAAATTCACTTGGGAAAAGAAATGTCTTCCCGGCATACACGTCATAGGGGTTGGACACTGAAGCTACCAAAACGTAGTAAAGTGGATATGCAACCACTGCAGTTACAGCAAGCGCAATCACTACAAGTACTATGTCGCTGACCCTGTCCGAAAGACCCAGGTTAATCTTCTTATTCATTTCTATGTCCTCCCTAGATAAACTCAACATCCGAATGTTTCTTGGCGATCCTGTTGACAGCGATCAGAAGTATCAGGTTTATTGCGGTGTTAAAAAGACTCACTGCAGTGGAATAACTGTACTTGGCATTTTCAATACCCTGCTCGTATACATAGACTGCGATCACGTCGGACGTAGCTTTATTAAGATCTGTCTGAAGAAGCCAGGCCTTTTCAAAGCCTATGTTCATCAGGTTTCCTGCGCTCATGATAAGGTTCAGTATTATCATTGGCAAAAGAGCCGGCATATCTATATGGATAATTCTTTTTAGCACACTGGCGCCATCCACCTTGGCTGCTTCATATAGAGACGTATCCACCGTGGCCAGAGTTGCCAGGTAAATGATGCATCCCCACCCGGCATCCTGCCATATTCCAGAGGCTATATAGATTGTTCTGAATGCTCCGGCCTCCGTTAAAATGTCATTGCTTGTTCCAAGGATCAGATTTATAAGTCCGCCTGAGGGGCTAAGGAAAATCCTGATCATACCGCATACAACCATGGTCGATATAAAGTGCGGAGCATAAAGAACTGTCTGCGTCACTCTCTTTAACTTGTTAAACCTAAGCTGGTTTATGCAAAGCGACAGGATGATTGGAATTGGAAAACTCCATAGCAGGCTATAGGCACTCAATATAAATGTGTTTTTGATCATCCTTACGCAGTTGGGTGAGGAAAAGAACCTTTTAAACCAATAAAGGTTTACCCACTCACTACCGGTTATCCCCCTGCTAGCCTTGTAGTCCCTGAAAGCGATTTGTATGCCATACATCGGTATGTATTTGTATATCAATGTGAGCATGAATGGAATAAACAGCAAAAGATACATCTGCCAGTTGGCCACTATTCTTCTTTTTAGTAAATAGGCTTTATTGTTCATTGATCTACCACTCCGTGAAACGTTTCATCATGTTCTAAAAATATATGGCTCCAAGTTTGAGCCAAAACGTTCATGAAACGTTATTTTGTTTTTGTAAATTCAAAATATCACTCCAAAAAAGACATGTCAATACATCTCAGTTAAACTCAAGTATTTTCATTTAAAATTCATATATTTCAATTTAAAACTTTGTGCATTTTTCATGTCCATTTCATGCACTTTACATCTTCTTTTCTTTCATATATCATTGATTTTGATGAAACCTTTCACATTTAATTGACTAAATACCAGATGAGGTCAGATCCTATGAACGTAGATAAGAAACAGCCGACCATGAAAGATGTTGCCCTGGAGGCAGGAGTAGCCCTTGGAACAGTATCCAAAGTCTTTAACGGGCTTCCTGTAGGCGATGAATACAGGATAAAAGTGGAGAAGGCAGCCAAAAAGCTTGGCTATCAGGTCAACGTCTACGCAAGAGGCCTTCGTGCCCAGAAGACCTACACTATTGCCCTGGTATTTCCAAACCTTTCCAACCCCTTTTACTCAGGAATGGCTGACTACTGCTGCGAATATCTTAATATGTATGGCTACAGGACACTCCTGGCCACCACCTCATCGGATCCTGCTCTGGAACAGAAATGTGTGGACATGGTACAGCAGAATAAGGTTGACGGCATAATAGCCATAACCTACAACCCTGACCTGGAGATCAACGAAAGCATTCCGTTCGTAATCATAGACAGAAAATTTGACAGTAACATCCCCTGCGTCTCTTCCGACAACTTTGCTGGTGGAGAGCTGGCAGCGGAAAAGCTTGTTGAAAACGGCTGTAAAAATCTTATTTTTCTGAGTGTCTCCTCCCATGTCCCCGGCGAAGCAGACAAGCGTATGTCAGGTTTTATCAATTACTGCGAAAAAAACAGGATAGCCCACACTGAGCATGTGGTTTTTGATGAAGAAGGCATTGAGGCTATCTATGCCTTTATAGACAAAAGCATCAAAAAGGGAAAATTCTCCTTTGATGGTATTTTCTGTAACACAGACCTTACCGCCGTCCGTGTCATCAAACATCTTAAGGATAAAGGAATTTCAATCCCCCAAGATGTTCAGGTGATAGGATACGACGGCATTAAGAACTTTGGTTTTGAAGATTACTACTGCTCTACCATCAGGCAGCCTCTAAAGGAAATGGCCATGACAGCAGTTGATATCATAATCGGCAACAACAGCAGTTCAACCCCTTCGCTTGTCTGTCTACCTGTAACCTACTGCTATGGTGGAACCACTAGAAAGTGATATGAAGCTCCACTAAAAAAGGAAAGCATTCGCTGCCAAGAAAAACCAAAGAATGAATCGATTTTGTTCTCTCGTTCATTCCTTGGCTCATTATAATAATATCATGCCCAAAATCGCATGGAAACTACCATTTGGGTGTCATTTGGGTGCCACTTGGGTGACATTTGGGGACGTTTTTTCATTGGCACAAATTTTGTGCCAACAACATTAGTCATTTCTTCATTTGCGTTTCTATCTTCAAAAAGCTTCCTTATCCGTTCTTCCTGCTCTTTTTCAGACTGCTTTTCTTCTTTCTCAAGTCGTGCTTCGTGGATATT